>FLNY01003029.1_pt1 | contig 100520 bp, 79 predicted proteins | sample 1140381 | NCBI WGS metagenome assembly FLNY01 (sample SAMEA3878172, study PRJEB12797) | bioreactor metagenome | biome: Moose rumen | place: Sweden | collected 2011-10 | reverse complement strand
AGGCACAGCTCGACATGGACACCCAGCGCAAGCAGCGGACCTTCGAGCAGAACAAACGACTCTACGGTGAGAAGCTTATCAGCAAAGAGGATTACCTGCAGTCGCAGGAGGACTACCAGCTTTCTGCCAAGAAACGTTCGCTGGTGACGAAGCGCCTGAAGCAAGACTCTATCTATCGCGCTGTTCAGATGGACCAGATGGAAGACAATCTTCAGAATATGTGTCGTAACGTGGTACTCGTGCGTCAGCGTAAGGATAAGCTCGAAGTACGCTCTGCCATCGACGGCGAGTTAGGTCTGCTTGATGTGGAGTTGGGACAGAGCATCAGTCCTGGACAGAAGATTGGCCAATTGAACGACCTCTCTGATTATAAGGTACAGGCTCAAATCGATGAGCACTATATCGATCGTGTGCGTCAAGGACTCACGGCCACCTTTACGCGTGGCGACAAGACATACCAGTTGCAGGTTCGCAAGGTCTATCCGGAAGTTCGCGAGGGCAAGTTCCGCTGTGATTTCATCTTCAGTGGCGAGCGCCCTGAGAACATCCGAACAGGTCAGACCTATTATATCGACTTGGAGTTAGGCCAGCCTGAGCAGGCCATCATCATCCCTCGCGGCACCTTCTTCCAGACCACAGGTGGACAATGGATTTTCGTACTCGACAAGAGTGGCACAAAAGCCTATCGCCGCAATATCCGCATAGGCCGTCAGAACCCGCAGTATTACGAAGTCCTCGAAGGCTTGGAGCCCGGCGAGCGCGTCGTCACCAGCGGATATGAGGCATTCAAGGACAACGAAGTGTTAGTAATCAAGTAAAAACAATATGAAAGAAGTATTGAGAAACATCTGGTACATGGCACGCCGCTTCAAGACGGCAACGGTGCTGAACTTCGTAGGACTCACGGTAGCCTTCGCGGCCTTCTATCTGCTGATGACGCAGGTGGTATATAACATTTCTTATAATTCGTGTATCTCAGACAATGAGCGCGTATTTCGATTTGAGACGAAGATGGGCCCTGACTCTCCATGGGGCATCAATTGCAATCGTCCTACAAACGCCATCCTTTCGGAGATGCCACAGGTAGAGGCCATGACTGAACTGGCCAGTTGGGGACAGAAACGTGAGTTTGTTGTTGGCGAGAGTGTGGTCGAACATCCTCGCTCCGGCTCAAATCTGACACCGTTCGGTGCAATATCTGCACATTGTCTTGACGGCAAGCTTAGTTGGGACGACTACGGTGAGCGGAGTGTCATCATACCGGCATCGCTAGCTAAGAAGATTTTCGGTCGGACGGACGTGGCTGGACAGCCAATCTATTCGAAGAGTGACACGCTAACCGTGCAGGGTGTCTATGAGGACTTTCCTGCCAACTGTTCAATGAAGAACGATGTTTATTATGCCACACAAAACAATCTGCAGAACTGGAGTGAGTGGAGTTATATTGTTTACGTCAAACTTAGAGAGGGTGTCGATGCAGAGAGCATGCTGAAGGGGTTTGGCAAACAGTTTAAGGAACAGTTGTGGAAACTGCAGTGGGGCGGAGCACTTGCTGCTGGAGAGGTTACTGAAGCTCAGGAGTCGGAGGTGCGTGCCATGTTCGACAGGCAATTTGACAATAGGGGCTATCGACTGACGCCCATACGCGACACATATTTCTCTGGTGTTCATGGCGATGACAAGGGCAATCCCGCCATACTCTTCATCTTGGAGTTATCATGCGTGCTGGTAATCGTTATTGCAGCCATCAACTTCCTGAATTTCGTCTTGGCTGAGAGCCCTATGCGCATCAAGAGTGTAAATACTCGTCGTGTGTTGGGCGAAGGTGTGGCGAGACTGCGATTAGGAATGATTGCCGAGACAGTTCTGACGGCATTGATAGCATACGGCTTAGCATTAGTGGTTTGTGCATTAGTGGCAAAACAGCCTACAGAACTGCTATTAGGCTCGCTGGCCCTTGGCGACCATACTGTCCTTCTGGCTATTACAGCGTTGCTGGCTGTTGCCGTCGGCATTGTGGCGGGTGTCTATCCTGCATTCTTCGCTACGTCGTTTCAGCCTGCCTTAGTGCTGAAAGGCTCTTTCGGTCTCACGCCAAAGGGACGTAAGTTGCGTTCCACTCTTGTTGCACTTCAACTGGGCATAGCCCTGCTTATGGTGACCTATATCAGCATCTTGCTCATGCAGAGCCGCTACATCTATAACAGCGACTACGGCTTCGACAAAGATGAGGTGCTCTATGCCCCGCTCACAAATGAACTACGAGGTAAGAAAGATGCCATCCGTGCCGAGTTGATGCAACAGAGTGGCGTTTCTGATGTCAGTTTCTCGCGCTTTGTGCTGGGTGCACAGGATGGCTATATGGGTTGGGGACGCGCTGACAACGACCACCAAATCACCTTCACCAGTATGCCCGTCGATTGGCACTATCTTCGTACTATGGGCATCAAGGTTATAGAGGGGCGCGACTTCACAGAGCATGATGGCGACTGCTACATCATCAATGAGGCGGCCCGCAAGCAATGGCCCTGGGTGGAGATTGACAAGAAACTATTGGACAAAGATTACCCTGTCATTGGTGTTTGCGAAGATATCCGATATGCATCCACTCGCAAGGACCGGCATCAGGAACCGCTGGCCTTCATTATCTTCGGTGAAAGTTTTTCTGAATGGGGCGACCAGTTGGGTATTGCCAACATCCGTGTGACTGCTGGCAATGACAAGGTCGCTACCCGCAAACAGATTAGCGATGTACTTACACGGATGGGCAGTGGAGAACAGGTGGAAACAAAGTTCCTCGACCAGAAACTCGAAGACCTCTATCAGGATGAGTTCCGTTTCATCCGTCAGGTGGGCTGGTTCTCAGGTGTATGCCTCGTCATCACCCTCATCGGTGTGTTCTGTATGACGATGTTCGAGACGGAATACCGTCGCAAGGAGATTGGCATCCGTAAGGTAATGGGATCTTCGACGCAGGAAATCCTCATGATGTTCTGCCGCCACTACGCCCTGCTGCTCGCTGTCAGCTTCATCATTGCAGCTCCGATAGCTTACTACATAGGACGTCAGTGGCTTCAGTCGTTTGCCGAGCGCACGCCCATCTACTGGTGGCTCTTCCCCTTGGCCCTTCTGACAGTTGGCGTCATTACCCTCACCACCGTCATTATCCAGAGTTGGCGCACAGCCAATGAGAATCCCATTAATAGTATCAAGACCGAATAGAAACATGAAGAGTTATTTCAAATTCCTATCGCGCAATAAGGCATATACCTTTATTAATGTAGCGGGCCTGGTGGTGTCGCTGATGTTCATCATCCTGATGGGCGACTACACGTGGCGACAGTATAGCATCGACAGCTGGCATAAGAATGCCGACCGCATCTACCTGACGGGTAATGATGAGGATTTCTTTATGTGGCCGCAGGCTGCACAAGAGATAAAAGAGATGTGCCCAGAAGTGGAACAAACGTGTTGCGTGATGAGTCAGAGAGGTCGTATTAAATATGGTCAGCGAGAGGTGAAGGAAGGAGATAAGGAGAATGGCATCATTATGCTGGCAGACTCGACATTCTTCCGTTTCTTCGATTTCGATCTGCTTGAGGGAGACAAACTGACAGCCCTCGATGCACATGATAAATGTGTCATCACGCAGAGACTGGCCAAGCGACTCTTTGGCGAAAAGAATCCCATCGGCGAGTCGTTGCAGATTGTTGGCAAGCGCTCTGTCTTCATGAACCACGAGGATCCGTACGACTCGACGCTGGTCTATACCGTCAGCGGCATCGTGAAGGATTTCGACCGCACAGTCCTGCCCAATGAGACGCAACTCATTGCCAGCATGGAGCGTTTCCCTCAGGTGATGGGCTATACGCTTAGGCCCCGTTCTTTCGCATATAGTGGTACAGGAGCCTGCAAAGCTTTTCTCATGTTGCGTCCAGGCGCGACACTTGATGCCAAGAAAAAAGTGATAGAAGACCATCTGGCCAAGAACTATATGTGGACGCACATGAACCATCAAGAGTTCTTTGCAACACCACTGACAGACATTATGTTTGCACCGCAGAACAATGGCTATGGCATGCAGAAAGGTGACAAGACGCGACTCCATATTCTTTTGGCAGCCGTGCTGGCCATCCTATTCTTTGCCGTCAGCAACTATATCAACCTGACGGTTGCCAATACGGGCTTCCGCGCCAAGGAGATGGCTACGCGACGGCTATTTGGCAGTAGTCAGTGCCAAATCTCGCTGAAACTGATTGCAGAATCGACGTTGATAATAGCCGTAGCCTTCCTCATAGGCTTTGCTTTGGCACTCTGCTTTCAGGATGATGCTGCAGAGTTGTTTAAGGGGAAGATTGCGCTGCTCAACGACATCACTTTCGGCACCGTCAGCGTCTGTCTTGGTTTCATCCTGCTCGTAGGCATTATCTCTGGCATTATGCCCTCGTATCAGATTTCCCGCTTCCAACCCGTTGACATTGTGAAAGGCAACTTCCGCTACCACTCCAAGATGGTAATGGGGCGGTTGTTCATCATTGTGCAGAATGTCGTTACGGTCACGATGCTCACAGCAGCCCTCGTCATCTGGCTACAACTAAATCACCTCATTCACGCACCCTTAGGCTTCAATACAGAACGACTCTATTATGTGAACGTGCCAGAGGGCAAGAGCCAGACTGTCAGGAGCCAATTAGAGAAGATGCCATTCGTAGAGCGTATCGGTGAGTATAGCGGAACAACCTTTGTCACCTACAGCAGTAGTATAAGGAGTATCACGAATGGCGACAAATTGACGAGCCTGTTCCTGACCAATCTGGACTCGACGGCCTTCAGCCTCTATGGACTGGATATTCTCCAAGACTATGGTAACACCAGCAATGGCTACTATCTGAATGAGGATGCCAAGCGTAGGTTGGAGTTGTCGGATGATGACCGCGATATGGTTTGGGGCAAAGACGAGACAGCACCTATCAGCGGTATTATCAAGGATTTTCATCGCATCAACGTGCTACACGAAACAGAGCCTTTCGCCATCCGCCTGCAGGAGCATGTAGAAAATCCCAACTTCCTCGTCAAGACAAATGGAGATAAGCAGGCGAAGGCAGCCCTCATCAATATGATAAGAGAACAGGGTGTTTCAGAGGAAGCAATAGAGTGGTACGTCACCAGTTTGGAAGAAGGCATTGCCGACACCTTCGAAGATCAGCAGAACACGCTGAAGATTATCACGCTCTTCACCATCATTGCCGTGATTATCTCCGTGATGGGCTACGTGGGTATGTCGCTTTTCTTCATCCGTCAGCGCAAGAAGGAGATAGCCATACGCAAGGTAATGGGCTCCACGTCAGGAGAGGTGCTGCTGCTGATGCTCCGCACGTTCTCCACCCCACTACTGGTGTCGTTTGTCATCGCCGTACCTATATCATACTATATCATGAGCGACTGGCTCTCGAACTTCTCGTATCGCATCGCGCTCAGCCCCTGGATATTCGTTGCTGCTGGGTTAAACTGCTTCATCATCTCCATGCTCACCGTCATTGTCCAGAGCTGGCGCGCTGCTTCAGAGAACCCTGTGAATAACATCAAGACAGAATAATAATAATGATATGAAGAGTAATTATAGAGGACAAGGAACCCTCATCAAAATCGTTTCGCTGGCCATCGGACTGACCGTCGGGCTGGTGCTGATAGCGCGTGTGGAACTGAACCGCAACTACGACCGTTGTATCGCCGACAAGGAACGTGTGTATCAGGTAGGCGAAATGTTCCAGAAGATGGGCGAGGAGGCTGCCGAGTATGAGAACACACCCGGCGGAGCCATCCCTGCCATGTGCCGCTACATCCCGGAGGTAGAGGTGGGCACACGATGGACGTACCAATTCACCGACGAGAAACTGACAACAGAGGATGGCACGCACCATGACTTTGAGCATACGGTGTTTGCCGACTCCTGCTTCTTTGATATCTTCAGCACAAAGATACTGCAGGGAGATGCCAAGATGATTCTGAGTACTCCCGGTCAATGTCTGATTAGTAAACGGTTGTATGACAGAATAGGGGGCGATGCTGCAGGCAAGACCTTCTGCTTTATGGCTGCTCCCGATAAGCCGATGACGGTAGGCGGTGTGTTTGAAGACTTCGACGAGAACTCATCGTTTCGCCAACTTGACATCATCATGTCGATGCCGTCTATCGGTATCTATTCCTACGACGGTACGGGCAATCTGATGGGCAACGACCGATATCACTCCTTCGTCCGTCTGCGACCTGATGCCGATATGGCAAAAGTGACTGAGGGGATGAACAAGATGCTGAAGGAACTGATACCTTGGAACGACGTGAAGGCTGCGGGCATCAAGGACTTTGGTTTCAAACTGAATGCTGTCAGCGGGAGCCACATGAAGAAAAAGACCGTCAAGACAACATGCATCATCCTTTCCGTCGTGGCTTTCGTCATGCTCTTCACGGCGGTGATGAACTACATCCTCGTGGTCATCAGCACGATGGTGAGCCGTGCCCGTCAGGTGGCTCTGCGCAAGGTGCTGGGAGCCCCATGCCGTGAGTTCTATCAGGCCACACTGAAGGAGGCCGCCATTCATCTGCTCTCAGCACTATTCATCATGGCCCTGCTGCTCTGGGTAGGAAAGGACTGGGTGCACGAACTCTTAGGCGTCAGCGTAGGAACGCTTTTCTCGTCGCAGACTTACCTGGTGCTGTCAATCATCTGCCTCATCGTACTGATCTGTTGCGGACTGTTGCCGGGGTTTATCTATTCTCGCATCCCGATGGCTTATGCCTACCGCTTGTATTCGGAGAGCAAGCGCATCTGGAAGCTGTCGTTGCTGGCCTTCCAGTTTGTGCTGTGCACCATGCTGCTCTGCATCCTCAGCACCATCTACCGCCAGTATGACTATATGCTGAATCGTGACTTGGGCTATGACTACAAGGATGTGGCCTATATCGAGATATTGAATCCATCAGACTCTACCTACACGCTGGCCCGCGAGATAGAGAAGTTGCCTTGTGTGGAAAGCACGAGTACAGCCTATTCGCTATGGACGAACAAGCAAAGCGGCAACAATGTGATGCTGCCTGGCAAGACGGAACAACTGTTTAATTTCTTATGTATGTACTGGGCAGAATCGAGCATCGTCCAGACGATGGGACTGACGGTGACACAAGGTAGCGTGCCCGCACGCATAGACCACCCGGGATGGGGAGGCGAGGCTATCGTCGACGAGCGGTTTGCCGAGATGCTCAAGCAGCATACTGGCTGGAGCGATGTCGTGGGACAGGTCATCTTGAGCACAGAGTTTGGTGACCAGGTGCCTATCACCATCAAAGCCGTGGTGAAGAACTTCACAATAGGTTCGCTTGTCAGCATAGAGGAGCGTCCTTCGATGATGATCAACGGAAACATTTACGCCAATTATATATTGGTGAAGCTCAATGCCCTGACGCCGGAAAACATACTCGCCGTTCAGCAGACGTGCGACAAGCTCTACCCTGACGCAGAATTGAACGTGAAACGATATAAGGACGAACTGGCCGACCATTACGCACAGGCCAAGCACGCCCGTGACCTTATCATGATAGGCTGCTTGGCCTCGCTACTGATAACATTGATTGGACTGATAGGCTATGTGCGCGACGAAGTGCAGCGCCGCTCACGCGAACTGGCTATCCGCAAGGTGATGGGCGCAACCGTCAGCGAACTGCAGGGACTCTTCCTGCGCAGTATAGCTATGATAGCCATCCCGTCTATCATCGTTGGTGTCGTTCTGGGCTGGTATTTCAGTGACATGCTGATGGAGCAGTTTGCCGACAAGGTGCAGTTCTCGTGGTTTGTCTTCACCACCTGTGCGCTCTTCGTACTGTTCGTCATTGCCGCCATCGTGCTGCTCCAGACCTATCGCGTGGCAACCAGTAATCCAGTGAATTATCTAAAGACAGAATAAAATAATTATGATTAAACTTGAAAACATTCAGAAGGTGTTCCGCACGGAAGAGGTGGAGACCGTAGCCCTTGGGGGCGTATCGTTTGAAGTGAAGAAAGGTGAGTTTGTCGCCATCATGGGGCCCTCGGGCTGTGGCAAGTCGACGCTGCTCAACATCCTGGGCCTGCTCGACAATCCTACTGCCGGCCGCTACTGGCTCGATGGTCAGGAGGTGGGCACGCTGAAGGAGAGCCAGCGCACGAAGGTTCGCAAAGGTCAGATAGGTTTTGTATTTCAGAGTTTCAACCTCATTGACGAACTGAACGTGGAGGAAAACGTGGAGCTGCCGCTGACCTACCTTGGCGTACCCAAGAAGGAGCGTAAGCAGCGTGTAGAAGAGGTGCTGCGCCGCATGGCCATCTCGCATCGCGCCTACCACTTCCCCCAACAGCTCTCTGGAGGTCAGCAGCAGCGTGTGGCCATTGCCCGTGCCGTCGTGATGAATCCCAAACTCATCCTTGCCGACGAGCCGACAGGTAACCTCGACTCGAAGAACGGTCTGGAGGTGATGCAACTGCTCACCCAACTGAACCAAGAAGGCACCACCGTCTTGATGGTGACCCACTCAGAGCGTGATGCAGGCTATGCTCAGCGTATCATCAATCTGTTTGACGGACAGGTGGTGCCTGACGTAGGTCTGTGACACCACTCCCACGAATAGCGCAATGCCCCGTCACACCGTTTTTGGTGTGACGGAGCATTGCGTATCCTCGCTTGTCTGTTTCTGTGCGAATGAATGTGTACGTGTGTCGTCATCCCTCGTCATCACGCTCGTCAGTGACGGTGTGACAGTCGTGACAATTGTCACTGACATCGTATCTTTCTACACATATATAATATAAAGCAGACAGGCCATTCTCTGTGAATCCCATCTTGTTGCCACTCTGTTTATACACGGAAATCATGAGGCCCAAATTGTTCGCACTCTGTTATCAAGCGTGACGGATGTTATAGGCCTTGGGTAACGCATAAAGAAACAGGTGGAAAAACGGATAATTTGGCTTATGACGAAATTATAGTCTGTCATCCGTGTTGCCGCCAATTTCATGGAGTGTTTCTGTGATTACTCCGGATGGCAAAAAAAAGACGACAACAGAAAACTCTGATTGTCGTCTTTGGTCGGGATGAGGCGACTCGAACGCCCGACCCCTACGTCCCGAACGTAGTGCGCTACCAACTGCGCTACATCCCGATTGTTGTTATCTATCCTTGATAAGCTTTTGAGCCTTCAAGTAAGTTATCTCTGTGAAGTTGTCAATAACGAAGTCACACTTGTCTTCTATAGCCTCACGAGCGTTGCAGGTTGTCAGTCCGACAGTGAAGATTCCAGCTGATGTTCCGGCTTTGAGTCCTGAGAAAGCATCCTCGAACACTATGCACTCGTTGATGTCAGCCTCAAATACCCTTGCCCCGAGCAGATAACAGTCTGGATCTGGTTTGGATGCCTTGAAATCCTCTGACGTCAGCACTCTGTCGAAGAGTTGTCTGAATTCTGGCATCTGTCTCTCTACGCAGTTCATCTTTTTCATGTTGCTGCTTGTCACCACCGCACATCTCACGCCATTCTTTCTGAGGTCCTTGATGAAGTCGAGCGCTCCGTCTGTGAACTCATAGCTCATCTGTGTCTCATACTCGTCAAGTGTCTCGCAGACCTTTTTTTGTGTCTCCTCATCAGGGAAGTAGCGTTCGAGAATCTGTCTCAGCGTGGTTCCCTTTATGATTTTTGCGAGGTCTGGAATGTCCGGGCGGAACCTCTGGCATATCTCACTCCATATTACGGTGTATTGTCCTTCAGTGTCAAACAATGTTCCGTCTAAGTCAAAGAGTGCTGCTTTTAGTTTTCCCATTTTCGTGTGACTTGTATGCCAGCATCCATCTTTACGTCATGTCAGCATGGCAGTCTTTCCTTTTTCCGGCTGCAAAGGTAGTTTTATTTTTTGAAACACCAATGGTTTTGCGTGAAGTTTTGTGTATTTTTCCGCTTTTGGCGACAAGATTAGTACTTGGATGTTTCCGCAGAGATTTTCTCTTGTCGGAAACACCCTTTTCCAATCCGTGTGAGTATGTCATTTTGGTCTGACCTGGCCATTACCTCTGATAATCCACTTATACGTGGTGATCTCCTCCAGTGCCATAGGTCCTCTGGCGTGCAGTTTCTGTGTTGATATGCCTATTTCCGCGCCCAGTCCGAATTGTGCTCCGTCTGTGAACGATGTCGGTGCGTTATGGTATACGCAGGCGGCGTCGACCATTCTGAGGAAGATGTCGGCGGCTTCGTTGTCCTCTGTTATTATGCACTCGCTGTGTCCGCTGCCGTATTGTCTGATATGTCTGATTGCCTCATTTTCGCTCTTGACGGTTTTTATCGCCATGGCGTACGCCTGGTATTCTGTTCCGTAATCCTCATCCGTGGCTACTATGAGCAGCGTGTCAGGATAATGTCCTTTCAGTGCTGTCATAGCCTGTGCGTCAGCGTGGATGATTACGTTGCTGTCAGCTAGCGGGGCGCATATCTGTGGCAGGTCATTAAGTCTTGTCTCATGTACTATGCAACAGTCGAGGGCGTTGCACACGCTCACTCGTCGTGTCTTGGCGTTGTTGATGATGCGCGCGGCCTTGTCGGTGTCGGCCTCCTTGTCCACGTACGCGTGACAGACGCCTGCTCCTGTCTCAATGACCGGCACGCTGGCTTCCTGTCTCACGAAGTCGATGAGTCGTTTGCTGCCTCTTGGTATGACGAGGTCCACGTAGCCGTTGGCGTGAAGCAGCTCTGCCGTCGCCTCATGGGTAGGCGGCATAAGCTCAATGATGTGGTCGTTGATGTTATGCTGTCGTAGCACGTCCTTGATGATGCGCACCAGTGCTCTGTTGCTGTCGTCAGCGTCTTTGCCTCCTTTCAGGATGCATGCGTTGCCAGACTTGAGGCAGAGCGAGAACACGTCGACGGTGACGTTAGGTCTCGCCTCATATACTATGCCGATGACGCCGAAAGGCACGCTGACTCTTGTCAGTTCCAGTCCATTAGGCAGCATGCGGTGTTTCAGGATCTTGCCGAGCGGGCTCCCGAGTGTCGCCACGTTGTCGGTGTCTCCCGCTATGCCTTGTATGCGTTCCTCAGTCAGCATGAGTCTGTCATACATCGGGTTGGAGAACTCCATGCGGGCGAGGTCCTTGGCGTTGGCTTCGAGAATCTCCTTGCTGCGTGTTCTCAGTGCGTTGGCCACGTCATGTATAATGTTGTTGATGGTGTCTGTGTCGGTCATGGCCAGGTCGAGACTGGCGTCTTTGACGTTCTGAAATAAAACGGCGTTATTCATATGTTTAGGTGTTTTATTGTTGCAAAGGAATGTAAATTAGATGATATGACAAAGAGAAAGCAGAAATAAATCGCTGTGTGACTTATCTCTGCTTCTCTGTATGATTGAAGACGTCAGAACGCCTCGTTCTCTGTTCTCGCTATGATTTCATTCTGCAGCTGCTCAGTCATGTCGTTGAAATAGTCTGAGTAGCCTGCCACACGTACCAGCAGGTCCTTGTAGTCGTCCGGGTGTGTCTGCGCCTCGAGCAGTGTGGCGGTATCCACCACGTTGAACTGTATGTGGTGTCCTCCCAGACTGAAGTAGGTGCGTATGAGGCTGACGATTTTCTTCAGGTCCTCATCTCTCTTGAAGAGCTGTGGCACGAATCGTATGTTGAGCAGTGTGCCTCCTGACTTGGTCTGGTCCAGCTTGCCGAGACTCTTGACTACCGATGTCGGTCCCTGTGTGTCGGCGCCGTGTGATGGTGATGTGCCGTCGCTGATGGCGAACTTAGCAAGTCGTCCGTTACAGCTTGCTCCGCAGACGCTTCCGAAGTAGTTATGACATGTCGTTGACAGCATGTTGAGCTGTGTCGTGCCGCCTCGTGTGTTAGGGTGACCCTCGATGGCTTCCACGAGGTCGTCATAGACTCGTACCGCCAGGTTGTCCGCCACGTCGTCGTCATTGCCGAAGAACGGAGTCCTGTTGATGATATACTGTCGCATTTTTTCCTTGCCCTCGAAGTTGTCCGCCACGGCGCTCAGCATCTCGTCCATCGTGTACTTGCCGTCTTCGAATACATGCTTCCTGATGGCTGACAGGCTGTCGGTAATCGTGCCCAGTCCCGTGCACTGTATGTATGACGTGTTATATCTCGCACCGCCGGAGTAGTAGTCACGTCCTCGTGTGATACAGTCGTCGATGAAGAGTGACAGGAACGTGGCAGGTGCATAGAGTGAGAACATGCGTTCAATGTAGTTGTTGACGGCGAGTTTCATGTTGACGAAGTAGACCATTTGCTTGTGGTATGCCTCATACAGCTCCTCAAAAGACTTGAACGAGCGAGGGTCGCCGGTCTCCAGTCCCAGTTTCTTGCCGCTGACCGGGTCTGTTCCGTTGTTGAGTGTTATCTCCAGTATCTTAGGTGTGTTGAGGTAGCCGGTAAGGATGTAGGCTTCTTTGCCGAACGCGCCGACCTCGATACAGCCTGATGTGCCGCCCTCTCTGGCGTCCTCCAGACTCTTGCCTTGTCTCACCAGCTCACTCACGTAGGTGTCCGGATTGAAACATGAAGGGTAGCCATGTCCTTGTCTTATGACCTTGGCGCCGGCTATCACGAACTCGTCCGGTGTGACCTTGCTGACATGTATGGAAAGTCCTGGTTGCAGCTCATGCAACTCCTCCTGTATCTCTAGGATCATGTACGACAGCTCGTTGGTGGCGTCGTTGCCGTATTTGTCTATACCGCCTATGTTGATGTTGGTGAAGTCGTTGTACGTTCCTGACTCCAGTGCCGTGACGCCCACCTTCGGAGGTGCAGGCTGGTTGTTGAACTTGATCCACAGGCATGAGATCAGTTCCTTCGCCTTGTCACGGGTGAGTGTGCCGTCCTCTATGCCTTTCTTGTAGAAAGGGTAGAGGTGCTGGTCGATGTGTCCCGGGTTCATGCAGTCCCATCCGTTCAGCTCAGTCACTGTGCCGAGGTGCACGAACCAGTACATCTGAATAGCCTCTTGCAGGTCGCGCGGAGCATGTGCTGGCACCCAACGGCATGTCTCGGCAATCTTAGTCAACTCGCTGACGCGTCTCTCCAAGTCAGCTCGTCTCGTGTCGCCGGATGGCATTTCACTTATTATTTTTCTCAACTCGTCAGCCATCTCGTCAGCCTTGTCGGCGTGTCTCTCGGCGAACAGAATGGCGGCGTCGCAGCTGATGTCCATGGCCTGAAGCTCCTGCTGTTTGTCTGTGGCTTCCGGGTCGTTGATGAAGTCGAGCTCGCTGAGTGTCTTGCTGATCAGCTGCTTGCAGTCAATCAGTCCTCTGTGGTACATCTTGCTGTCCATAGACGTGTGTCCGCCTGCTCTTTGCTCCATAAACTCGGTGAACACGCCAGCGTGGTAAGCCTCTTCCCACTCGTGGCTGACGTGGTTGAAGATACGTTCTCTCTGCGTACGTCCCTGCCAGTATGGGATGACCTCCCTCTCATATGTGTCAATATCCTCTTGTGATATATGGTAAGGCTGCAGCTCTCGTGAGTCGAGTGTGTGCAGGTCCCCTGTGCTGTGACAGGTCAGTTCCGGAAATGTCGGTACGGCCTTTGGCACGGGGCCGCGCTCGCCCACGATAAGCTCGTCGTCTCCGATGTATATGGTCTTTTTCTTACATATCTCGTAGAAGTTACGTGCTCTGAGAATGCAGTTAGGCATCTTGCCGTAGTTTTCCTTGTAAAACGCCGTCTCGATGAGTGCGCGCTCGATGGTGAGCGTAGGCTCAGTCTCCATGCTTTGTTTGTGCAGTCTCTTGACACGGTCGTTCATTCCTCCCTCGTTCTCTGGATAGCGAAGTGAGAAATTCATTTTGCTGTGTGGCGCGCGTGACGCTACTTTTTTTGCCTCAGACATTGTTTCCTGTTGTTTGTTTTTGCGTTTCTTTCCCAGAATATGCCGTCGTCATATCCTTGTATGTTCTTATCGCTGTCGGCCATAATCAGTCGTTTCATGGCCCACAGGCAGTATTCCTCGTTAATCTCCACGCCGCAGAAGTGACGTGCCAGTTTCTTGGCTGTCACGCATGTCGTTCCGCTTCCCATGAACGGGTCGAGCACCAAGTCTCCAGGGCGTGACGATGCGAGTATCAGTTTAGCGTACAGCTTCTCTGGTTTCTGCGTCGGGTGGTCTGTGTTCTCCGGCATTGACCAGAATGGCACGCTGATGTCGTCCCAGAAGTTAGATGGGCAGGTGAGTCGGAAGTTTCCGTTCTCATCCTCGTCCCAGTCCTTCGGCTGTCCGTTTTCCCGATAGGGAGCGAGCACCCGTCGTCGCACCTTCACTGCGTCGAGGTTGAAGTGGTATTTGTCCGGGTTCTTGACGGCGAACCAGATGTCCTCCATCCCGTTTTTCCAGTTGTTCTTCGCTCCTCGTCCCTTTTCCCTCTGCCATGTGATACGGTTCATTATTGTCAGCCCGGTTCGTTCTATGGCGCGTTGCAGTGAGGCTGTGCATTTCCAGTCTCCGCACACGTATAGTGAGCCGTCTTCCTTCAGCTTGTCAGCCACACGCGGCATCCATCGCATGAGATAGCCCTCGTAGTCATCTTCGTTCATTGCCTTGAAGCATAGCGTGCCGAAGTCACGTCGGAGATTGTACGGAGGGTCGATGATGACGAGGTCAGCCGTGGAGTCGGGTATGCTGTCAATGACATTCATGATGTCGTTACACACGATGGTGTCCGTTATCTCGCCGTTGGCGAAGTCAACGCTTATCATGTCCCTCAGCTTGTCGGCCTCTTCCGGGGCGACGGTTACCGTCCTGTTATTGCTGGCTCTTTCTTTCATTTGTCGCGTGTCTCTCCCGCGAAATTAACTCTTTTCCTTTTAAATAAAAATTCGTCATCTCTTTTGGCGGGAAATATGTTGTTATTTCTCTTTGTTCTCGTGCGTTTGGCTTCAGATGTCATCTCTTGTTGTTTCTCAGTCCTGTTCTCAGCCATTCTCTGAACTTGTCTGTGTCCTCATCGTACGAGTACTCTTTATTCAGAGGCTGTCCCTTGTCGCTCAGCAAGACGTAGAATGGTTGTGCTGAGGCTCCGAACTTTGTTGACTGCAGGTAGCTCCATTTGTCTCCCACGGTGCGCAGTTTTCTCTGTGTGCCGTTGTCGTTGACTGTTATGACCTTGTCGAGTGGTGTCTTGTCGTCCACGAACAGTTGTATGAGCACGTAGTCGTTGGTCATGATGCTTGCCACTTCCTCATCCGTGAACACAGCGGCTTCCATCTTCCTGCAGTTCACGCATCCGTGTCCGGTGAAGTCGAGCATGACGGGTTTGCCGTGTTCTTTGGCGTATCTCATTCCGCTTTCGTAGTCGGTGAACATTGGTCTCACTTCGTCCTTGGCGTTTATGTTGAAATCCTGTGTGCGCATTGGCGGAGCGAAAGCGCTGATGGCCTTGAGTGGTGCTCCCCATAGTCCTGGTACCATGTATATGGCGAAGGCGAATGCTGCGACTGATGCGAAGAATCGTGTGACTGATGTCCTTGGACGTGTAATGACATTGCCATCCTCATCGTACTCGTCCTCATCGTGTGGAAAACGTATCCATCCGATGAGGTAGGCGCCGAGCAGTGTTGCGAGCACTATCCATATTGCGAGGAAAGTCTCTCTGTCGAGTATTCCCCATCCGTATGCCAGGTCAGCCACGGAGAGGAATTTTAGTGAGAAGGCCAGCTCGATGAATCCGAGGGTCACCTTAACCACGTTCATCCATCCGCCGCTTTTCGGAGCAGACTTCAGCATGGTAGGGAAGAGTGCGAACAAGGTGAAAGGAAGTGCAAGAGCCACGGAGAATCCGAGCATGCCCACCGTTGGTCCGGCGATATTGTCTGACGTGACCATCTCCACGAGCAGGAATCCGATTATTGGTCCTGTGCATGAGAAGCTGACCAGAACGAGTGTGAACGCCATGAGGAAGATACTCAGTGTTCCGCTTGTGCTGTTTGCTTTGTCATCGACGCTGCTGGTCCAGCTGGCTGGCAGTGTAAGTTCAAAGCCACCTATGAACGACGCTCCGAACGTCAGGAGCATCAGGAAGAACAATATGTTGAAGAATGCGTTGGTGGCAAGTGAGTTGAGTGCGCTGGCACCGAATATTGCGGTGACAGCAAGTCCCAGTGACACGTATATGAGTATTATCGCCAGTCCGTATGTCAGTGCGTCTTTTCTGCCTCGTGCCTTAGCCGCTCTCACCTCTTCCTCTGTTGACTTGCGTGTGGTGCCTCTTTTCAGGAAGAAGCTTACGGTCATTGGTATGACAGGCCATACGCAAGGAGTGACGAGCGCCACCAGTCCTCCGAGGAATCCCAGTGCGAAGATATACCACAGCGGGCTGTCGGACACGTCAGATACGGTGTTCTCGCCGAAAGCCTTCAGTTGTTCTGTGGCGGGGCTCCACAGGTCGCCGTTGTCGTTGGCTGTAGTCGTGGTGTCTGTCGTGTGTACGTCCGTCACCTCGCTAACCTCGGAGTTGTCTGCAGTCGTCTCTTGAGTGGTCACCTCCTTCGTCTTACTATCCTCCTTCGCAGCCGGTGCGGCCTTCACCTCCCCGTGGAATTCGAAGTCGGCGTTGGTTGGAGGTATACAATTCTCGTCGTTGCAGGCTCCGTACTGGAGGTATCCCGTGACGGAGTATTTGCCGCCGCTGAGTGACAGCCGCTGTATGAATGTGACCTTATCCTCATAGAAAAACACGTCGGTTCCGAACATGTCCTCATGTTTCTTCGTGGCCGCCGTGGTGGCGGTGAGTTTGCCTTTGAGCTGTGCTCCGCTGACAGACTCTATGTTGAGTGTGGCTGGCGTCGGACCGTTCTCCACTACTTGTGTGCCGTAAACGTGCCAGCCCTTCTTGATTGTCATGTTGAATACAAGCTCCGCCTCCTTGTCGGAAAGCTCTCTCAGCTCACTCTTAACTTGTACTGGTCTCATGAACTGTGCCATAGACGCCACGGTCCATATCAGCAGCAATGCTGTTAATATAGTTTTTTTTGTCATCTGTTTGAGTTATTTATGTCGACAAAGTTAATGTTTTTTCCTGTTACTCTCGCAACGGCGTGTTTTAATAAATGTTATACATTATGATGTTATGGCTTTTTACTCGTTGTTTATTGTTGGTTGAGCCGTAATAGTATTTAATAATAGGTGTGCGAACGTGAGTTTTCGTGAAAAATCCCTTTTGGGCGACTTCTTTAGAGAAAAAGAAAGAGGAGAGAAACATATCCCTCCTCGTATTGTCAGATGTAATATTCCACGAGTTCCACGATTCCGGACTTGAGGGCCCATTTCGTGGCCTCGTACACCGTGTTGACCTCCAGCTTTCTGAAAATATTCTTTTTGTGTGTGGTGATGGTGTGTATGCTTGAATTACGTTCATTAGCTATTTCCTTCACCGATTTGCCTGCCGCAATCAGTTTGAGAATCTCCGTCTCCGTAGGTGTCAGTTTTTCCTTCATGTCATCATTATGGACAGGAGACAGCAGCAGGTTGGTGATCTGATGGCACAGGAACCGTTCGCCCCTTGCCGCATAGCGTATCGCAGACTGAATCTCTTGTTGTGAACAGTCCTTAAGCGCCATGCTGAAGTTCTGTTCCAGACTCAGTCGTCTTATGAGTTGCTCGCTCATGTCGTCAGAGAACATAATCCAAATCACGTTGCCGAAGCGTCCTGCCAGGTTGAGCAGCTCATTCTGAGAGCCGATGTCGAATTTAGTGATGTCCAGGATGACCACGTTATTGTCGTTTTCCTTCAGCGTGTTGACCAACTCGTGTCTGCTGTGTACCTCCAATATAGCTGCGTCTTCTATCGTGTGGGCTATCAAGTGTCTGGCTCCAAGTCTCGTTATGTCTTGGTTGTCAGCTATGATAAATCTTTTTGTGTCCATAACTTGTTGTGTTAGTGTTGTTGATGTTGTCTGTGTCTTCTGTCTCGTTGTCAGTCGTCATCTCAGTGCCTGCGTGATGTCTTCCGTCAGGTCGTCCACATGCTCCAGTCCCACAGACAGTCTTATCGTTGTCGGCAGCACGTCCATTTCTTTTTTCTTCTCCTTACTGAAATTGCCGAAGATGGTGCTGTAAGGATGTATGGCGAGTGACTTGTTGTCGAACAAGTTGGTAGCCCTGTGTATCAGTCGCAGGTTGTTGATGAAGCTGTAGCAGGCGTCCTCGCTGTCGAGCTCTATCGTTATCATTGCCCCGCCCGTGTCACCGAATTGTTGTCTTGCCAGCTCGTGGTATTTATTATCAGGCAGTGCGATGTGGTTGACCGCCCTTATTCCCTTCACGTTCTTCAGTCGTCTTGCCAGCTCGATGGCGTTGGCAGACTGTACTCTGTATCTTGCGTCGAGAGTCTCCAGTCCCAGGGACTGCATGTACGCCGCGTGTGGAGTCATGTAACATCCGAGGTTGAACAGCAGCTCGAAGCGTATTCTCTCGTTGACCACAGGGAATGTTCCATAGTCGATGACGAGTCCGCCCAGCGAAGTGCCGCCACCTGAGATGTACTTAGTGCTTGAGACCACCTCCACGTCCACTCCGAGCTCTTTGGCGCTGAACTGTGTGAACGGTATCATCGTGGTGTCGGCGATGAGCGGAATGCCGTGTTCATGAGCAATGTCACTAAGCCTTCTCAGGTCTGCCACCTCCATCTGAGGGTTGGTGATAATCTCCAGGTAGATGCTGCAAGTCTTGTCGTCCACTGCTTCGCGCACCTTATCCAAGTCCGTGAGGTCTGTCGTGTGTGCCTCCACTCCGAGTCTTGCCAGCGTGGTGTTGATGAGAGCCACGGTGTTGCCGAAGAGATGGTTGCTGGTCACGATGTTACGTCCTTGTTCGGCAAACACCAGAAGAGCGTTGCTGATAGCAGCCATTCCTGAGTTGAGTGCGAAGACGTTAGAAGCACCCGTCAGTGCCTTCACCTTATTCTCCAGATGTGTGACAGTTGGGTTCATCACTCTGCTGTAGTCTGGCTCTAGCACCTTACCCGTGAAGGCGTCCGTCATTGCCTGCGCATTGTCGAACTCATATGCTGCGGTGTGGTATACCGGGATGTTCAGTGAACCGTACGTGTCACGACGCTCAAAAGGAGTGTTGATTGCTATTGTCTGTCTCTTCATTTTCTTCTTATTTTCGTGTTGCCTTAAAAACATGGCGCGAAGTTATATTTTATTGTCTGATATACCAAGAATATGTTATGTTTTTAGAAATAACATCTAAAAAGTATGTTATTTATGGTAGATTATTCTAATATTTTATGTTTGGGAGAGTATTTGCCATTGTTAAGACGTAGTCTGGCTGGCCGTGTCAGGTTGTCCGAATCTGTTCATGTCAACCTTTGTGAGAAAAGTGAGACGTCAGTGTCAAAGTCATAGTCTCCGGTAGTCTTTATATAATAGGTGTAAAAAACGAAAAACGCTGACGTCATTCTATATGCGATACCACGATTGTGGTATGATTTATACCTTTCAATTGGGATTTCGGTTCTGGAGGTATCGTCGTACCTTCGCGGCGTTATTATGAGACAGAGGCGGGAAAGCGAGTTGTTAACAAAGTCTCAGTTATTCTGCCCGCCATTGAGTTTCTAAGAGTGAAGACGCTGAGACTTGAGCTAAAACGGAAAGGTTGGTTATTATGGAAAAGAAAAGGATTGTGTTCAGACTGTTTCTGACTGCGGTGTTGACGTTGGTGACGTCCACCGTTGAGGCTTATAGAATCACGGGTAAGGTGACAGACGCCATAACAGGTGAGACCATGATTGGTGCCACGGTAAAGTATTCGGGCGGTGGTGTGTTGACTGACGTCGATGGTCGTTTCAGCGTTGACGTTCCGTCGTTGCCTGTCAAGTTATCCGTGTCCTTTGCCGGTTATGTCGACAAGTCCATCACGGTATATGAGGAAGACTACGAGGTAGTGGTGCAGTTGGCTCAGCGTAACAACCGGCTTGGTGACGTTGTTGTCGTCGGATATGGAACACAGAGCAGGACTCAGCTCACAGGCTCCGTGGTGTCAGTCAAGTCGGAGGTGTTCGAGAACAATGTGTCGCCGACACTCGATGTGGCTCTTGCCGGTCAGGTGGCAGGACTTAACGTCACTGCCGCCAGTGGTCAGCCGGGAGCGGAGAGCAGCATACGTATACGTGGCGGCAACTCAGTGAACGCGAGCAATGAGCCGTTGTATGTCGTCGATGGCTTCATCTATTTCAATGATGTCAACAGCAGCTCCACAGGACTCGGAGCGTTGGAGAGTCACCTCAACCCACTCGCTACCATCAACCCTGGTGACATTGAGAGTGTGGAGGTGCTCAAGGACATCAGCGCCACGGCGATATACGGTTCGAGAGGTGCCAATGGTGTCATCCTCATCACCACAAAGAAAGGTAAGATTGGTGAGAACACCACTCATCTCACTTATGGATATAGCGTCGGTGTGAGCAGTGTGTCGAAGAAACTCGACCTGCTCAATGCGTCAGAGTGGGCTGCATACCAGAAGACATACTTCGGTAACAAGGGAGGCTACACGGATGAGCAGATAGCTGCTTTGGGTGAGGGTACAGACTGGCAGGACGCAGTGCTCAGAAACGCCTTGCAGCAGAAGCATGAGCTGAGTCTTATCGGCAGCACCGCCAATAGCCGTTATGCCTTCTCCGTCAATTACACCGACCAGGATGGTATCATACTCAACTCCGGATTCCAAAGATACAACTTCCATGCCAATACGGAATGGAACGTCCGCCCTGGGCTGAAGCTGGGTGTCAACGCCACATACGGACGCAGCAAACAGAAGGGACTGACCACCACACAAGAGAAGGTGTTCAACTCATCACCATATTCTGCCGGCATCACCAACAGTTTTGTTTACGCCTTACTCATGCCGCCTGTAGTCAGTGTCTATAACGAGGACGGCTCATACAACTTTTCCAACCCGTACGAGTATGCGTACTTCGCCATCGGTGACCATGCGAGCAATCCGGTGTATGACCTTGAGGAGAGCGTGGCGGAGAATATCAATAATTACCTGCTCAGTAATGTGTGGGTGAGCTATAAGACGGGAGCGTTCACCTTCAAGGCAGCTGTCGGTTTGAATAGTGAGAAGTTGACGCAGAATTATTTCTCCGGAGCATACACTTCGCTTGGACTTGCCACAGAGGGTATAGGCGGTGTGAGCAACAGACAGGTTGACGTGTGGCAGCAGGAATATACAGTGACATACGATAAGGACATAAATAGTGACAGTCATGTGGATGTGCTCGCCGGATTCACGAGACAGAACAGCAAGACGACATACAGCTCGATCAGCAGCAACCACTTCACGAAAGAGATACAGAAGCAGTACAACCTTGGTGACGGAGCTAATGTCTACACGCCGGAGACTAGTATCAGCGAGAGTGACCTCAACTCATTCATCGCCCGCGCCAACTACACACTGTTAGGCAGGTATAACGCGACAGCCACTTTCCGCGCGGACAACTCAAGCCGTTTCGCCAAGAACCACAGATGGGGTTATTTTCCTTCACTCGGACTGTCGTGGAACGCTGAGCGTGAGTCGTTCCTCTCAGCCGTCCGCGGTCTGGACTTTCTCAAGGTGCGTCTGACAGGTGGTCTCGTCGGCAATCAGGAGATTACTGACTATGCCTTCTCCTCCTCTTACTCCACAGGTTCTTACGCCGGCTCATCATCCTACTCGAAGTCCTCCGCAGCCAATGACGACTTGAAGTGGGAGACGACAGCCAGCTATGACCTCGGCGTGGACCTCGGACTGTGGGGAGGTAAGTTGGACATCGTGCTCGACGGATATTATAAACGTACGTCAGATCTTCTGCTCGATGTGCCGGCGGGATTTTCTCTCGGAGTGCCAAGCCAGTTACGTAACGTAGGTAACGTGGTCAACAAGGGCGTGGAGCTTGCAGTGGATTATAACATCATCAAGAGACGTAAGGTGAGTTGGTCGGTCTCCGCCAACCTTGCTCATAATTCCAATGAGATAACAGACATGGGCACGTCCAGTGACATCATACAAGGCTCGGACAATCAGCAGATACTCAGGGCGGGCGAGTCACTCGGCTCATTCTACGGACTGGTGTTCGACGGTATTGTTCAGAGCGACGAGGACGTGAGCCTGTTGCCGAAGGTCAATGGGCAGACACCGAAGGCCGGCGACATCAAGTATGTCGACACTAATAATGACAATAAGATTGACGGCAATGACAGACAGGTGCTGGGAAGCATACAGCCTGACCTTACATACGGATTCTCCACACGGGCTCAGTATCGTGAGTTTGACCTCTCCGTGGTGTTCGCCGGCTCTGTGGGCAATAAACTCTATAACGCTCTCGGCAGACGTCTGGAACAGACAGGTGACTCATACAATGTGCTGACAACGGTCAAGGACTCTTGGACGACGGATAACGCCAGTAACACGCTGCCTCTCGCCAGCAACTCACGACCGTTCTCATATATCGACAGCCGTTATGTGCAGTCTGCCTCATACCTTAAACTGCGTAACGTGACTTTGGGATACACTCCTAAGCTGCCGAAGAGCGTCGGCGTCGGCGTACGCTTGTACGCCACTGCCTCAAACCTGTTCACGATAACATCCTATAAGGGCTATGACCCGGAGGTCAGCGGAGGTACGGACAGCGGTGCATACCCTTCAGCGCGTACGTTCACTTTAGGTGTCACGCTGACTCTCTGAGCGTGAGGTGATGACGGAAGTGATGGTCAGATATTTTTTGTTTCCGGATAATATATTTTGGATTAAACAGGTTTATTATTTGAATGACTTAAAGTCGTAAGTTTTATTTTTATTGTTGTCGGAGGTTCTTGCTTGTCGGGAACTTCCGATTTTCATGTATGTGACGTACGTACTTGAGTGATGGTACCGCAAGACTCTGTCTACATACTCTTGCCACCTTGATGCCGGATTGTACGGGTATTGATGGCGGTCATGGGAGAGTGGTGGAATAACGGACAATTTGCGGTGTGACCAAATTTCTTATGCCTGTTTTTGACCAAAATTAAGTTAACTTACTGATAATCCCAAAATAAGACTTCTAAAAATCTCAAGTCTGTTTTTTGAAATTCTTAGGTTAGGATATAGTCTATACGCAGGTCTGCGTTTTTCAAAAAACTAACCTGAACTTTTCAACGTCCTAACCTGAGATTTTCAGAGGTTGAATAAGACACGGGAAAATTTCGGAAGTCATTTTTTCGTTGCCACGTGTCAACGGAAAAAGGGGAGTTTGGGACAGTGAAAAATGTGCGAAATGGAATGGCCTTCTCGTCATGTCTTCTTCTGTGTTGAGGACGGTCAGGCGGGTGGTGAGTGTAGGGGTGGCGGTATGTGGTTTGTGTAGGCCATGAAATCTGACTATCCGGTGTAAGCGTTCCATGATACGCTTGGCGGCTCAGAATAAAATGAGGCTGTGATGATTGTCGTGCCTGATCTATTCTTGACGACTGTCTTGAATGCGTTTGATGTTATTGGAAATGAGTGAGAAAGCGTGTCTCGGAATGTCTGCGGGAATGTTGGCGTAAGCGTCGTGGATAGTGTGTTTAGACAGACGCATATACCAATAATATGTGAGCAAGAATACCAAGCTAAAGGGATTTCGCGGGCGGTCCATAGTCCGTACCTTTGCATCACGAAAAGAAACAGTAATAGATGTTAAGTTAGATAATAAGTAAAAAAAGAAAGGAGAACAGATTATGAGAAAGAACATTTTACTCGCGGCGATTACGGCTTCAACATTGTTAACAGGTGTCACATCTTGCGGAAGCGACGATGACAGCAGCGAGGTTAATCAGGTGACTGACGAGAATGTGGTGGATGATGACGCAAGTGCTCTCTCGCTCGTCAATGGTGTATATAGTCATTGGCAGCCGTTGAGCTCATCATTCTCATTCATTATAGAGCTGAACTCAAACAAGCTTACCTCATTCGAGGGAGAGGAGAATGAGGCGGGACCGGTGAACAGCCGTTTTGAGCAGGAGCCTACGACATGGTATCAGATTAAGATATTCAATCATCTTTTGCTTGGTATCGTTCAGGATAATGAGGCGATAACGACGGTGACCAACTCACTTAATGCCGGTAAGGTGACTCAGGCCGGATACAATGCGGCAGTGGGAAAGGCTAAGTTCCTGAGAGGTCTGGCATATCTCAAACTGGCTCAGCTTTGGGGTGAGGTGCCGGTGTTCACGGAGAACGGTGGCAGCACGACGGAGCGTCAGAGCATTGATAAGGTGTTCGCGCAGATCGTGAGCGACTTCACGGATGCTGAGTCTTTGCTCAAGGACTATGACGGTGATCCGAGGGTTCCGTCAAAGCAGGCTGCTCAAGGACTTCTCGCCCGTACATACCTCGTCTGGGGTGATAACCCGCTGTCTGAGTCAGAGGTTCAGGCGATAGCTGACACGCAGACTGACCCGGAGTTCACTACCACGCCGTCACGTCTTGAGAAGGCGGTGGAATATGCCAATAAGGTGATCAACAGCGGTAAACTCGCTCTTGACCCTGAGTATAACAAACTGTGGGGACGTGAGTATGAGAGCAATAAGAGAGGCACTAACGAGCATCTCTTCACCATAGCGCATGACGGCGACGCCTACGATGCGCAGGGTAACCACCAGACACACTGCTCTTGGACTTTCCCGTTCCAGAACGGAGAGAACGGCAGAGGATATAACCAGAATCACACTGAGGTGTCGGATGATGACCTTTATGATGACTGGTATGCGGAATATCCTAATGATAAGCGTCTCGCGAAGACATACTTCACATCTATCGTTAATCCAGAGGACGGCTTGACTTATCATTACTATTCTCCAGTGTACACTCCTATCAACGGTAAGGGTGTGGACCAGAGCTATGAGAACGCTGAGAATCTTGAGATAACATACAACTCAGTGGACAGAATAGAGATACGTTATGCTGAGGTACTCCTCATCAAGGCTGAGGCGCTGGTACAACTCGGACGTAACAGCGAGGCTGCTGAACCGTTCAACAAGCTTAGAGAGAGAGCGGGTATAGAGACGGTGAGCGCTCCGACTTTCGACCAGATCAAACGTGAGTGGGACTATGAGTTCACGTATGAGCAGTTCTCTGTACTCAACTCATACAGATGGAAAGACCTCGTGGCGTCAGTGAAGAAGGTGGCTGGTTATAAGCACTTCGCGGATGACTGGCAGTCAAAACAGACTTACACGTCAGATCAGGCTGCTTTCTTCCAGAAGATTCATAATCACCTGGTGGCTAAGTATAATAACGTGAGGGGTAAGCATTACCGCCAGCCTATTCCGACGGGTCTCAGAGGTGAGGACCTGGGCATAAGCCAGAATCCTGGATATTGATGACATAATAATCACTGACAGTGGCAGAGATGGGGATGTGAGCCTTGTCTCTGCCTCTTGCGTCTGGCCTGGGACAGCGTTTGACCATACCGCATATGTGGTATTAGAATACCCTCTAAATGGGATTTCACGGATACGCCGAAGGACGTATCTTTGCATCAGAAAACAGAGATAGAGAAAAAGAGGTTTAACAAGCCAAAAAAAACGATGAGCTTATGGAAAAGAAATTTATGTATTTTTTATCAGCGCTGACGTTCCTTTTCGCGTCATGCAACAGTAATGATGATGGTGTGAACTCTGGAATCGAGATACCAGGGATAACGATAACGGATGATGTGGACTGCTGTTCTGCTGATGAGGCTTACAGAGTCTATAAGTTTCTCAGCGACTTGGTGAACGTGCCAGAGCTGACTTCTGAGATCGGTGGTAAGTATAACGTGTATGTGTATACGGAGACAGGAACGCTCCACAAGGGATATAATGACTTGTATTTCGTCGTCACGAAGAAGACTACAGGTAATTACGTGAAGAACTTCTCAGTCGATTCTATCACTCCATTGATGTACATGGTGAAGAGCGGCATGACTCACAGCACTCCGGTGGGACCGCAGGTGACAACTATTGACGGACAGCCGGAGGCTCTCAGACACGGATGGGTGTCGCTGTTGATGAACACCAGTGAGTCTGGTACATGGTCACTGTCTTACGACGTGTCGGTCCTTGGCAGTGACGGAGGGGTGGACAACGTGGCGATAAAGGTCAACGCTCTGCCGGATGGACAGGAGTGGATAAAGAGTTTCAAGGTTGACAATGATGTGTTTTACCTGTCTCTCGTGAATCCTCTTGACTGGAAGACGGGAACGAATGAAATTAAGGCTTACATTAGCAAGAAAAGCTCTGTCATTACCGAGCCGTACGCATTGGCGGAGGAGGATTTCGTCATTGACATCGACCCGAGGATGCCTGACATGGGTAATCACACATCGCCTGATAATGTCAGTCTGACAAGACAGTCTGACGGCAGCTATCTGGGAACGGTTAACGTCACAATGACAGGTTTGTGGAGGATACACCTGACGGTGAGGAATGCGGACGGTGATGTCATCGGCGGAGGAGATAATGAGAAGGATGGATTCAGCTCCCTGTATTGGGATGTAACATTATGACGCATATGTTTGGGATACTCATAATATCAACTTTTTTTTTAGTAACTCAACCCGCGGACACCACCATCGGACAATCTCGTGACATCGAGGAAGTCGTGGTGGTGTCTTCCTCTGTCAACGGACAGAGACGCTCTCCGAAGGGAGCCACGGCGACCATTGACGAGCACTTGGCGGAACTGCCGCACGTGTCGCTCGTACGACGCGGGGCATACGCTATGGAGCCTGTCGTCAACAGTATGTCATCGGAACGTGTGTCGACGACCATCGACGGAATGAAGATTTTCTACGCCTGCACTGACAAGATGGACCCCGTCACCTCATACGTGGAGAGCGCTAACCTGCAGAGCATTGTGCTTAGCTCTGGACTGAGCGGCAATCCCCAGTCGACAGGTAATATCGGCGGTAGCCTTGACCTCAGACTGAGGAAGTCGGGATTCCTGAACGCTTACGACATTGAACGGTCAGGGAAGAGTACGGTGACGAACGTTGGTGTGTCGGCTGGTTATGAGACGAACGGGAACGCACAGGCATACGGACTGGACTTCTCAGCGACGTCATCGTCATGGTATAACGACGCTGGCGTGTTCTTACGTGACGCCGGCAACTACCGGCAGGGAGGTGGTGACGTGGTGCCGTTCTCTCAGTTCCGTAAGATTAATGTGTTTGACAATGCCGGTCTGCGTGTCGGTGACTCTGACGTGCTGGAGGGTACGTTCATATACGACAGAGCCAGCGACGTCGGATATCCGGCACTGAATATGGACGTGAGTAAGGCGGAGGCGTTTATCACGTCTCTTGGTCATAAGCATGTCTTTGGTGATGGTTTGATGACTTCGCTCGAGACGAAGGCTTATTACAACCATATCACGCATGTCATGGATGACACTAAACGCCCGGACACGCCAATTCACATGGATATGCCGGGAGAGAGCTGGACGGCGGGTGTGTACAGCTTGTTGAGGGCTGGCACTGCGCACCATGACGCTTCCGTCAATTATGACTTGTATTACAATCGAGTGTTCGCTGACATGACGATGTACCCGGGTGGCGCCGCTCCGATGTATATGGTGACATGGCCTGACGTCGGCACCCTCAACACGGGATTGGCGCTGAATGATAATATCAGCCTTGGAGCGGGACATTCCCTGGTGTTGTCGTCTAAGTTGGCGTGGCAGACTCAAAGACTGAACAGCGAGGAAGGGTACAATTCGTTGCGAGTCTTCTTCCCGGGTATGAGTGATAGCTATATGCAGGTCACAGGACGTGTGGCGGCTGGCTACAGATTGAGTACGGAGCATTCTCGTCTCTCTGTTGGCGCTGGCTGGGGCAGTAGGGCTCCGACTGTCACTGAGGCTTACGGCTATTACCTCAATAACACATTTGACCAGTACGATTATATTGGTAATCCGAGACTCAGCAATGAGAGTGCTACGGAAATCAACGGAGACTTCATGTGGTGGAGCTCTCTTGGAGCATCACGACGAGGACGTCTAACCCTTAAGGCGGATGCCAACGCCTTCTTCTTCTCCAATTATATAATAGGTAAGTTCGAGGACAGACTGAGCGCTATGACTGTGGACGCTGAGGGGGTCAAGGTGTACGGTAATATCAGTCATGCTGTGATTGTCAATTCGTCATTCTCGGCTGACGTGTCGCTGCCTGTACGTCTGTTGAGACGTGAGGGCAAGATGGAATGGCGTACGAAGATTGGATATAGCATCGGTCGTGATGACGAGGATGACTATCTTCCTTTTATCTCGCCCTTCTCTTACTCTTCCTCTCTGTCTGCTGAATGCGGACGGTTGACACTCAGGGCGGAGCTTACGGGTTGTGCCAGTCAGAGCTGCCACGCCGCCAAGTATGGAGAGAGTAAGACTCCTGCCTATGCGGTATGCAATATTAACGCCGCTTACTCGTTATTGTTATCAGGATTGCCTGTGACGGTTCATGCGGGCGTTGAGAATCTCTTTGATAAGAGGTACACGACATATTCGGACTGGTGCGGCATTCCTCAGAAGGGAAGGAATATTTATGTTAATTTAACGATGAGACTTTAAGTATAATGAGAAATGTATTGATATGGACTTCAGCACTTGTGGCTGGAGTCGTCTTGGGTTATCTCAACGTGGGTTGGGTGAATGGCGTCATGTCGTTTCTGGCGTCAGCCTATACTCGTCTGTTTCAGTTCGTGGCTGTACCTACCATCGCACTTGCGGTCACCACCACGCTGGCGTCGCTCGGTGACAACGCTGACACGGGGCGCGTGTTCCGCCACACGTTGACATACACGCTGCTCACCACTTTTGCGGCTGCGTCGGTGGGGTTGGTGGTCTTCTTGCTTGTTGCGCCAGACAACATACCGTCCGACGTGGTGACGGGTAATGCCGCCGATGAGGTGACGGGATCGTCAAGCTATTACGACTATGTTCTGTCTGTCATTCCGAATAATGTCATAACGCCGTTTACCAGCGGTAACGTGTTGAGCGTGCTGATAATATCCGCCGCCGTGGGATTGGCTGCGGCAAGGCTGAAGAAGGATGGTGAGGGAGTACGCTCGTTACTCACTCTCCTTACCGGAGCTCAGGACATACTGTTCGCTCTGATAAGAGGACTTATCGTCATCATGCCGTTGGGAATCCTGGCTTTCGCTTCACAGTTCGCGTCCCAGTTCAGTGACGGCATGGCGATAGGGTCTATCGGAAAGTACGTGATGGTCATCTTGGTGAGCAACGCGGTGCAGATGTTTGTGGTATTGCCTCTCTTCCTGATTGCACGCAGTGTCAACCCGTTGCGTGTGTTCAGAGGTATGAGTCCAGCTTTGCTCACCGCATTTTTCACTAAGAGCTCAGCGAGCACCCTGCCTGTAACCATGAGATGTGCTGAGGAGGCTCTTCACGTCAAAGCGTCCACGTCTCGTTTTGTGTTGCCGATATGTACCACTATCAACATGAATGGATGTGCAGCGTTTATACTTGTCACCTCACTTTTTGTGATGCAGAACGCAGGTATGCGTATCGACGTGTCGACGATGTTAGTGTGGCTAGTCATCTCCGTGGTCTCTGCGGTTGGTAACGCCGGAGTGCCAATGGGCTGCTATTTCCTCACGCTGTCACTGATGGCAGGAGTCAATGCTCCTCTCGGCATAATGGGAGTAATCTTGCCTGTGTATACCCTCCTTGATATGGTGGAGACGGCTGAGAATGTGTGGAGTGACTCTTGTGTCTGTGTCATGACGGACAGGATGGAGAGAAATGGTGTGGAGACGAAAGCATAAGCCTCGTCAGTTTTTTCCTGTAGTGTGAGAAAAGACGCCGGTCTGATGACAAATGAGTCATCAGACCGGCGTCTTCCTAAAAGGTAAGACAGATGTGAATAAAACAGTGGTTATGATTGTGATGTTTCAATTATTATTGTTACTTTTGTCGCGTTGCCCGGGAAAACCTTTGCCTATAGGGCAGCTGATACGGAAAAATACTGCGTGTGACGCCTATCGCTTATGAATCTGCGTGTATGTCGCGTCCCTTGAAAATTTAATACCATTTATGAGTAAGTCTTTTCTTTACTTCATCTGTACTATCTCAGCCATGGGCGGTTTGCTCTTTGGCTATGACTGGGTTGTGATCGGAGGCGCCAAGCCTTTCTACGAGTTTTTCTTCGGAATTTCTGATAGTCCGTTGATGCAGGGCGTAGCCATGACGACAGCCTTGGTGGGGTGTCTTGTCGGTGCCATGGTGGCAGGTGTGATGGCTGACAGGTTCGGACGCAAGCCGTTGCTGACCGTGTCTGCCGTTCTCTTTACTGTAAGTGCGCTGGCTACGGGAGTCTTCAATGATTTCATCATGTTTAACGTGGCACGTTTCATTGGTGGAGTCGGCATAGGTGTGGCGAGTGCGCTTGCTCCCATGTACATCGCAGAAGTGTCTCCGACGAAGATTCGTGGACGAATGGTTAGTCTTAATCAGATGGCGATAGTGGTAGGTATACTGGCGGCTCAGGTCGTCAACATGCTGTTGGCTCGTGACACGTCTGACTCTATTTCGCAAGTGTGGAACGTGGAGTGGGGCTGGAGGTGGATGTTTTGGGCAGAGGCGTTGCCGGCAGGTCTTTTCCTTGCGATGAGTTTTTTCATCCCGGAGAGTCCTGTCTACCTGAGACTGTGTGAGGAGAGACGTGAAGGAACGTCGTCGTCGGGAGAAAGTGGTACGTGTGACACTGGTCTCCTGTCTCTTTTCTCCGGCAGCTACGCTGACGTGATGGTATTAGGTCTTGTCATAGCCGTATTCCAGCAGTGGTGCGGCACCAACGTTATCTTCAACTATGCGCAGGAGATTTTCACGGGAGCTGGCTTCGACGTTGACTCAATGTTCATCAACATAGTCATAACGGGTATCGCAAACGTCGTGTTCACATTCGTGGCGTTGTACACTGTGGAGAAATGGGGACGACGGACACTGATGTTAATCGGTGCGTGCGGTCTGGGACTCATATACCTGACGTTAGGCACGTTCTACGCATTGCATGTCACGGGACTTGTTATGGTTGTCCTTGTGGTGATGGCAATTTCTTGTTACGCAATGACCTTGGGTCCTGTGACTTGGGTCCTGTTGGCTGAGATATTCCCGAACAGTATACGCGGTACGGCGATGTCCGTTTGTACCTTCGCCCTATGGACAGGCTGTTGCACGCTGACATTCTCCTTCCCGTCGATGAACTCGTATCTCGGTAGTAGCGGGACATTCTGGATTTATGGTGTCATCTGTCTTTCCGCCTTCCTGTTCCTCTTCAAGAGATGTCCGGAGACGAAGGGAAAAGAGTTGAAGGAATGTTGATGTCTACAACAGCTCCAGTTTATTGCTAACGAAAAACAAATAAATATAAGATATTATGGTAAAAGCATGGATGGAACAGGTCGTCATACCCACTTATGAGCCAGGTAAGCCGGAGAAGAATCCTATCTTCCTGGAAAAACGTGTGTATCAAGGGTCAAGTGGTGTGGTGTATCCTTATCCTGTCATCGAAAGTCTGTCGGATGAGAAGACCGACAAGTCGTATAACGCAGTGTTTATAGAAAACGAGTACATCAAGGTCATGATTCTCCCGGAGCTGGGTGGACGTGTCCAGATGGCCTATGACAAGATTAAACAGCGTCATTTCATCTATTATAACCACGTCATCAAGCCGGCTCTCGTGGGACTGGCTGGACCGTGGATAAGCGGAGGTATAGAGTTCAACTGGCCGCAGCACCACAGGCCGTCTACGTTTATGCCGGTGGACTGCAAGATAGAGTGTGAGGACGAGGCTGACGAGAATGGCGTGTATGTCTCTGACACCCATGTCACGGTGTGGGTCAACGAGCGTGAGCGTATGTTCCATCAGCAAGGTCAGGCCGGCTTCACCTTGCGTGAGGGATGTGCGTACCTCGAGATACACGGACGTCTGTACAATCCGACGGAGACTCCGCAGACTTTTCTCTGGTGGGCCAATCCTGCCGTGGCGGTCAATGACGCTTACCAGAGTGTGTTCCCGCCTGACGTGAACGCCGTGTTCGACCATGGAAAACGAGCGGTGAGCACTTTCCCGATAGCCACTGGCACATATTACAAGATGGACTATTCGGCAGGAGTGGATATCTCCAATTACAAGAATATAGCAGTGCCGACGAGTTATATGGTGGCTAAGTCTAAATATAATTTCGAGGGTGGCTATGAGAACGACACGAGAGCGGGTATGCTGCATGTGGCTGACCATCACATCGCTCCAGGTAAGAAGCAGTGGACGTGGGGGAACGGAGACTTCGGACGTGCTTGGGATAGAAACCTGACGGACGAGGACGGTCCGTACATCGAGCTGATGGCTGGAGTGTATACAGAGAACCAGCCGGACTTTACGTGGCTCATGCCGTACGAGGAGAAGGAGTTCACTCAGTACTTCATGCCCTATCGTGAGCTTGGCGTAGTGAAAAATGCCAGCAAGGACTTCATGATTAACATAGACGAGAAGTCGTTTAAGGTGTTTGCCACAAGCAGACAACAGGTCAAGGTGGTGCTCAGGTCAGAGAGAGACGAAGAGTCCGATGTGTTGTATGAGTCCGAAGTGACGATAAATCCGGAGAGCATCCTCGAGGTGCCGGTCAAGGTGTCTGAGAAGAAGTTCAAGACCTTACGTCTCGAGATAATCAAGAACGGACGTGTGGTGCTGAGCTGGGCGCCGGAGCCGGATGGCATACAGCCGATACCTGACGCCGCTGAGGCTGCCTTGCTGCCTCATGAGATCAAGACTAATGAACAGCTGTTCCTGACAGGCCTGCACTTGGAGCAGTATCGTCATGCCACCTGGAGCGCATTGGATTATTATGAGGAGGCCCTCAGACGTGACCCATTAGACGTCAGATGTAACAATGCCGTCGGTCTCTGGTATCTCAGACGCGGACGCTTCGACAAGGCGGAGGGGTACCTGCGTCAGGCAGTGTCTGTGTTGCAGAAACGTACCCCTAATCCTTATGATGGTGAGCCTCTGTACAACCTTGCTTTATGCTTGAAGTATCAAGGCCGACTGGATGAGGCGTATGACTGGGCTTACAAGAGCACTTGGAATGCCGCATGGCAGCAGGCCGGATATATGATGTGCGCACAGATAGCCACGGCGCGTGGTGACTATGAGGATGCTTTGTTCCTTGTGGACAAGTCACTCGTGTACGGATGGCACAATCACAAGGCGAGAGCGCTTAAGGCTGCCCTACTCGCCAGAGTGCCTGGCAGAGTCGACGAGCTGAAAGTCTTCGCCAAAGAGTCGCTCGCCATCAATCCTTTCAACTATGGTGTGATGTATGAGACAGGTGACATGGGTGAGATGAAGTCGCTGATGAGGGCCGACGCTAATAACTATGACGAGTTGGCGCTTGACTATGTGGCTGCGGGCTTAGACAAGACGGCGCTGGAGCTGTGGGATATCGCTATAGCGGAGAAAGCCACGACTGCGATGACATATTACTATAAGGCTTGGGTGAGCCGTAATACCGAGGACTGGATGACGGCAGCCGCTCAGCCTGTCGACTACTGTTTCCCTAACAGACTTGAGGCGATGCTCGCCCTGTCTGCCTTCGGTGACGACGCCAACGCTTGTTACCTGCTCGGTAATCTGTTCTATGACAAACGTCAGTATGACAAGGCTGGTGAGTGTTGGAAGAAGTCTGAGATGCTCAACCCGTCACTCCCTACAGTGCATCGCAATCTCGCCTTGTTGTATTACAATAAGGAAAATGACAAGGAAAGGGCACTCAACGAGATGGAGATGGCGTTCTCCCTAGACCAGTCTGACAGCCGAGTGTTCATGGAGCTTGACCAGCTGTATAAGAAGCTGCAGTGGCCTGTGGCGGAGAGACTGCAGAACTATGAGGCGTTGCCTCAGGTCGTGGGTAGTAGGGATGACCTGATTCTCGAACATGCCACACTCCTGAACATGTCAGGACGTTTTGAGGAGGCTAAGGCTATCATAGATAATCATGTGTTCCATCCGTGGGAGGGTGGTGAAGGTAAGGTTTCCGGACAATACCAGTTCTCACGTGTGGAGATAGCTAAACGGATAATACGTGAGTGTGAGAAGTCAGGCTGCGGCGGCGACAATATCAACAGGGCTATACAACTGTTGGAGGAGTGCCTCGTGTTCCCTCCGTTCCTCGGAGAAGGTAAGCTGTACGGAGCGCAGGATAATGACTTCTACTATCTTCTCGGCCGCGCCTTCGAGATTAAGGCTACGGCATACCAGCAGAATGGCCAGGGATATGAGTCGGAGCGTTTCTTCAGTAAGGCTAATAAGATGTTCAGACTCGGAACACAGGGACCGACAGAGCCTGCAGCCGCAATGTATTATAATGATGCCAAGCCGGACAAGATATTCTACGCTGCTCTCTGCTATAAGGCGCTCGATGATGACGCTCGCTCCGCCAGCCTGTTCAACAAACTTGTATCGTACGGCGAGAAGCATATCTTCGACCACGTCACCATGGACTACTTCGCAGTGTCATTGCCAGACCTGTTGGTGTGGGATGGTGACCTTGACGAACAGAATGTTATTCATTGTAATTATATGTTGGCATTGGGTAACTATGGATTGGGTAACACGCAGAAGGGCGGCTTCTATCTCAATGAAGTGCTGCGACATGACCGCAATCATCTCGGTGCGTATGCGCTGAGGTCGTTTGTCGGATGAAAATACGCAGTGTCACGAAATTTGAGACGCGGGTGGGCTTAGGTTCGTTCGCGTCTTTTTTGTCACCGTCACCGCTGTGGCTGTCGTATCTTTGTAGTCATGTTATGACCCAACGTTATGTCGCGAGAAAAACTAGGACTTGTGGTGTATGTGTACTGGTCATTCCGCTGTTCTCCTCTGTCTGAATGCTTATTTGTTTAGTATATATGTGTATGTTTAAAAAGGTGTTTCAACGACCATTGTGAGTCTTCGTGGTTTTGTTTACGTTCCGAAACCTTAAATTCTTAGGGTGTGATAAGCATGTTCTTAGCTTTGTTAAATGTATCTTCCATCTCGCACATTCTTCGTTGTCCGAAATTCCTCTTTTTTCGTTGACGCGTGACAGCGGAAAAATGACTTCCGGAATTTTGCCGTGTCTTATTCGTCGTCTGAAATTATTAGGTTAGGACGTTGAAAAGTTCAGGTTAGGATTTTGAAAACCGCAGACCTGTTTGTAGTATATATCCTAACCTGAGAAATTTAAATAATGCACCTAAGATTTTTAAAAGTCTTATTTTGCGAATATCAGTAAGTTAACCGGATTTTGGCTAAAAGGGGGCATGGGAAAATCCGTTACCCCCATAATTGTCCATTTTTTCACTGTTCAAAATGCTGTCCGTTGTGTGGGCGAACGCCGAGCCGCCGACGTGTTCGGTGTTGCTTTTATCCCAAATATACATAATGCTCGCGTTAGGTGACTGGCGCGTTAATGGACATTGTAGTTAGTGCATCGCGGTTTTTGGTGAAAGAAATAGTGCGACGGATAGCATGTTCAGCTGCCGTTGGCGGTGTATTCCCAGTCCCGTTTAAATGTTGTGTAGGTACACAATATAAAAAGTGCGCACTCTGCGGTGATTTTCTGATGTTTTTTGATTGGTGATAATATTATTGTTGTATATTTGCATATACCTTGATGAAAGGATACCATGACACAGCCCCTACGGTGATTTTACGTTGTCATTTTTTCATGCTCGCCTCAGTAGTGCGGAGGATGTGGTGTAGTGTGAGTTGTCTGAGTACTTGACAAGGTGATGGTTGTCCGTCCGTATTTATTGTGGCGGTGTGGTGACGTCGACTGTGACGTCCGCTTGTGTCGTAGTCTGTCAGTGTTTGATTTCTGACTTGATGTCATGACATTGTCAGTCAATGATGACATAACGACGAGCCTTGCGGGTGTGTGGCATGTCTTTTGTGGTTGTCATGGTACATGGTTGTGGACCCGTGTGTACGTGAGTCAGGCGCATGTGGATGCCATCGGCGGCGATTCGTCTTGAATTTGTACTAATATTAAATAATGTAAAATGCTAAAAACCTAAATTTATTATGGCAAATGAAAATGATAAGAAGGCTCCTCAGCTTCAGATTGAGGTAAAGCCAGAGATAGCAACAGGTACATACTCTAATCTTGCGGTTGTCACTCATTCGCAGAGTGAGTTTGTCTTGGATTTCGTCTCAATGCTTCCTGGCATGCCTAAGGCTGAGGTGGCATCACGTGTTATTCTCGTGCCTGAGCACGCTAAGCGTCTTCTCTTCGCTTTGCAGGACAATCTTCAGAAGTACGAGGCTCAGTTCGGCTCAATCGATCTTAAGATGCCTAACGCTAAGTCTGATGATCCGAATACTATCAATCCTTTCAACATTAAGAAGGGCGATGCTTAATCGCGGTTTTTCCGCTATATGTTTCACGACTATAAAGGCCGGATGTGATATAATTGTCATGTCCGCCTTTTTTTTTGTTTGTGCCCTTTGTGTTCTTTTCCGATGCATGTTAAGGTGTGTGCCGGGTGTGTTTGAGTGATGCCGCTTGACTAATGTTACCGGGTTTTGACTTCTTTCGTGTTTTGGGTGTAATCGTTGTCCCTTGAAGGCGTTGTCTGACCGTGAAAAACGTTAAATTGCAATATGATGTTATCATTTTTGAGGTTAAAATATGTTAAATAAATGATTTTTGTTGTGTGCGGACTCTTTTTTGACTTGTAGTTGATGTGTGTTTGAAATAAAAAGCGTACCTTTGCATCACTTTTTGGAGTAGTGCGTTCCCGAATGGGGACAGGGAGGCGGAAAAATATTATCTGAACCAAGTGTTTTTTTCGCCGTTTATTGCACGAAGCAAGCTCGGGTAGCGGCCACAAAGGATATATTTATGTTCTCGGTATGAGGAAGATATGAATGAATGATTTGTGGTGGGCACTCGACTGGAATTGCTTATAAATGAATATTAACAATAAATTTAAAAGTAAAAAACAAAATGCCTACTATTCAGCAATTAGTAAGAAAAGGTAGAAAGGTGCTCGTAGATAAGAGTAAGTCTCCAGCATTGGATTCTTGTCCACAGCGTCGTGGTGTTTGTGTACGTGTTTACACAACAACTCCTAAGAAGCCTAACTCAGCGATGAGAAAGGTGGCTCGTGTGCGTCTGACAAATAAGAAAGAGGTTAACTCTTACATCCCAGGAGAGGGACACAATCTTCAGGAGCACTCAATCGTTCTCGTACGTGGCGGTCGTGTTAAGGACCTCCCAGGTGTACGTTATCACATCGTTCGCGGTGCTCTCGATACCGCAGGTGTTTCAAGCCGTACACAGAGACGTTCAAAGTACGGAGCTAAGCGTCCTAAGGCGGGTGCCGCTAAGAAGTAATTCTGCTTATTTTTTACAGATTAAAACGTTATCTTATTAAACAAGTATTTGATTTGTTGGCAATGCTAAGTAAGGTTGAGTAAATGTCCGGTGTGGATGTTGAAGAACAAAAGGCAAATGCAACCTCAGATCAACAAAAAATCAAAAACAATGAGAAAAGCTAAACCAAAGAAGCGTGTGATCCTTCCAGATCCAGTTTATGGCGATGTAAAAGTAACTAAGTTCGTTAACAACCTTATGTACGACGGAAAGAAGAGTATCGCTTATTCTATTTTCTACAATGCTCTTAAGGCTGTTGAGAACAAGATGAAGAATGAGGAGAAGTCTCCAATCGAGATTTGGAAGAAGGCTCTTGACAATATCACTCCACAGGTTGAGGTTAAGTCTCGCCGTATCGGTGGCGCCACTTTCCAGGTTCCAACTGAGATTCGCGCAGACCGTAAGGAGGCAATCTCTATGAAGAATATGATCGCGTTCGCTCGTAAGCGCTCCGGTAAGAGCATGGCAGATAAGCTCTCAGCTGAGATTATGGACGCTTTCAATGAGCAGGGTGGTGCGTTCAAGCGTAAAGAGGATATGCACCGTATGGCTGAGGCTAACCGTGCGTTCGCTCATTTCCGCTTCTAAGATTTTAACTGATTTAAAAACTGTAAATAGTAAATACTAAATATGGCAAAGCAAGATTTGCACCTTACCCGTAATTTCGGTATCATGGCTCACATCGATGCTGGTAAGACAACCACATCTGAGCGTATCCTCTTCTATACAGGTAAGACTCATAAGATTGGTGAGGTTCATGACGGTGGTGCAACAATGGACTGGATGGCTCAGGAGCAGGAGCGTGGTATCACTATTACCTCTGCCGCTACTACGGCATACTGGACATGGAACGGTAACAAGTATAAGTTCAATTTGATTGACACTCCGGGACACGTGGACTTCACTGCTGAGGTTGAGCGTTCACTCCGTGTGCTTGACGGCGCTGTGGCAACTTATTGCGCTGTCGGTGGTGTTGAGCCTCAGTCTGAGACTGTATGGCGTCAGGCTGACAAGTACAACGTGCCACGTATCGGATACGTTAACAAGATGGACCGTTCTGGTGCTGACTTCTTTGAGGTTGTTCGACAAATGAAGGAGGTTCTCGGCGCTAATCCTGTTCCAGTCGTTATTCCAATCGGTGCTGAGGAGAACTTCAAGGGTGTCGTCGACCTTATCAAGATGAAGGGTATTGTTTGGCACGATGAGACTCAGGGTGCTGAGTTCGACATTATCGACATCCCTGCTGAGCTCCAGGCTGAGGCTGAGGAGTGGCGTAACAAGATGCTCGAGAGCGTGGCTGAGTTTGATGACTCTCTCATGGAGAAGTTCTTCGATGATCCTTCAACAATCACTGAGGATGAGATTATGTCAGCCATTCGTAAGGCTACATGTTCTCTCGCAGCTACTCCAATGCTTTGTGGCTCTTCATTCAAGAACAAGGGTGTGCAGACTCTCCTCGATTATATCTGTGCTTTCCTTCCTTCACCACTCGACACTGAGGCTGTCATTGGTACTAACCCTGACACTAAGGCTGAGGAGGATCGTAAGCCATCTGAGGATGAGAAGACTTCTGCTCTTGCGTTCAAGATCGCTACTGACCCATATGTGGGACGTCTCACTTTCATCCGTGTTTACTCAGGTAAGGTTGAGGCTGGTTCTTACATCTACAATACAAGATCTGGTAAGAAGGAGCGTGTGTCTCGTCTCTTCCAGATGCACTCAAACCACCAGAATCCAGTTGACGTTATCGGCGCTGGTGACATCGGTGCTGTCGTTGGTCTCAAGGATATCCACACTGGTGATACTCTCTGTGATGAGGATGCTCCAATCGTTCTCGAGTCTATGGACTTCCCAGACCCAGTTATCGGTATCGCTGTCGAGCCTAAGACTCAGAAAGACCTCGATAAGTTGTCTCTCGGTCTCCAGAAGCTCGCTGAGGAGGACCCAACATTCACAGTCAGAACTGATGAGCAGTCTGGTCAGACAGTCATCTCTGGTATGGGTGAGCTCCACCTCGATATCATTATCGACCGTCTGAAGCGTGAGTTCAAGGTTGAGTGTAACCAGGGTAAACCTCAGGTTAACTACAAGGAGGCTATCACTAAGACTGTTAACCTCCGTGAGGTTTACAAGAAACAGTCCGGTGGTCGTGGTAAGTTCGCAGATATCATCGTTAACGTGGGTCCTGTTGATGAGGACTTCGAGGGCACAGGTCTTCAGTTCGTTGACGAGGTTAAGGGTGGTAACGTTCCTAAGGAGTTTATCCCATCTGTTCAGAAGGGATTCGCTGAGGCTATGAAGAATGGTGTACTCGGTGGCTTCCCAATGGATAGCATGAAGGTGACTCTCGTGGATGGTAGCTTCCACCCAGTCGACTCAGACCAGTTGTCATTCGAGATCGCAGCTCGTCAGGCTTACAAGAACGCTTGCTCACAGGCTAAGCCAGTTCTTATGGAGCCTATCATGAAGCTTGAGGTTGTTACTCCAGAGGAGAACATGGGTGACGTGATCGGTGACCTTAATAAGCGCCGTGGTCAGGTTGAGGGTATGGATACAGCCCGCTCTGGCGCTCGTATCGTCAAGGCTCTCGTTCCACTGGGTGAGATGTTCGGATATGTTACAGCTCTCCGTACTATCACTTCTGGTCGCGCTACTTCTTCTATGCAGTATGATCACCACGCTCCAGTTAGCAGCAACATCGCTAAGGAGGTGCTTGCTGAGGTTAACGGACGTACAGATCTCGTATAATGGAATTTTTGGGCTCCGGACTTCTTGTCCGGAACCCAAACATGATATATCATGGGATGTCGGCGTTTTCGAACAAACGACTCTTTGAAAATGTCAGCCGTCCCGGTTTTAATTTAACAAAAATAATTATGAGTCAAAAAATTCGTATTAAACTGAAGTCTTATGACCACAATCTCGTTGACAAGTCAGCTGAGAAGATTGTGAAGACTGTAAAGGCAACAGACGCTATCGTAAGTGGTCCTATTCCACTCCCAACACGTAAGCGTATTTTCACTGTTAACCGTTCTACTTTCGTTAACAAAAAGTCTCGTGAGCAGTTTGAGCTGAACACATACAAGAGACTTATTGACATCTATAGCTCTTCTGCTAAGACTGTCGATGCTCTTATGAAGCTTGAGCTTCCTAGCGGAGTTGAGGTTGAGATTAAGGTTTAGTATTAGAGAACAATTAAAGTATTTAAAGAAATGCCAGGATTATTAGGAAAGAAAATCGGAATGACTTCCGTATTCAGTGCCGATGGAAAGAATATTCCATGCACTGTTATCGAATTGGGTCCTTGTGTTGTAACTCAGTTGAAGACTGTTGAGAAGGATGGCTATACTGCTGTTCAGGTTGGCTTCGAGGAGGCTAAGGAGAAGAACACTACAAAGCCTATGATGGGTCACTTCAAGAAAGCTGGGACAACACCAAAGAGACACTTGGCCGAGTTCACTTATGAAGAGGAGCACAACCTCGGTGATGTTATCACTGTAGAGCTTTTCAACGATGCTTCTTATGTAGATGTTATTGGTACTTCCAAAGGTAAAGGTTTCCAGGGTGTAGTAAAACGCTGGGGATTCGGAGGTGTAGGTCAGTCAACTCACGGTCAGGATGACCGTCTCCGCAAGCCAGGTTCTATCGGTGCTTGTGCCACTCCTTCTCGCGTGTTCAAGAACCTTCGCATGGGCGGACACATGGGTAATGAGCAGGTGACTACACAAAACCTTCAGGTGATTAAGATTATACCTGAGCACAACCTCCTCCTCGTGAAGGGTTCTGTTCCAGGTTATAAGGGTTCAATTGTAATTGTTAACAAGTAATTATGGAAGTTTCAGTATTAAACATCAAAGGTGAGGATACTGGTAGAAAGGTTGTTTTGAACGACTCTATCTTCGGAATTGAACCTAACGACCACGTAATCTATCTCGCAGTAAATCAGTATCTGGCTGCTCAGCGTCAGGGTACTCATAAGTCTAAGGAAAGAAGCGAAATCACAGGCTCTACTCGTAAGCTCATCCGTCAGAAAGGCGGCGGCGGCGCTCGTAGAGGTGATATCAAGTCTCCAGTTCTCCGTGGTGGTGGACGTGTCTTTGGTCCAACTCCTCGTGACTATTGGTTCAAACTTAATAAGAAAGTTAAGGTTCTCGCTCGTAAGAGTGCTCTTTCTTATAAGGCTCAGCAGAACGCTATCGTTGTCGTTGAGGACTTCGATTTTGAGGCTCCAAAGACTAAAGATGCTGTAAATCTGTTAAATAATCTTAAAATTTCAGGCAAGAAGACTCTTATACTTTTGCCAGAAGTTAAGAAAAACGTAAATTTGTCAGTCCGTAATATCCAGCGTGTTGAAGTTATGACTGCCAGTGCACTCAATACCTATAAGGTGATGAATGCAAATGTGTTAGTTATGACTGAGAATGCGGTTAAGTTGGTTGATGAAACTTTAAATAAGTAATTATAGGAGACGCAAGATATGGCATACATTATCAAACCATTGGTGACTGAGAAGATGAACGCTATTTCAGAGAAGCAGAACAATAAGTTCGGCTTCATTGTGCTTCCTAGTGCCAACAAGATTGAGATAAAGAAGGAAATAGAGGCTAAGTATAATGTAAACGTAGTTTCCGTTAACACTATGAACTACGCTGGTAAGCGTAAGAGCCGTTACACTAAGGCTGGTGTTATCAAGGGTAGAACTAAGGCTTTCAAGAAGGCCATCGTTACTCTTAAAGAAGGCGAAACTATAGATTTGTATAGTAACATTTAATTAAAAAATGGGTATTCGTAAATTTAAACCAGTTACTCCTGGTCAAAGACACAAGGCTATTGGTACTTTCGATGATGTTACTACATCAGTACCAGAGAAAACTCTTGTTTTCGGTAAACGCAGCACCGGCGGTCGTAACAATCAAGGCCGTATCACTGTTCGCTACAGAGGTGGCGGTCACAAGCGTTTGATTCGTATTATCGATTTTAAGAGAGAGAAAGACGGAATTCCTGCAGTTGTGAAGACAATTGAGTACGATCCAAACAGAAGTGCTCGTATCGCTCTCGTTTTCTATGCTGACGGTGAAAAACGTTATATCGTTGCTCCTAACGGATTGCAGGTTGGTATGACAATCATGTCTGGCGCAGAGGCTGCCCCAGATCTCGGTAACACTCTCCCACTGGAGAATATCCCAGTCGGTACAGTTATACACAATATCGAGCTTCGCCCAGGTCAGGGTGCTAAGATGGTTCGTTCAGCCGGCAACTTCGCTCAGTTAACTTCACGTGAGGGACGCTACTGCGTTATTAAGCTCCCTTCAGGTGAGATTAGAAAGATTCTTTCAGTATGTCGTGCGACAATCGGTAGCGTAAGCAACTCTGATCACGCTCTCGAGTCTTCTGGTAAGGCTGGTCGCTCACGTTGGTTGGGACGCCGTCCACACAACCGTGGTGTTGTCATGAACCCAATCGATCACCCAATGGGTGGTGGTGAAGGCCGTCAGACAGGTGGTCATCCACGTTCACGTAATGGTCTCTACGCTAAGGGTCTTAAGACTCGTGCGCCTAAGAAGGCTTCAACCAAGTACATAATCGAAAGACGTAACAAGAAATAAAGTTAACTGAATATGAGTCGTTCATTAAAAAAGGGTCCATACATCAACGTTAAGCTCGAGAAGAAGGTTCTCGCTATGAACGAGAGCGGCAAGAAGAGCGTAATCAAGTCATGGGCACGTGCTTCAATGATATCACCTGACTTCGTGGGTCATACTATTGCAGTACACAATGGAAATAAATTTATCCCTGTTTACGTTACAGAGAACATGGTCGGTCACAAGCTTGGTGAGTTCGCTCTCACTCGTACGTTCCGCGGTCATGCAGGTAATAAGAAAAAGTAAATAAGGGTTAACAAGTAAATTGACTTTTATATAATGGGAGCAAGAAAACATAAAATGGCTGAATCTATCAAGGAGGCCAAGAAATCTCAGTACTTTGCTACTTTCCGCAATATCCCGTCATCTCCTCGTAAGATGCGTTATGTGGCAGACCTCGTAAGAGGTATGGAGGTTAGCAAGGCACTCGCAACTCTCAAGTTCTGTTCTAAGGATGCTTCTAAGGATCTCGAGAAGTTGCTTCGTTCTGCTATCGCCAATTGGGAGCAGAAAAACGATAGTAAGGCAGAGAATGGCGAGCTTTATATCTCTAAGATCTTTGTCAATGAGGGAGCTACTCTGAAGCGTATGCGCCCAGCACCTCAAGGTCGTGGATATAGAATTCGTAAGCGTTCTAATCATGTTACTATTTTCGTGGACGCAAAATCAAATGATGAGAAGTAATTATGGGACAAAAGTGTAATCCAATTAGCAACCGCCTTGGTATTGTGCGCGGTTGGGACTCAAACTGGTACGGAGGTAAGAATTTTGGCGATAACCTCCTCGAGGATAGCAAAATTCGCAAGTATCTTAACGCTCGTCTCGCTAAGGCAAGTGTTTCTAAAATCGTTATCGAGAGAACGCTTAAGCTTGTTACTATCACTATTTGTTCCGCTCGTCCAGGTATTATTATAGGTAAAGGTGGACAGGATGTTGACGCACTAAAGAAAGAGCTTAAGAAAGTTACTGACAAGGATGTGCAGATTAATATCTTTGAGATTAAGAGACCAGAGCTCGACGCTACTATCGTGGGCAATAACATAGCTCGTCAGATTGAGGGTAAGATAGCTTACCGCCGCGCTGTGAAGACTGCAATCACTAACACTATGCGCGCTGGTGCTGAGGGTATCAAGATTCAGATTTCAGGACGTCTCAACGGCGCAGAAATGAGCCGCTCAGAGATGTACAAAGAGGGACGTACTCCTCTTCACACTCTTCGCGCTGATATCGACTACTGTCTTGCGGAGGCTCTCACCAAGGTTGGTCTTCTCGGAGTTAAGGTTTGGATTTGCCGTGGCGAGAAATTCGGCAAGCAGGATTTGACACCGAACTTCACTCAACAAAAGGAGTCTGGACGTGGTAACAACAACGGTGGTGGCAGAAGATTTAGAAACAAAAAGTCTAATCGCAACAATTAATTTGAAGAAAAATGTTACAGCCTAAAAGACAAAAATATAGAAGACCGCAAAAAGGACGTGGTCGTTGGGCAGGAGTTTCTCACAGAGGTACTGAGCTCGCTTTCGGAAGCTTCGGTATTAAGGCTCTCCAGGAAAGATGGATAACTGCTCGCCAGATTGAGGCGGCTCGTGTGGCTATCACACGTTATATGCAGCGTCAGGGACAGGTTTGGATCCGTATCTTCCCGGATAAACCAATCACTAAGAAACCTGCTGATGTCCGAATGGGTAAAGGTAAGGGTGATCCATATGCTTATGTTTTCCCTGCAAAACCAGGACGTATTCTTTTTGAGATTGAGGGTGTTTCTTATGAGGTCGCTAAAGAGGCTTTGCGCCTTGGTGCACAGAAACTTCCTACTACTACAAAGTTTGTTGTACGTCGTGATTACGATAAAAACGCATAATTATGAAGATTGCAGAAATTAGAGAACTTAGCACTGAAGAACTCGTAGAGCGTTTGGAGTCAGAGGTTAAAGCATATAATGATGCCAAATTCAACCATCACATCGCTCCTGTTGATAATGTTTCTCTTATCAAGAAGCAGCGTCGTGATATCGCTCGCATGAAGTGTGAACTTTCTCAGAGAAACAAATAATTTCAAGACTACATGGAAAGAAATTTAAGAAAACAACGCCAGGGTGTTGTAAGTAGTGACAAAATGGACAAGACCATCGTAGTCGCTACCAAGTTCAAGGAGAAGCATCCTATTTATGGTAAGTTCGTTAGTAAGACTAAGAAATACCACGCTCATGACGCTAACAATGACGCTCATGTTGGAGATACTGTGCTCATCATGGAGACTCGTCCATTGAGCAAGACAAAGAGATGGAGATTAGTACAAATCGTTGAAAGAGCTAAGTAATATATGATACAGGTTGAATCTAGATTGGCAGTTGCTGATAATAGTGGCGCACGTGAGGTTCTTTGCATCCGTGTACTCGGCGGTACTCGTCGCCGTTACGCCTCTGTTGGCGATGTCATTGTGGTGGCAGTTAAGAACGCTATCCCTACGAGTGAAGTCAAGAAAGGTGCAGTGTCTAAGGCTCTTATTGTTCGCACTAAGAAGGAAGTAAGACGTCCAGACGGATCATACATCCGTTTCGATGACAACGCTTGTGTGCTTCTGAATAATGCCGGAGAAATGAGAGGTAGCCGTGTGTTCGGTCCTGTTGCCCGTGAGCTCCGTGCTGCAAACATGAAAGTGGTGTCTTTGGCTACTGAGGTACTTTAATCATTTTCATAGATTTATACAATGAGTAAATTACACATAAAAAAAGGCGACACAGTATACGTTAATGCCGGTGACGACAAGGGTAAGACTGGTAAGGTCCTCCGTGTTTTGGTCGAGAAGAACCGCGCTGTTGTCGAGGGTGTGAACATGATAAAGAAGAGCACTAAGCCTAGTGCTGCACACCCACAGGGAGGTATTATTGAGATGGAGGCTCCTATCGCAATCTCTAATTTGAACGTGGTTGACCCTAAGACTGGTAAGCCTGTGAGAATTGGTAGAAAAATCGGTGCCAACGGAAAGTTAGTTCGTTTCACTAAAGGATCAAAAGCATCAGGGGAGGAAGTATAATGAGTACTACTGCACAGTTAAAGAATGTTTATGCTGAGCAAATCGCTCCAGCGTTGATGAAACAGTTTAACTACGCTTCTCCAATGCAGATTCCTGTTTTGAAGAAGATTGTTGTTAACCAGGGTCTTGGTCAGGCTACAGCAGACAAGAAGGTTATCGAGATCGCTATGAATGAGATTGCTCAGATTACTGGTCAGAAGCCTGTCGCTACTATGTCTAAGAAGGATATTTCTAATTTCCGCCTTCGTAAGAAAATGCCTATTGGCGTTATGGTTACTCTTAGACGTGAGAGAATGTATGAGTTCCTCGAGAAGCTTATCCGTGTTTCTCTTCCTCGTATCCGTGATTTCAAGGGTATTGAGTCTAAGTTCGATGGTCGTGGAAACTATACTCTCGGTATCACAGAGCAGATTATTTTCCCAGAGATTAATATCGATCAGGTTGATAAGATCATGGGTATGAATATCACTTTCGTAACTACAGCCAAGACTGATGAGGAAGGCTATGCTCTTCTGAAGGCGTTCGGTCTTCCGTTCAAAGATGCTAAAAAATAATTTTTATGGCAAAAGAATCAATGAAGGCACGCGAAGTTAAGCGTGCAAAACTCGTGGCAAAATACGCATCAAAGCGTGCAGCGTTAAAGAAGATTGTCGCAACAGGTGAGCCTGCAGAGGCTTATGAGGCAGCTCGTGCTCTCCAGGATATTCCTGCTAATGCAAATCCGATTCGTTTGCACAATCGTTGCAAGATCACTGGTCGTCCAAGAGGATATATGCGCCAGTTCGGTCTTTCTCGTATTCAATTCCGTGAGATGGCTTCACAGGGTCTTATCCCAGGCGTGAAGAAGGCAAGTTGGTAATTGTTACGGTTTGTCCAGGTTTCAATGATAACACAAAAATCTGAGGAATACCAGTTCGGGGGTATTCCGATGATAATTTGAGTTATATATTAATTCATTATTGTTAAATATTGTCTCGCTCAGACGAGATTAATTTAATTACATTATGACAGATCCAATAGCTGATTATTTAACGAGACTGAGAAATGCTATCCAGGCTAAGCACAAGGTAGTTGAAGTCCCAGCCTCAAACCTTAAGAAGGAAATTACTAAGATTCTCTTCGACAAGGGTTACATCTTGAACTACAAGTTTGTAGAGGAAGGTCCTCAGGGGTCTATTAAGGTTGCGCTTAAGTATGATCCTGAGACTAAGGTAAGCGCTATTCAGTGCTTGAAGCGCGTATCTCGTCCTGGTCTTCGTAAGTACACAGGATACAAGGATATGCCGCGTGTTATTAATGGATTGGGTATTGCTATCATATCCACATCTAAAGGTGTAATGACAGACAAAGAGGCCGCTTCACTTAAGATTGGTGGTGAGGTGCTTTGTTTTGTTTATTAATTATGGAGGATTAAACAAATGTCTAGAATTGGTAAATTGCCTATTACTATTCCTGCAGGAGTTACTGTAACTCATAAGGATGACATTGTAACGGTTAAAGGTCCTAAGGGTGAACTTACTCAGTATGTTGACCCATCAATAAAAGTTGTTATTGAGGACGGTAAAATTACAATGGAAGAGAATTTGGAGCTGATGCAGGATAATACTAAGCAGCGTCATGCTTTCCATGGTTTGTATCGTTCACTCGTGAACAACATGGTTGTTGGTGTTTCTGAGGGATACAAGAAGACTTTGGTTTTGGTCGGTGTTGGTTACCGTGTGTCAAACCAGGGTAATGTTCTTGATTTCGCTTTGGGATATTCTCACAGTATAGTTTTCGTTCTCCCTAAGGAGATTAAAGTTGAGACTAAGTCTGAGAGAAACCAGGATCCTCTTATCATGCTCGAGTCTTGCGACAAGCAATTACTTGGTCTCGTGTGTGCTAAGATTCGTTCTTTCCGCAAGCCAGAGCCTTACAAGGGTAAGGGTATTCGCTTCGAAGGCGAGGTGATCAGAAGAAAGTCAGGTAAGTCTGCTAACGCTAAATAATAATTGACAAGAGTATGATTACAAAGATAGAAAGACGTATCAAAATTAAATATAGAGTACGTAATAAGATTTCCGGTACTGCTGAGCGTCCACGTATGTCAGTGTTCAGAAGTAACAAGCAGATTTATGTTCAGGTAATCAATGACGAGACTGCCAGCACTTTGGTTTCCGCCTCTTCTCTCGGTCTTGAGAAGATGCCGAAGAAAGAACAGGCTGCTAAGGTTGGTGAGATGGTTGCTAAGAAGGCTATCGAGGCTGGTATCTCAACTGTAGTTTTCGATCGTAATGGTTATCTGTATCACGGTAGAGTTAAGGAAGTGGCTGAAGCTGCTCGTAATGCTGGTCTTAAATTTTAAAATACGATTATGGTAAATAGAGTTAAAGTTACAAATGATGCCGAACTGAAGGACAGATTGGTTGCTATTAATCGTGTTACTAAGGTTACTAAGGGTGGTCGTACATTTACATTCGCTGCCATCGTTGTTGTTGGTGACGGTAAAGGTGTCATAGGTTACGGTCTTGGTAAGGCTGGCGAGGTTACGGCTGCAATCGCTAAGGGTGTAGAAGCTGCTAAGAAGAATCTTGTTAAAGTGCCTGTTCTCAAGGGAACTGTTCCTCATGAGGCTTATGCTAAGTTTGGTGGTGCTCGTGTACTCATCATGCCAGCAGCCGAGGGTACTGGAGTTGTTGCAGGTGGTGCTATGCGCGCCGTACTCGAGAGTGTAGGAGTTACTGATGTCCTTGCTAAGTCTAAGGGCTCTTCTAACCCTCATAATCTTGTTAAGGCTACTATTGAGGCTCTCGCAAACATGCGTGACCCAAAGACTGTTGCAAAGAACCGCGGTGTTAATTTGAGTAAAGTATTTAGAGGATAAGGAGGACAAATCATGGCAACAATTAAGATTAAGCAGGTTAAGGGTCAGGCAGGTCGTCCTGCAGACCAGAAGTCTACTCTCGAGTCTCTTGGCCTTGGTAGAATTAACCGTGTGGTTGAGCGTGAAGATACTCCCTCACTTCGTGGTATGATTCGTAAGGTTGAACATCTTATTGAGATTATTGACTAAATTTACGTACTTTAAACTAGATTAAAATGGAATTATATAATTTGCAGCCTGCTGAGGGCGCAACTCACAACTCTAAGCGTGTTGGTCGTGGTTACGGCTCTGGTAAGGGTCGTACTGCCACACGTGGACATAAGGGTGCTAAGGCAAGATCTGGTTATAAGAAGAAGATTGGTTTTGAAGGAGGTCAGATGCCACTTCAGAGACGTGTTCCTAAGTTCGGTTTCAAGAATATTAACCGTGTGGAATACAAAGGAATCAATCTTGATGTTATTCAAGAGCTTGCAAATAAACTCAGTGTATCTAAGATTGGCATAGCTGAGTTTATCAACGCAGGTTTGGCTAAGAAAGGTCAGCTTGTGAAAGTACTTGCAAATGGTGAGCTCACATCAAAAGTTGACGTCGAGGCTAATGCATTTTCTGCAAAAGCTGAGACTGCAATTAAAGAAAAGGGTGGTAACGCTGTAAAACTCTAATACAATGGAAAAAGTAATGGGAAACCTTAAGAATATCAAGTTCATCAGAACAATGACTAACATATTTAGCGTTGAAGAACTAAGAGCGAAGATCTTGTTCACTATCGCTATGGTCGTTGTTTATCGTTTTGGATCGTTTGTTGTACTTCCTGGTATTAACGCATCTGCGTTGGAAGGATTGGTCAATCAGACGGAAGGCGGTTTGATGTCTCTTCTTGATATGTTCTCAGGTGGTGCTTTTTCTAAGGCTTCTATTTTTGCACTAGGAATTATGCCTTATATCTCTGCTTCAATTGTGATGCAGCTTTTAGGCATAGCTGTTCCATACTTCCAAAAGATGCAACGCGAGGGTGAGAGCGGAAGACGCAAGATGAATCAGTACACACGTTATTTGACAGTGCTTATTCTTCTCGTTCAGGCTCCATCCTACCTTTTCAACCTCAGACTGCAGACTGGAGGATCCGCTTTGTACCCAGTATTGTCATGGCCGGTATTCCTCGTAACTGCCACAATTATCTTGGCGGCAGGTAGTATGTTCATTCTTTGGTTGGGTGAGAGAATTACTGACAAGGGAATTGGTAATGGTGTTTCGCTTATCATTATGATTGGTATCATCGCTCGTTTCCCTACGGCAGTTGTTCAGGAGTTAACTACTCGTTTCAACACTCCTCAAGGAGGTGGACTTATAGTTTTCCTGGTTGAGATTATTCTCTTCGTGGTTGTTATCGGTGCTGCTATATGTCTTGTTTCTGGTGTACGTAAGGTTCCTGTTCAGTACGCCAAGCGTATAGCTGGTTCAAATAAAATGGAGGTTGCTGGTGCGCGTCAGTACATTCCACTTAAGCCATATGCGGCTAATGTCATGCCGATTATTTTTGCTCAGGCAATCATGTTCATTCCTATTACTGTTGCTGGATTTATCACAGGCGGTAAGTTGAGTCCTTGGGTTAGTGTACTCATTGACACGACAGGTTGGGTGTACAATCTTGTTTTCGCTGTTTTGATTGTGTTGTTCACATTCTTGTATACTGCGATTACAATAAATCCTGTGCAGATGGCTGAGGATATGAAGCGTAATAATGGCTTTATTCCAGGTGTCAAGCCAGGAACTGATACTGCGGATTATATTGACAACATCATGTCAAAAATCACATTCCCAGGTTCCTTGTTCCTTGCGCTTATTGCGATTTTGCCTGCTTTCGCTGGCTATTTCGGTGTTCAGAGAGAGTTTGCCCAGTTCTTCGGCGGTACTTCATTGTTGATTCTTGTTGGTGTCGTACTCGATACTCTTCAGCAGATTGAGAGTCACCTTCTTATGCGTCATTATGATGGACTCCTTGAGACTGGTAGAATTCGCGGAGAGCACGCTTGATAAGCTTATTTGATAAGATGGTATATCTTAAGACAGACGAGGAAGTCGAGCTTCTTAGGGACGCAAATTTACTTGTCGGTAAGACCCTGGCTGAATTAGCTAAGGTTATTCAGCCAGGAGTCACGACGAGACAGCTTGATACTATAGCGGAGACTTTTATCCGTGATAATGGTGCTGTACCGACGTTCAAAGGTTTTCCAAATCCGTATGGCGGACCTTTTCCGGCGAGTATATGCGCTTCTGTCAATGAGCAGGTTGTTCATGGTATTCCAAACGACATTCCTTTGAATGATGGAGATATTGTCTCTATTGATTGTGGAACACTTCTTAATGGTTATTGTGGTGACTCGTGTTACACTTTCGCTGTTGGGGATGTTCCGGAGGATGTTAAAAGACTCCTTGATGTCACGAAAGAGTCACTTTATCTCGGTATAGAGCAGGCTGTTGTAGGTCATCGTTTGGGAGATATCTCATATGCGATTCAGTCTCACTGTGAGTCTAACGGTTTCGGTGTTGTCCGAGAATTTGTTGGACATGGCATTGGAAAGGAGATGCATGAGGATCCTCAAGTACCAAATTATGGTAGGCGAGGAAATGGAATGTTATTGAAGAATGGTTTGTGTATAGCGATTGAACCGATGATTACGATGGGTGCGAAAGATATTTACATGCAGTCTGATCGTTGGGGAATTGTTACAAGAGACAAGAAGCCCGCTGCTCATTTTGAGCATTCGATATGTGTCCGTAAGGGAAAGGCAGACATTCTGTCGTCATTTTATGAAATAGAAAAAGTATTAAGAGAAAAATCTTTATAATATGGCTAAGCAGTCCGCAATAGAGCAAGATGGTACGATTGTAGAGGCGTTATCAAATGCGATGTTCCGTGTGGAATTGGAGAATGGGCATGAAATTATAGCCCATATATCAGGTAAGATGCGTATGCATTACATTAAGATTCTTCCGGGTGATAAGATTCGTGTAGAGATGTCTCCATACGATTTGACCAAGGGACGTATAGTATTCAGATATAAATAAAAAAACGTTATATGAAAACAAGAGCTTCTTTGAAGAAACGTACACCAGATTGCGTAATCGTAAGACGTAAAGGTCGTTTGTTTGTTATTAATAAGAAGAATCCTAAGTACAAGATGCGTCAGGGATAATTCTTTTGTATGAATAAGAAATAATATTTAGATATGGCAATAAGAATTGTTGGTGTAGACCTCCCTCAGAACAAGAGAGGTGAAATAGCGCTCACATACATTTTCGGTATTGGTCGCAGCAGCTCAGCTAAGATTTTGGAAAAGGCTGGCGTAGACAAGGATTTGAAAGTTAAGGACTGGAATGATGAGCAGGCAGGTAAGATTCGTGAGATTATAGCTGCCGAGTATAAGGTTGAGGGTGACCTTCGCTCAGAGATTCAGCTTAACATTAAGCGTTTGATGGACATTGGTTGTTACCGTGGAATCCGTCATCGTCTCGGTCTTCCTGTACGCGGTCAGAGTACAAAGAATAACGCTCGTACTCGTAAGGGTAAGAAGAAAACAGTTGCAAATAAGAAAAAAGCTACTAAATAATTATAGGATATGGCAAAGAAATCAACTTCTGCAAAGAAGAGAAATGTCAAGGTTGATGCTCAGGGACAGCTTCATGTTCACTCATCATTCAACAACATCATTGTTAGCCTTGCTAACAGTGAGGGTCAGGTCATCTCTTGGTCATCAGCTGGTAAGATGGGCTTCCGTGGTTCAAAGAAGAACACTCCATACGCAGCTCAGATGGCAGCGCAGGATTGCGCTAAGGTAGCGTACGATCTTGGCTTGAGAAAAGTTGTTGCTTACGTTAAGGGTCCAGGTAATGGTCGTGAGGCTGCTGTACGTGGATGTCATGGTGCCGGCATCGAGGTTTCTGAAATCATCGATGTTACGCCACTTCCACACAATGGTTGTCGCCCTCCAAAGAGAAGAAGAGTTTAATTTTATGTTATGCTTAGCCCCACGGCTCTTTTTTGCCGCATCTTTCCTTTCTGCGGCTGCTGCTGCGGGCTGTGGGTCTGGCACTTTTAATCAAAAAGAAATATATGGCTAGATATATTGGACCAAAATCAAGAATCTCACGTCGTTTTGGTGAGGCTATCTTCGGCCCAGATAAGGTTCTTGAGAAAAGAAATTATCCTGCAGGTCAGCATGGAAACAACCGCCGCAAGAAGTCATCTGAGTACGGTTTGATGCTTGCTGAGAAGCAGAAGGCAAAATACTCATACGGTGTTCTTGAGCGTCAGTTCCGTAATCTTTTCGAGAAAGCCTCAAAGATGTCAGGTGTAACAGGTGAGGTTCTTCTTCAGCTCCTCGAGTCTCGTCTTGACAATGTGGTTTATCGTTTAGGTATTGCTCCTACACGCGCTGCTGCTCGTCAGCTTGTCAGCCACAAGCATATTGTAGTTGACGGTGCTGTTGTGAACATTCCTTCTTATTCCGTTAAGCCAGGACAGATTGTTGCTGTTCGTGAGAAGTCAAAGAGCCTTGAGGTAATAGAGGCGTCTCTTTCAGGTTTCAATCACAGCAAGTATCCTTGGATTGAGTGGGATGAGTCACAGAAAGCAGGAAAGTATCTTCATGTTCCAGACCGTGCTGACATTCCTGAGAATATCAAGGAGCAGATGATTGTTGAGTTGTACTCTAAATAATAAATAAATCAATGGCGGTATTAGCATTTCAAAAACCAGAAAAAGTTATAATGCTGGAGGCTGACGACAAGTACGGAAAGTTTGAGTTCCGTCCTCTCGAGCCAGGTTTTGGTATTACCATTGGTAATGCCCTCCGACGCATTCTTCTCTCATCCCTTGAGGGTTATGCCATCAACACCATCCGTATTCAGGGTGTTGAGCATGAGTTCGCATCAATACCTGGGGTTAAGGAAGATGTTACCGGCATTATCTTGAATCTGAAGCAAGTTCGATTCAAGCAGTTACCAGAAGGGGGAGACACTGAGCGCGTCTCAATCTCCATCGAGAATTCGAGTGAGTTTAAGGCTGGAGATATCAACAAGTATCTCAGTGGGTTTGGAGTGTTAAATCCTGATTTGGTAATTTGTCATTTAGATCCACAAGCAACATTGGAGTTGGAGTTGACTATCAATAAGGGTCGTGGTTATGTACCTGCAGACGAGAACAGAGAGTACTGCAAGGAGATTAATGACCTCGCAATTGACTCTATCTACACTCCAATCCGCAACGTCAAGTATGCAATCGAGAACTATCGTGTCGGTCAGAAGACCGACTTCGATAAGTTGATTCTTGAGATTACCACAGATGGTTCAATCCATCCGAAGGATGCTCTTAAGGAAGCAGCTAAGATTCTCATCTATCACTTCATGTTGTTCTCAGACGAGAAGATTACTCTTGAGAACGCTGAGATGGAGGGTAACGATGAGTTTGATGAAGAAGTATTGCGTATGCGTCAGTTGCTCAAGACTAAGCTCGTTGATATGGATCTCTCAGTCCGCGCACTTAACTGTCTTAAGGCGGCGGATGTCGAGACACTCGGCGATCTTGTACAATTTAACAAAACTGATTTGCTTAAGTTCCGTAACTTTGGTAAGAAGTCACTCACAGAGCTTGACGACTTGCTTGAGAACTTGAACCTTTCGTTCGGAACTGATATTTCCAAGTATAAATTAGACAAAGACTAAAAAATGAGACACAATAAAAAATTCAACCATCTTGGTCGTAAGCATTCTCACCGCGCAGCGATGCTCGCAAACATGAGTATCTCATTGTTCGAGCATAAGAGAATCACTACAACGCTCCAGAAGGCAAAGGCTCTCCGTGTTTATGTAGAGCCACTGATTACAAAGTCTAAGGATGACACCACAGCAAACCGTCGTGTTGTGTTCAGTTATCTCCAGAACAAAGAGGCAGTCAAGTATCTCTTTGGTGAGATTGCTGCTAAGGTCGCTAACCGTCCAGGCGGATACACTCGTATCATCAAGCTCGGAAAGCGTGCTAACGATGATGCTGATATGGCATTCATCGAGTTGGTAGACTTCGATGAGAATATGGCTAAGGAGGAGGTTAAGAAGACTCGTACTCGTCGTTCTAAGAAGGCCACAGCTAAGGCAGCTGAGTCAACTGAGGAGACTGCTGCAGAGGCTCCTGCTGAGACACCAGCTGAGTAATTCAATTACTTGATATTTTACGTTAAAAGACCGTATATCTGATGATGTACGGTCTTTTTTTTGCTTTGTTCTGTCAGATTATAAGAAAAAATAGTAATTTCGCGGAAGTTTTTCTAATTATCACCTTAATCAGTTATGAATAGAATAGTTTCGTTTTTACTTTTGTTTTTGTCCTTGACGTATCTGGACCTTTCCGCTCAGACGGAGGTTTTGACGACAGAAATGTCATCGCTGTACAAGACTACGTCATTCAATCAGATAAGTGTACATGATCCTTCTGTCATTTATAACGAGACAGACGGATATTTTTATATCTTCGGTTCACATTATTATGGAGCCAAGTCAAAAGATCTTCGTAACTGGTCCGCAGTGACGAACTACTACAAACTCTCATACGACAAAGCGTTCAAGAGTAGTCCCGCCCGTAAGGTGAAGCGTGCTTTGAATGGAGTGACCGAGGAAGTCGACTTCCCCTCCTTCGACGCAGCCGCATGGTGTGCCACCTATGCCGCCAACAATTCTGTGACCGAATCACAGTGGCTTAACGGCGTGCAGTGGGCACCGGATGTCGTTTGGAACCCGACGATGAACAAATGGTGCTATTATGTCAGTCTTGATGGAGATTTTTGGTCTTCCGTTATTGTCCTCATGACAAGTGACAACATTACTGGCCCATACGTTTACCAGGGTCCTGTTGTCATGGGTGGTTTTATCGGTAGCAACACATCATCCGACAACACCAACAAAATCACGCCACCAAGCTATAAGGACAGTGACCTTGAGATTGTTTTAGGCGAATTGTCCTCATTACCATCACGTTATAACAGAGGTAACTCCAATGGAACATATTGGCCGAACTGTATAGACCCATGTGTCTTTTTTGACGAGGAGGGAGAGTTGTGGCTTGCCTATGGTTCTTGGTCAGGCGGTATATTTATGTTGAAGCTTGACAAGGAGACTGGTTTGCGTGACTATACCTATACCTATGCCAATGTCAATGCCGACAATGCCAATTGTACGAGCGACCCTTATTTCGGAAAGAAAATCGCCGGTGGTTACTACGTCAGCGGTGAGGGCCCGTATATCCAGCATTTCGGCGACTACTATTACCTTTTCATGAGCTATGGAGGCTTTGCGCCTGACGGAGGTTATGAGATGCGTGTTTTCAGATCCTCATCCCCGGACGGTCCGTATGTCGATGCCAGTGGAACGTCAGCGCTTTACACTGACGTGAAGAAGTGGGTACTGAACTTTGGCGCCAATGCGTCCACAAACCGAGGCATGAAACTCATTGGCGCGATGAACGGTTGGGGTACCATGACCGTGGGGGAGTGCGCTCAGGGACACAATTCTGCGTGTACAGACGCTGACGGCAGAAATTTCCTCGTATGTCATACCAAATACAATAACGGTACGGCAGGTCATAACGTGCGCAGCTACCAACTGTATATTAACAGCAACGGATGGCTTGTATGCGCACCTTTCCAGTTCGCCGGTGAGACCGTTAATGACGACTCGATCGCCACAGGCTGCAAATACACAGCGTCAGAGATTGCAGGTGACTATCACGTCCTGATTCATCCGTATAAGCTGAATCATAACAACTACGAGGAGGCAGTGCCGGGAACAATCCATCTGGCTGAGAACGGTAAGATTACAGGTGACTATACAGGAACATGGACGATGACAAGCGGTACGTCGTACATCAAGGTCAAACTCGGCAGTAACACGTACAATGGAGTACTTGTAGAGCAGACACTTGAGAATAATACGGCGAAGACTCTTTGCTTCACCGCTGTGAACGACACAAAGACATCGTCAGCCTGCGGTGTTCCGGTTTGGGGATATAAGCTTCAGCCAAAAAATGCTATAGCATACAACTACAACAAATACAAAAGCACATGCCTCTCCGTGTCACGTGTTCTCTCAGTGAATAAGAACGTTGAGATCTTATTCGACCCGGAGGAGAACACCACCATCTCCTGGACATCATCCGAGCCTGACGTGGTGACGAGCGAGGGAAAATACAATCCTAAGGAGACAGCGGTGACTCTGACCATGACGGCAAGACTGGAGAGCGGAGACTATTTCTGGCAGAAAGACTATACGTGTCGCGCTGCTGCTGCAGCAGAGGTCAAGGGTGATCAGACCACAGGTCTTGTGGCATATTACGACTTCAACAGCTCCCCTGTCAGCAATCTCTACGACGATACTCAGAGAGCCTTAATGTTGAGGGCAAACAGCTCAACCACGTTGCCAGCCCTTCATAACGACTACGCTCGTTTCGGCAAGGTTGTACATCAGTACTATGGGTCAAAAGGTTATAACAGTTATGTGCGTATGGTCAATCCTCTCAAGGGAGCCGCTGACTTAGACGGTTTCACCGTCAGTGCGTGGATCAAACGTACAGATGACGATAAGACAAACGGACTGTGGAGCTTCTTCAATTCAGTGACATCCACCGCGACGGGCGCTCGCCTGTTCCTCACGGGAAACAGTTACGTCGGATTCGACGATAATAACGGCAACTGGTTCGACATAAATAACCCGGAGTCAAAGACGGTAACGAAAATGGGAGTAGGTGAGTGGCATCTGATGACCATGACATTCTCTAAGGATGACGGCTGTGCCTTATATATCGATGGTAGCGCATATCTCTCAATACAAATGAATTGGGAGGGAAGTACCGACAAAACCTCTTTCGATAATAGTCTCGTATTAGATTTCGTGAAGAACGCTTCCTATTTCTATCTTGGACTCGGCTCCAACGCCGGTAGTGCCGACGCCTGCTTCGACGACCTCATGATATACAACCGCGCATTGTCTAGCGACGATGTTCAAGGCTTGAGCGTGTTGCTCAACCGTGTCAACGATTTCTCTCCACAGGCAGACGCCATCTCTGAAGTCCAGACTGTTGAAGATGACGACGTGATATATGACCTGACGGGACGTCGTGTCACGTCAACACGGAAAGGCGTATATATCATTAACGGTAAGAAAGTTATGCGATGACGGAGGTTGCCGTCATGTTGTGACATTACATGTTAGATTCATATCGTCGGATTGTTATTCACTGACAGTCCGGCGTTTTTCTGTTTTACGGCTCGTAGCTTGAATATAATCGATTTCTACTTTCCTGTGAGGTGACATGATCGAAAAATCGGTGACGCCGGCTAAACACCTTATGATACTTTGAAATAACAATAATACAGGTGGAATAATGGACAATTTGTGTGGTAACAAAATTTCCCATGCTAGGTTTTGGGTCGAATCGGGTTAACTGGTTGATAATCTTAAAACAAGTCGTTTGATAATCTTATGTCTCTTTTTTGAAATTCTTAGGTTAGGATATAGTCTATACGCAGGTCTGAGAATTTTAAAATCCTAACCTGAACTTTTCAACGTCCTAACCTAAGAATTTCGGACGCCGAATAAGACACGGGAAAAACTCGAAAGTCATTTTTTCATTGCCTCGTGTCAACGGAAAAAGAGGAGTTTCGGACAGCGAATAATTGTGGCGCGGATAGGAAATCTGGTTACTACTTATAGTGTGTTTTTTATTGGGGATAACCTGAGGAAAAGAGGAGAGAGTGACATTTGTATTCCATATTGATGACTTTTTCTCATTGATTCTTTTCTGTAACAGAAAATTAAGTTATACAGATATCACATGAGCATTTTATTATTAAGGGTGTGTCATTGGCACAACCTCTTTTATTATACAAGTTTTATTATACAAGATTTTTTCCAAAGACAGCTTCACCTTTACGTGTGATTGCAAGGTGTTCTGGAGATGTGTGTTCGAGTCCGTAAAGATGAGAGTGCAAGTCCGCTAACCCTGTTCTCATTCATGTTCTTTCGTCATCTCTCTTGTCCGTTTCGCGAGCTCGTCGTCAGACACTTGCGTCGTTTGTCTGTCAAGATGAAAATCCCAAGCCGGTCAGACTTTTTGTCGGACACCGATAATCAGCGTGCAGAGGTGGGAGTAATGAAAAATAGAGCCCAAATGTTAAAAAAGTGTCCTCATGACAATTCTTTATGTGAAATTTTGTTTGTTTCGGTGAAATTTTGTTTCTTTGCAAAGACGATTAAGAGTCCGAATCGGTCAATTTGCGCAAATGTTGCCGGGCGGATTTTTGATGTTACCTTATATACTTTTTGCTAGTACAACTTAATTAATAGAGACAATAACAATCTATTCTAATAATATGCTGTGTAAAAATCAGAGGAAAAGGTTATGCAGGCACCTCTTGTTAGGGGGAGTTCTGTTTGCTGCTGGACTTGGTGTTTACTCATGTTCGGACACGTATGACCTTGACACTGCTCAGCCTTCAGGCTTGAACAGTATCTATGGCTACTTGAAAGAACAGGGTAAGTTTACCAACACTTTGCAGTTGATTGATGATCTTGGACAGACAGATATCTTGTCCAAGACGGGTAGTAAGACTATGTTTGTCGCAAGCGACAGCGCTTTCGAGGCATTCTTCAAGTCAAACAAATGGGGTGTGAAGAAATACTCCGACTTGTCTCTGGCTCAGAAGAAGCTCTTGCTGAACTCAGCGATGATTGACAACCCTTATTCAACATCCATGCTCTCAACTGCTGAGGGACCTGTGAAGGGCGAGGTTTGTCGACGCTCATCTTCCATGACACTTTACGACTCAGTGATGGTCGTCGCTTCTAACTCAACAGAGGCGAACGAGGTGTTGCCTGCCAACTCTCGTTTCGACGAGATACGCGCGAACCATGATTCTATCGTCTTGTTCACGGATGCTTCTAACGCGGCTCCGATGTTACACTTCACGGCGAAGTATCTGTCATCAAACAAGATTACCAGTGACGATATCGACTTTATCTATAATCAGCCGTCAGGTACTCGCAAGAGCGATGATGTCTATGTCAATAACGCAAAGGTCATTAATGCGAATGTTTTCTGTAAGAACGGATTTATTCATGAGGTGGATAAGGTAATCCTTCCTCTCGATAATATGGCGGAGGTGATACGCAAGACTCCGTCCGCATCTCTTTACAGTAGCATCATCGAGCGTTTCGCCGCTCCTGATGATTCAACAAAGTTGACGAACGCATATAACGTCAATAAGGGAACGAATGTCGACTCAGTCTTCATCAAGAGATATTTCTCTGACCGCTCTGTCGGCTCTAAGTCCACTTCTAACGTGCCGTTCGCTACAGACAAGAACGGCGTTTCATTCGACGCGTCACTCAAGTACGATCCAGGATGGAACGCTCTTATCCCAGCTGTCTCAAACACTCGTGACGGTATGATGGAGGATATGGCAGTGATGCTTGTGCCTACCAATACCGCACTCAATAACTGGCTGAACGCTTCAGGCGACGAGGGTGGTGCTTCTGAGATTCTCGCTATGTACAAGACTCTCGAGGGTATTCCAAACTCAGTGCTCGACGATCTCGTCCGTGTCAATCAGCTCGTCTCATTCAACCAGTCTGTACCTTCACGTTTCTCAGATGTGTTGAACGACGCAAACTCAAAGCTTGGAATCACTACTGATGACGTCGACAGCGTCATGTTGGCATGTAATGGTGTGATTTACCTTACAAACAAGGTCTTCGCTCCAACAGCTTATTCCTCTGTTTTGTTCCCGGCAGTAATCGATACAGCACAGTTCAAGATTATTGAGAACGCCATAAGCAACATGGATTATGCCGCTTATCTCAACTCAATGGTGTCAAAGTATATCTTCCTGCTTCCTACCAACAACGGAATGCTGACTTATGTTGACCCAGTGTCTTACGGACAGGCAACACCTCAGTTGTGGGAGTTCTATTATGATGCTTCACAGGCATCTGCTAAGCGTATATGCGTGAATGTGTACGACTGCACACTCAACGCTGACGGAACATGGACTAAGACTGGTACTCCGTTGACTCTCAAGAACGGAACTTCTAACAGTTTCATCAAGGACCGTCTCGAGGATATCCTTGACAAGATTATTATCGTTGAGGAATACGAGGAAGGCAAACACTACTACAAGACAAAGGGTAACACGTTTGTGTATGTGGAGGGTGTCAAGGCTGGCCAGGAAGTGGCTGGCTCATGGCAAGTTGAACGTCAGCAACCTCTCGTTGTCAAAGAGTCATACAAGAAGGAGAACGGATATGCTCTGGTCGTTGACGGACCAGTGATGAACTCAAGCCAGTCTGTGGCTAAGGTTCTCGCACAGTATTCTGAGTTCTCTCGTTTCCTCTGGATGCTCGAGAAGAGCGGAGCTTTGTCAAAGAGCAACGCTAAGGACTCATGGCAGGCTGGTGACCAGACTTATGGTAACTTGTTCAACCTGAAGGCAAAAGGTGCTGTCGGCGCTGAGGACGTGACAACGTCTTATAAGGCCTCATACCTTTTAAATAATTATCATTATACTCTTTATGCTCCTACGAACGAAGCTATCGAGTCTTTCGCCAGCACTCATCCTAACTTCCCTGATTCCGTGAAACTCTACGCAGCAGAGGAGTATGACTCTATCTATGAGACTTTGAGTGATGGTGAGAAGGCTGAGTACGCTGCTCTCGGCAAGTGTGCGGGTGACTCTGCCGCTCGTGTTCAGGAGGAGATGCTCGACTTCATCAAGTATCACATTCAGGATAACGCAGTGTTCATCGACGGAGGCTCAGAGGATAAGTCTGGTTCTTATGAGTCTGGTAAGACGCAGCTTCTCAAAGCCTCTACCGTTGACGAGGAAACGGGTGAGACAACATGGAACGGTAAGTATACACCGGGACGAGCTTATAACCTTGAGGTTTCGGTCAATGCATCAGGTCTTACTGTGACTGACGTCTCAGGAAACACACGTAAAGTCGAGGTCGGTAAGGGACTTTATAACCTTATGGCGAACGAATATTGGTACACTAGCTCTTCTACTGTGTCTAAGCCATCCGCTGTTTCCCTCGACAACTCTTCAGCCGTCGTTATTCACGGTATAGATGGAGTGCTTGTCTATGATGAGGATGACCAGTTCTCTTATGTCTACAAGCCTCTTACTACAGTATCAACCTCAGCTAAACAACGCCGTTAAACAACACTGTTATGAAGAAATTATTGAATATACTGATGCTTTTGGCGTTTTTTAGCATAAGTGCTAACGCCCAAGTAAAACCTGGCGATGTCGTAACAGGTCAGATATGGGATGATTTGGAACCTCTGATGTACTGTAACGTCGTCGAGATAGATAATAATAATCGTATTGTGGCTCACACAGTTACCGATATCAACGGTAACTTCTCATTCAAGTGTGTCAGCCCTAAGGATAAGATACGTATCTCTTACATCGGATGTGTGACTCAGATGCTCAGCATCAATAAGAGATCATTCGGAAAAATCATACTTAAGAGCTCTAATACTATTAAGGATGTCGTCATCGATGGTAAGAAGAAGACTACGACTTCTGGTCTTCAGATTCCAGTGCGTGAGATTTCTGGTGCTACTCAGACTATCGACATGAAGGAGTTCGAGGGACTTGGAATGACATCTGTCGACGAGGCTCTCCAGGGACGTATCTCAGGTCTTGATATCGTCGCTAACTCTGGTAACCTCGGTGCGGGTACTACTATGCGTCTTCGTGGTGTGTCTACCATCAATGGTAACTCGGAGCCTCTTATCGTTGTCAACGGTAACGTGTGGACTAACGATGCCAATTCTGACTTTGACTATACTAACGCTAACGAGGAAAAATTCGCCGAGTTGCTGAATGTCAACCCGGAGGATATCGAGAGCATCTCTGTCCTCAAGGATGCTGCCGCTACAGCTATTTGGGGTTCTCAGGGTGCAAACGGTGTTATCGAGATTAAGACTAAACGTGGTGCCAAGGGTAACACAAAGGTCACTTACTCATTCCGCTTCACAGGAAGCTGGCAGCCAGAGGGTTACAAGCTCCTCAATGGTGATGACTACACAATGTACCTCAAGGAGTCTTTCTTCAATCCTAAGCAGCAGTCCGGTTTCGGTGACAATAACTCAAGCAACTATATTCCTGAGATTGCTTACAACCCTAACTTCTCAGAATATAATATGTATAATGACAATACTGACTGGCGCGACGCTATCAAACAGTTTGGTACTAACCAGCAGCATTATGTGGCTCTTTCTGGTGGTGGTGACAAGGCTAACTTCCGTATCTCTGGAGGTTGGGATCATCAGACGGGTACTGTCATCAAACAGGTTCTCAACCGTTTCACTACTCGTGTGGCTCTCGATTACTTCGTCTCTGACCGTATCAAGATCTCCACAAACTTCGACTTGACTTATACTAAGAATAAGAAGAATTACCGTTATAATGACAATGACCTTCTCGCTATCGCTTATCAGAAGATGCCTAACCTCTCTATCTATGAGGAGGATGACAACGGTAATGACACTGGCAGATATTACACGATGAATCCGTACATCACAGCGGAGACTGGCGGTTACAACGCTTCATCTGAATATCTTAAGTCGCAGTATGCCCTTCCTAATCCTGTAGCTGTGGCTAATCTCGCTAAGAACGATGAGACAACAATTAAGCTGTCTCCAGAGTTCATCTTCAGCTATAACCTCCTCGGTACTCAGGATGATGAGCATAAACTGAGATATGAGGGACAGATTATCTTCGATATCTACCAGCTCAATAATGACTCTTATTTCCCTGGTACTCTTATCGCAAGTAACCAGTTCGCATCTACTTATAATGCGGCTTCTGCTTCAACGTATAAGTCTCACGCTCTCTCAACTCGTCATACTTTCACATATACTCCTCACTTCAACAATGAGGACCATTCTCTCATGACGATGTTGCGCTTCCAATACAATGAGGGTTCTTCTTCAAACCAGTCATCAGGAACTTATATGAACCCTACAACAGGTGACAATATCACTTCTCCTCTCGGTGGTGGTACTATCAATGCTTTCGGCACGTCTGCCGGTGAGTGGAAGTCTCAGTTCTTCCTCTTCTCTCTGCACTATGCGTATAAGGGACGTTATATCGTAGACGCCACTTTGCGCCGTGACGGTTCAACAAAGTTCGGACCTTCGAAGAGATGGGGTAACTTCCCTGGACTCTCTGCTAAGTGGATTATCTCTGATGAACCGTTCATGGAGCCTATTAGTCATACTATCTCTATGTTCGCCATCCGTCCGGGATGGGGTATCGTAGGTCGTCAGCCTGATTCAGAGTATTTGTATTACTCTAAGTACGCTACTGGAGCAAAGTATCTTGATAAGACATCTGTCTATCCAAGCAACATTCGACTCTCAGACCTTAAGTGGGAGCAGAAGGAGACATATAACCTCGGTTTTGACTTCGGATTCTTTGACGATAAGATTACCGGTGACCTCTCTATCTATACGCAGAAGACAACAGATCTTCTCATGAAAGGTAGAGCAATACCTTCTTCATCTGGTTATACTTCTCTCTCTTGGCAGAATGTCGGTGCTATGCGTAACAATGGTTGGGAGTTCAATATCAACGGACGTCGTGTTATCAAGGCTGGTCCTTTCTCTGTTGACTTCAACGTGACTTTCGCTAATAACAGAAACGAGATCATTGAGATGGATGAGACTGTCCTCGAGTCAATGAATGCTGACTTCGATTATAGCAACGGTACTTATCTCTCTCGTGTACAGCTTAATAACCCTCTTGGTTCTATCTACGGATTCCGCTATAAAGGCGTATATCAGTACACTGATTACTCTGAGACTGAGGTCGAGGGCGTCAGCGGACCTAACGCTCCTGTAGCTCGTAACGCTAACGGCGACGTGATCTATAATGCTTCTGGTACTCCTAAGTATATGTACTTCGACTATGACGGAGCACGTTATCAGTTTGTTGGCGGTGACGCTATATATGAGGATGTGAACAACGATGGACAGATCAATGAACTTGATATCGTTTACCTCGGTTCTTCTCTCCCTAAGCTCACCGGAGGTTTTGGTTTTAAGTTTAACTATGAGGAGTGGGCGTTGAACCTGCAGTTCAACTACCGTTATGGTAATAAGGTTATCAACTATGCTCGTATGAATATTGAGAATATGGCTACCACTTCTAACCAGTCTCAAGCTGTCAACTGGCGTTGGCACAATGAGGGTGATATAGCTGAGCTTCCTCGTGCTGTCACTACGGCAACAGGATATTCTACATACAACTACCTCGGCTCAGACCGATTCGTGGAGGATGCCTCTTTCCTGCGTCTTAACTATGCACAGCTTTCTTATAATTTCAAAGCTGCGAACCTGAAGAGAGCAGGTATATCTTCTTTGCGTCTTAACCTTACTCTGAACAACTTGTTCTGCATCACCAAGTATTCTGGTGCTGACCCAGAGGTTGCACAGGCTGGTTTCGCTCCTGCTGGTGACACATCACGTACTCCTCGTTCTCGCTCATTTACTTTGGGTGCGACAATCCAATTCTAATAGTATAAGATTGTTATGAAGAATATGAAAAATATTATAAAATCACTCATTGCGATTGCTGTCACAGGAGCCGGACTGACTGGATGCTCTCTTGAAATGCTGCCGCTCAATGAGGTTGTGCTCGAAAATTATTGGACTAATAAGTCTGATGTCGAGAGTGTGGTTACGTCATGTTACGTGGCTATGCAGGAGAATGACTATGTCTCCAAACTCATCGTCTGGGGTGAGGACCGTTCTGATAATATCTCAGAGGGTCCTGACGTACCAACTGATTTGAAGAATCTGATGAAGGGTAACCTCAAGACTACTAATGGTTATAATAACTGGAGTGCCATGTACAATGTGATTAACCGTTGTAACACCGTATTGTACTACGCTCCACAGGTGGCTGAGAATGACCCTAACTATACAGAGTCTGACTTGGCTGTCAATATTGCTGAGTGTAAGGCGCTCAGAGCTATGTCTTACCTTACTCTTATCAAGACATTCAAGGATGTGCCTTTTTCTCTTGAGCCGTCCATTGATGATAATATTGACTATCGTCTCGGACAGACTCCTTTTGACTCTGTCCTCATCAGACTTATCGATGATATTGAGGAGTGTAAGAATGATGCTCCTCTGAGTTACTCTACGAAAATCTATAACACTGCTAAGATAACAAGAGCAGCGATGTATTCTCTTCTCGCTGATCTCTATCTTTGGCGCGCATCAGACTATACTCTTGATGCGTCAAGCCAGGCGGAATTCTATAAGAAGTGTATTGAGTGCTGTGACTTCGTTCTCAATTATAAGATCTCACAGTATGTGGCTAATAACATACAGGATGAGGACCTTACTAAGACTGTGGACTCAGAGGTGTGGACACAGTACGGTTATCCTCTCCTCGCTGAGAACAGCACATCATCTTCTTATGCTTCTGCTGCCAGCACCGCTATCTTCGGTGAGGGTAACTCTTTCGAGAGTATCTTTGAGTTGACTTATAACTATCCAGGTGAAACTAAGGTGAACTATGACGTGAGCCTTATGTATGGTGGTTATGATTCTGATAACGCCCTGAAACAGTATGTTGTGGGAAATGAGAATCTCATTACAAGTGAGCCTACAAGCACTAAGTACGATGATAATACTCTTTTCGGCGTAACAACTGACTATCGCTCTATTAACTCATTCTTTTATTCTTCCGGTGATTCTTATGATATATATAAGTATACTTTGAGGTATAATTCTGCAGGTCAGTCTCCTTACGGCTCTGTCAGCGGTTCAACATGGACTAAACCAACACGTTCTCAGTCTCGTCGAGGAATCTCTACTTTACAGTATGAGAACTGGATTTTCTATCGTATGTCTGAGATTATGCTTATCAGAGCTGAGGCAGAGATGGAGCTTGCCGCTCTCAAGTCTACCGATGCTAGTCTGACTACTGACTCTGTCGCAAGTACTGGCGTTGTATTGAACAGCAACTCCGTTGCTTTGAAGGGTTCTTCTCTATCATCTTCTAAGGAGCTTTATGATGATGCGTTCAATCTTATCTCTGCTGTTTATCTGCGTTCTAACCCAGCATGTAAGAACACTACAAGCGCAGCTCCGGCTCGTTCTTCTTACTCTTCAATCGAGAACTTCAGAAAGTTACTTCTGAATGAGCGTAGACGTGAGTTCTTGTTCGAGGGTAAGCGTTACTTCGATCTCGTTCGTCTATCACGTCGTCTCGGCAATACGTCAGAGCTTCGCACGGCTATCGTTTCTAAGTATGGTGAGGCTTCAAAAGCTGTTATCATTAAGATGGCTCAGCTTGACTTCATGTATATGCCAATTCTTAAGTCACAAATCCAGGTCAATCCGAATCTTAAGCAAAATCCTTGCTATGATGATGAGGAGCAGTCTGTTAAAAATTGATTTTTATGAGTAAAATGAATAATAAACTTTTTGCTGCTGTTCTGTCAGTATTGGCCATGATACAGATCGGTTTTGTGAGCTGTTCTGATGATCCGGGTGCTGACAGCTATTATACAAGCACATCAGAGTATGCCTCTGACTATCTACAGAACCGTGACCAGTTCTCTAAGTATGTCCAGATTTTGGCAAGAGCTACTGGAGCGGACTCTACTAAGGAGTTGCGTCTCGTAGACCTTCTTGGAACGTATGGTTCGTACACTGTCTTTGCTCCTACTAATGACGCTATAGATGAGTTCCTCGCCAGCAAGGGAGTAAGTTCTGTCGATGACCTTACAAAGGAGGATTGTGATACTATCGCCTTGAACTCTATCATTGAGCAGGCTTATTTCACGACTGATGTCAGCGATGGACCATATCCTAAGTCAAACATGTTGGATCAGTACCTGACTATCACATGTGATTCCGACGTTACTTCCGGTTCTGTTGAGCTTGTCATGTACATCAATTCTGATGCTCAGCTCATTCATGCGGATGACTCCGTAAGTAATGGTGTGGTTCATACAGTGAATAAGGTGGTGCTTGCCAATACAGACTTTATGTCTGACTTCCTCGCTAAGGATGAGAATATCAAACTGTTCACAACAGCTCTCGAGATGTGTCACCTCAACGACTCATTGAAGAAGTATATCGATGAGAGCTATTCTGTAGGCGACGACTCAATCGACTGGACTAATGACGCTTTGGTGTTCTCTACTGCGTCCGAATATGACAACGTGGCTTATATGGAGCACAGATACTTCAAATATACCGCATTCGTTTGTCCAGACTCTGTCCTTGCCGCTAAGTACGGTATTACTGATATAGATGGTCTTGTGGCTAAGGCACACGAGTTGTATGACCCTGTATATCCAGAGGATGTGGATAATACAGACTATACTGACAGAAGAAACGCACTTAACCGTTTCATCTCATATCACCTTCTTGACCGTTATGGCTCATATTACACTCTTACATGTGTCGATGGTGCTAACTCAACACTTGCTAAGAACTGGAATAGAACTAAATGGGATATCGCAGACTGGTACGAGACTATGATGCCATACTCAATCCTAAAGTGTTCTTTCCCTGCAGGAACTCAGAGTGGTCTGTACATCAACCGCCGCGGAGTTATGTCACATGCCGACGAGCGTGGTATCTTCCACAGAGGAGCTAAGGTCACTCCATCGTCTGAGATGGGACGTACACAGACTTGTGTGAATGGTATTTATCATTATATCGATGACATCATCGCATACGACAAGACAACACAGGAGGAGGTCCTAAACGAGCGTATGCGTATCGATGCGTCAACACTCTCACCTGACTTCATGACAAGTGAGGCGCGTGGTCATTACACTAACTCAAGTTATGAGAACGGTAAGTATGGTACTTGGGACGCTACGTCAAACCATAACAACAAGAACCTTGCTGTCGGTTTCAAGGCTGGTGCTGCCAAGAACTTCACTTACGACTCAAATACTCACCTCCACGTTCGTCCACGTGTGCTCTCTTTCTGGTCTTACCAGGGTGACGAGGTGACAATTCTCGGTATCTTTGACTTCGTCGTTAAGTTGCCACCTGTACCGAAGGGTAACTATGAGCTGCGTCTCTTCACATGTGTCAACTTCAGTAACCGTGGTATCATTCAGGTTTATATTGATGGTGTGCCCCAGGGTATTCCGTTCGATATGCGTCCGTCAGGAACTATACTCTTCGGATGGAAGAGCGACTCGTCTCTCGGTGATGAGGATGCTATTGCGGCTTTCGATAAGTCAATTCATAACCTTGGATGGATGAAGGGCCCTATGTCTTATTATTCAGCATCTTCTGAGTCTGGTGGCTCGCATGGTACTCTGTTCCGTAATGCGGATCAAACAATCCGTAAGGTACTCGGTACATTCACGAGTGACGGAAAGACAGATCACTATGTACGTTTCCAACAGAAACTTGAGTCCACGACTAACGCCATGAACTTCGACTTCATCGAGTTGTGCCCAAGCTCAGTTTATGACAACGAGTATATAGCAGAGGATAGATGGTAAATAACGGTAATTTAGTTAATGAATATGAATAACAATATAAGAAATAAGTTCCTCACAGGAGTCATGGCAGCCGCAGGCGCTGCTGCCATGCTCTCTTGTACTGACACGTGGAATGAGCATTATGACTCCACGGCCTCAGTCGACTACAACGGAACTACAATGCAGGCGTTGGAGGACAAAGCCTCGGATTTCGCAAAGGTGGTTAAAGCAACTGGTTTCGACAGGGAACTCAACTCGGACAACGTGTATACTATTTTCGCTCCACAGAATGGTTCGTTCAGCGTGTCTGACTATATAGATGAGTATGGTAACCTGAAAACTGACTCCGCCACTGTTGTGGATAAGTTCATCAAGAACCACATCTCTCGCTATAAGATATCTGTCAGTGAGACAGAGAACGTGGTGTCAATGTTGAACTCTAAGAATGAGACGTTGACGACAGACGATAAGATTGGCGACTCTGACATCTTGGCCAGTGAGAAGAACTACAACTGTTTGAATGGTCTGATACATGTCATCGACGCTGTTCTTCCTTATAGGAACAACATATTTGAGCAAATCAAGACACAGTATGAAGAGGATAGAGACTCTTGTTCTCTCTATGCCTTTCTGAAGATTTGGGATGCGGACTCTCTTGACGAGGCTAAGTCCGTTTCCAGAGGTCGTGACGAGAGTGGTAACAATATCTGGGTTGACTCTGTTACAATCAGAAACAACACAGTTCTCAAGAACATCGATGCTAAGGTGTATGAGGAGGACTCAAGCTTCATAGCTATCATTCCGTCTGTTAAGGCATGGAAGGAGCGTTATGAGACAGCAAAGAAGCTTCTTGTGTTCAACCCGTCAGAGAATAAGGCTTCCACAGGAGCCACAGACTCACTTCAGAACTACTACGCTAATATGTTTGCGTTGACGGACCTTTTCTATAACAAGAACGCCAACGAGCATAGCGATGACTCTCTGAAGTCTACACAGTACTCAACCATGAATTGGCCTTATCACGTATATTACGCAAAGGAGCCTAAGACGATGCATCCGGACAAGTTTGTCAATGACATCCTCTCTAAGTCTGGTACACCTATCTCATGCTCTAATGGTGATGCGTATGTCGTAGATGAGTATCCGATGACCGAGTTCGAGCAGTTCTTCCATAAGATTGAGATTAAGGGATCGTCACTCTATCGTTATCTTGATGAGACAGCGAACGCTAGTGGTGTGGCAGAAGCCTACGCCACAAAGAACGTTAGCACCTCATCTATTAATTACAAGTATGGTACTATTATATATAATAATTATGACACTTTAGGTTTCAGTATAGATGCTAATGGTGATACTGTCTATAACGTTAAAAATAATTCTTTTGAAAAGGATTATTCTTATGTAGACTTCCAGCCTACCAGTTCCAACGTTAACCAGTATATCTCATTCCAGATTCCTAACACGTTGTCTGGCACGTATGACATCTATCTCCAGACTTGTCCAATCTGGGTGAAAGATTTACAGACAACTGGTTCTGTGTCTTTTGATGATTATGATACTCGTACATATCGTTTCTATACTAAGATATGGGAGCGTATCAGTGATGAGAACAGTAAGAATGTCGGTGAGTATCCTTCTTCTGCTGACAACCTTATTGTGCCAGGAGAGGAGAAGGAGACACGTTTTGAGACTCATCCGACTATCTGTGAGGGCTCCGCAATGCCTATTGACACTACATACATTGGTCAGTATACTTTCAAGAACTCATATTACTCACGTTCTAGTGAGGGAGTGATTTTGCAGTTACAGACAGCTGTGACTTCAAAACTCACTTCAACGTACTCTCGTGAGATGCTTATCAACTCTATCGTGCTTATCCCACATGATGAGAATGCCACAGAGGTAAGAGTAAGACCTATGAGTCAGTTGGGTTGTGAGCAGAAAAATACAACGTTATTTAAGGCAGAAAAAAAGTAGACTAGATTATGCAGTATATAAATAAAATAGGTTTTGCGGCATTCGCAATGTTTATGGGAATGGCTCTCCCTGCTGCTTCTCAGGATGAGTCCTCCGTTCAAGAGATAGAGACTGTCGCTCCGCCAAAGAGAAAGGCAAAGCCTGTAAAGAAATATCCTACGATAGAGGTTTGTGGTCGTGTGGTTGACGCCGCCACAGGAGAGCCTCTTGTCGGTGTGCAAGTCATGGCATACAATAATAACCGTTATACAGCGATGACTGACGATGATGGTTATTATGTCATCAATATCCCAAAGTTCATTTCGTCGTTGACAATGCGTCTTGAGGGTTACAATCAGACTCAGGTTGCAGTGTCGGGAAGAACAGACGATATTGACGCTGTCCTCTACTCAGACCAGTTCCTCAAGGACTATTCTGATGTTAAGGCGACGGCAGCCAAGTCTGTGTCAACAGAAGATTTCACCACGTCGACAGCCATCACTGTTGACCAGGAGATATCTAACCGTCTTGGTGCTGATGTGCGTAGCATTCAGCGTTCCGGAATTCCTGGTGAGGGTATGTCAATGTTCATTAACGGATACAACTCACTCAACTCCAACGCACAACCACTGATTGTTATTGATGGTGTCGTTCTCGACCAGTTGTACGGTCAGACCATGCTTCACAATGGTTATTACAATAACCTTCTTCAGGCTCTTGACATAAAAGACATCGAGAGCGTTGAGGTCCTCAAGAATGGTACCGCTATCTATGGCGCTAAGGCTGCCAACGGTGTGATTGTCATAAAGACAAAGCGTTGTACTTCCATGGCAACACGAATTGACGTGAGCATCTCTGGCGGAGTTGAGACAAGACCGAAGACACTCGATGTTATGAATGCGAGCCAGTACCGTAATTACGCGTCAGAACTTCTCGGCTCAACAGATACCAAGCTTCTCAGCTTCAAGTTCCTCAACACAGATCCTAACTATTACTACTATAATATGTATCATAATGATACGGATTGGAAAGACGAGGTGTATCGTGAGGCATGGACTCAGGACTACGGCATTTCCATCCAGGGTGGTGATGAGATAGCTGAGTACAACCTCTCCGTGGGCTTCATGGATTCTAAGTCCACACTCAAGATGAATGATATGCAGCGTTTCAATATCCGTTTCAATACAGATATTAAGTTGAATCAGTACTGGTCAACATCTTTCGACGCAAGCTATACCAATGTGACACGTGACCTTCGTGATGATGGTTTGAGCTCTGACTTCGTCATCCCAGCCACCTCATCACCATCGTTCCTGGCTTACGCCAAGTCACCGTTCCTCTCTCCTTATGACTTCGCCACAGACGGTTCAAGGTCAAACTTCATCGCTGACGCTGACACATATCTGGATGAGGTTATAGGCACTAAGGCTTCTTTAGCCAACCCGACGGCGCTTCTTACTAATGGTGAGGCAAAGAACAAGAACTACACTGACTGTACGATGATTAGCCTTAATGTGGCTCCTCGTTGGAAGCCATCAAGAAACTTCTCTGTCACTGAGAGATTCTCATTCTCTATGAGAAGTTTCTCTGAGGAGTATTTCACAGCCATTGACGGTATGCCTACTTATGTTGACTCAAAGGAGCAGTCTGCTATCAGCAACGCCCGTTTCTCACTTTACTCAAAGCACAGTGCGGTATTCTCTGACACACGTGCGGACTGGGATATCCTGTCAGACGGTGACCATCGTCTCAACGCTTTTGGTGGCGTGCGTTTCATGAATGACGGATTCAACTCAACACAGGAGACAGGTTATAATACCTCTAATGATAAGACACCTAACGGTTCTATGTCAGAGACATCTAAGCGAATCGACGGTTCTGACGAGATATGGAGATCGCTCTCATACTACGCAAATCTTGACTATAACTATCAGGACCGTTTCTATGCTCAGGGTCAGCTCTCTGTCGAGACATCATCACGCTTCGGTAAGGATGTTGACGCCGGCCTTAAGATGTTTGGTGTCGCATGGGGCGTCTTCCCTTCTATTCAAGGTGCTTGGAAGATCTCTAACGAGAAGTGGTTCAGACCAAACAAGGGCATCAACATGCTCAAGCTGAATGTCGGATTTGAGTCAGTAGGTAATGATGACCTTAACAACTCATCAACAATCACCTACCTCTCATCTATCAGCCTCTTGGGTAACACAGTGAACGGTTCAGTTCTCGGCAACATCGGTAATCCGAGTCTTCGTTGGGAGACCACCAATCGTTTCAACGCAGGTTTCGAGGGTAACTTCATCGAGAACAGACTGAACGTGAAGTTCAACTACTTCAAGAGTAAGACATCCAACCTCGTCACACTCGGCACATTGGCTTATGTGGCAGGTTTGAGCGACTACTACACTAATGATGGTGCAATGAAGAATGAGGGATTTGATGTCGCTCTCAACGGCAAGATCGTAAACGCCAAGAACTTCAAGTTTGAGATGGGAGCATCTGTCGGTCACTTCAGGAACACGCTGACACAGTTGCCACAGGGTGCCACATCATTCACTACAGACCTTTACGGAGCTACTATCCTTTCAGAGGTTGGTCGTAGCGCCGGTGTGTTCTACGGATACAAGACCAATGGTGTGTACTCTACTCAGGCAGAGGCATCCGCTGATGGTAAGTATGTCCTCAACTCATCAGGCAACAAGGTATACTTTGAGGCTGGTGACATGAACTTCGTCGACCTGAACGGTGACAAACTCATCGATGAGAATGACATGAGTGTCATTGGTGACCCTACACCAGACATCTATGGAAACATACACATGAACTTCCATTTCGGTCAGCGTTGGGCACTCGGCACTAACTTCACATACTCTCTTGGTAATGACATTTATAACTATCAGCGTTCATTGCTCGAGAGCGGTTCAATGTTCATCAACCAGACCACAGCCGTCTGCCGTCGTTGGACAGCTGAGGGACAGGTTACTGACATCCCACGCGCAACATACAATGACCCGATGGGCAACAGCCGTTTCTCAGATCGTTGGATTGAGGACGGCAGCTACCTCAAGCTTAAGGAGGTGAATCTGTCATACAAGCTTCCTGTACAGAATGAGTATATCATGGGAATCACTGTGTGGGCTTCTGCTAATAACCTCTTCACTCTTACCCGTTATCTCGGTTCTGACCCAGAGGTGTCATGTGGTAACAGTGTGCTGATGCAAGGTATCGACGCTGGTTATCTGGCAAGTGGACGCAGTTTCCACCTTGGTGTAAAGATTAATCTCTAAAGTAATGTTTGTAAGTTATGAAAATTAAATCAATTATAATAAGTGGTTTGCTCCTCGCCGGTCTTGGAGCATCCACCACATCGTGTGAGGATATGTTCACTGCGGAGAATAATCTGGTGTCCACTGACCTTACTCCGCAGGATACTTTGTGGCAGATGATGGGTATCGTCCAACGTATGCAGAAACTGGCGGACCGTACGATACTTCTCGGTGAGGTCCGCGCAGACCTTGTCACTGTTGATGATATCCATGCGTCAGCGGACATCAAGGAGCTTGCCACCAACCAGGTGTCAACGACAAACTCCTATAACAGCCCGGCGGAGTATTACGATGTCATCAACAATTGTAACCTCTATCTGTCAAAGGTGGACTCACTCCTTAAGACACATGGTGAATATTATTATGAGCGTGAGATATGCGCCGCTAAGTGTTTCCGCGCATGGTGCTATCTTGAGCTCGCTAAGATCTATGCTGAGGTACCGTTCGTGACTGAGCCGGTGCTCACTTCCGATGCAGCAGAGGAAATCCTGGAGTCAGGTTCTAAGGCAGACATGAAGACCATCCTCGACTTCGTCATCGATGACTTGCAGAAATATCCTTATATGAGCAAGAATGATGACCTTCGTCAGGATTATGGAAAACAGACATGGGACGGATATTCTTATAAAAAGTTCTTCTTCCCTGTGCGCGCTCTTCTCGCGGAGCTTTATCTCTGGAGAGGTTCATACACAGGAGACCAGCAGGACTATATCAACGCCATCCGCATGTATCATGATTACTTCTGTTTCCCGGATGAGGAAATCGCCGTAGGTGCAAACTATACCGCTCAGTGGTTGAATAAAGACTTCACTCTTAGACTTAACTTATACGATACTCGTTTCTATTTGGCTAAAGAAGCAGCATGTGTCTTACCTCTTGACTCTGTTGAGTACTACGGTAACACCACAGACCTGCGTGCCGTGTTCAACTCACAGTATTCTAACAATTACTATCCTGCTGTGGTTCCTTCTCAGGCTATCAAGAATTTGTCAAAGTCACAGGACTATTGTTACTATAAGTATTCATCATCAACGGCTCGTGACACAATTTATGGTAGTCATGACGCTAACAGTTATGATGATCCATTGTACGAGGGTGACCTTCGTTTGTCTTCAATCTTTAATTCCACATCTAATCTGTCAGAGAGCCAGTACAACTCGAACTACAATGATATGAAGTATTACAATGCAAAGTATCTCAGTGGTTCTTCGTCTGTCTCAACAGACGAGAGAATGGCTTCTGTCACTTTGTTCAGAAACACTATACTGTATATTCACATGGCAGAGGCTCTCAACAGAGCTGGCTTCCCTGAGACATCATTTGCTGTCTTGGCATACGGTTTGTCTTACGACGTGCTTAACAATCGTGACATTATCTCTCAGGACGAGTTCGACAGATTGTGTGAGATCAAGTCTTATGGATTCACGTTGACAGACGCCAAGTACACAGATGAGCTCTCAGCAAAGACTACAGGCTCTTTCGTGATATGGCCGTCATCAGTGTTCGCTACTCCTGACAAGGATAACTCAACTGCGGGTGGTGGAACAATCGTTATCGACCTGACGTCGGGCGCTTCATTGACAAACACTGGTATTCACTCACTTGGTTGCGGTGACACAGAGTATAATAAGTATTATTACCTTGACGATTCAGTCACTCTCGCAGGACTCATTGAAGACATACCAGTTCCTACGTACGCTTCAGTGAACACGCTTAACTCACGCTCTACTGCAGCGGATACTCTTCGTCACGACAGCCTCGTGGCATACAACGACTCTCTTCTCCGTGACTATACCGCTGCTCAGGCGGAGGTTGACTCTCTTAACAACGTTTACCTCCACTCAGAGAGTGTGACGGCTAAGCGTATAGCACATGTTAAACAGCTCATCCTCGATGAGGAGGCTCTTGAGGGTGCGTTCGAGGGTTACCGTTTCTATGACCTCCTCCGTTACCAGATGCAGGAGGGTAAGGTTGTCGGCGGTTCATCAGCCACTATCTCTATGCCGGAGTATATGCTCAACGACACAGAGAAATATGGCACTCCGACAATGTCTGGACGATGGTATCTTAAGCTGAAAGACAGGTGATGATTCTGAGTCATCATATTGTTTACTCATACGTGATAAAAAAAGGCTTTGGGTTTTGCCCGGAGCCTTTTTTCGTTTTTAGGGCGTAAAATTTGCGTTAGTCGTACTTTTCCGTTAAATTTGTGCATAAGATACCTTTTGAGCGACACTAATTATTCGGGGGTACCATCCTTGTGCTTTTTACTAATAAGGGAGTCATCACGGCTTCCGGCAATAATAACATACGAAATATGAAACTTACAGGCAGACGAGAGAGCACGAATGTCGATGACAGACGTGGCAAGCAGTCAGGCTCAGTCAAACTGGGCGGTGGTATATTAGGAATAGTGGTGGCAGGCCTTATCACTTGGTTCATGGGAGGCAATCCGCTCGATGTCCTTCAGAATGCGGACATTAGTCAGATAGCGACCACGACCACCAGTGGTGAGTATCAGCCGACGGAGGAGGAGAAGGAACTGGAGAAGTTCTGCCGTCAGGTGTTGGCAGGTACTGAGGATATATGGACTGAGGAGTTCCGTAAGATGGGTAAGACCTATGAGCCGCCTACACTGGTGTTCTTCAACGGCAGTGTGCAGTCAGGCTGTGGCGGAGCGTCAGCCAGCACAGGACCTTTTTATTGCTCGGCAGACCAGTGTGTGTATATCGACTTGTCATTCTTCACCAGCATGAAGAAACAGCTCGGAGCTGACGGTGATTTCGCTTACGCTTACGTCCTGGCGCATGAGGTGGGACATCATGTACAGTATCTCCTCGGTAACCTGGGCCGCGCTCATCAGAAGATGGCGCGGCTGTCAGAGAAGGAAGCCAATAAGGTGAGTGTGCAGATTGAACTGCAGGCGGACTGCTTCGCCGGCGTGTGGGCTTATCACGATAATCAGACCTACGGCTCACTGGAGGAAGGTGACATCGAGGAGGCTATCCAGACCGCTCAGGTCATCGGCGACGACTACCTTCAGAAGAAAGCTAACGGATATGTCGTGCCTGAGAGCTTCAACCATGGCACGTCAAAACAGAGAATCAAATGGCTGAAGCGTGGATTGACATCCGGTAAAATCAGTGACGGCGACACATTCTCTGTCTCTTATGAGAATCTCTGATTACCTTTATAAATGAGTATAACGGTTCCTGGCCTGCTCGGTCGGGAACCGTTCTCCGTTTGTTTCCATCTTTAACCCAATAGATACTACGTCCCATGTTCTTCGTGGAATTGTCATGGAGACTTCAAACAAATAGGATTGCAGCTCCTTTTGCTCTTATGGACAAATAACAGGTGGAATAACGGACAATTTGGAGTGTTACCAAATTTCCTATGCCTGTTTTTATTCGAAATTAGATTAACTTACTGATAATCCGATTACAAGATATTCAAAAATCTTGTGTCTCTTTTTTGAAATTCTTAGGTTAGGATATAGTCTATACGCAGGTCTGCAGTTTTCAAAATCCTAACCTGAACTTTTCAACGTCCTAACCTGAGAATTTCAGACGCCGAATAAGACACGGGAAAAAACGGTAAAGCATTTTTCCGATGACAGACATCAATGGAAAAAGAGGAGTTTCGGACAGTAAAAATTAGTGGTGTGGATTTGAAATTTGGTCACGTCCTCTTTTGTTATGCCAGCTTTGTGTTTTTTGTGACAATTTAGGAGCGGCAAGCCGACTGGTGCTGTTAAATTTAGACACAACTCATGCATAAGTATTGCGTGAGTTATTATCATTGTTGTGCTTATGTAATGTCTGAGCGTCCCTCACACAAGTACAACGGTGTAATCTGTTTAGCGGACAGAATTATAATGAAATAGCGAGTTTCTGACGGGTTTCCGTATTTTTTCTATTCAAAATTTGTTTGTTAGTTTTAAATGACATAATTTTGAGATGCTAATCATTTAATATCGTGTAAAAACAATATGAGAAAAACATTTTACGTTATCTGTGTTTTTCTGTCAATGATGGGAAACATGATGTGTCTGGCTTCTTGCGGAGACGATGACACGAGTACTGTGGAGACTGTCATCACTAACAGTGTTGTTTTATCTGAGAGCGAGCTTCTGTTCTCCAAGAGTGAGGGTAGTGCCACGTTCGTGATAACAGGAGCCATTTCTCCTCAGTTGTCTTCCGATGCTGACTGGTGTTCTGTCTCAGTCGGTGCCGTCGATGCAGACACGAAGTCTACGTGTACTGTTACCGTGTCTGCAAACACTACGTACGACGAGCGTGTGGCGAGAATCACAGTGAGACAAGGTAACGTGACACGTCAGGTAGTTGTCACACAGTCACAGGATGACGGACTGACAGTTGGACAGACCAGCTATTTCGTCTCTGCCTCTGGTGGACAGGTGTCAGTGACGGTGAAGGCCAACGTCGATTTCACCGAGACAATCAGTGAACCGACATGGGTGAGCGCCACGTCAACACGTGGACTGAAAGCCTATACCAGGACATATTCTGTGGCGGCTAACGAGGGAGAGGCGAGGACTGCCACAGTCATCTACAGATTTGGTGAGCTGGCTGACACCGTGACAATCACTCAGGCCGCTTACGACCCGGGTAATATCACTGCGACGGCTGCGGACATTGCTAAGCTGATGTATCCTGGATGGAACCTCGGTAATACACTGGAGGCTTGTGGCGGTGAGGCTGAGAACTTTACTAACAAGGGCGGCGTGGCTCGTGAGACATACTGGCAGAAGACAAAGACCACTCAGCAGGTCATCGACGCAGTCAGGGACGCTGGCTTCCATTCCGTGCGCATCCCAGTGTCTTGGGTGTGTGGACATATATCCGGAGGTACGGAGTCGGAGCCTGTTATTGACGAGAAATGGATGGCGAGAGTGAAAGAGGTGGTCGACTACTGTGTGTCAGATGGTCTGTATGTCGTCCTCAATGACCATTGGGACGGCGGCTGGCTTGAGGTACTCGGATTCAGCGGTAGCTCGTCATCATACAAGTCATTGTCAGGTGTTGACGTGAACAAGAAAATCATGACGCTGAAATATCTGTGGACTCAGATAGCTAATGAGTTCAAGGACTATGACGAGCATGTGCTCTTCGCGGGTCTAAACGAGCCGTTCCAAGAGTATAGCCTCTTCAACAGCAGACACAGCACATTGACATCAACGCTCGTCAAATATAACAAGGCGTTCGTGGAGGCTGTACGCGTCACGGGCGGTAACAATAACACACGTACGCTAGTTGTGCAGGGACCTGGTGCCAATGTTAGCTCCGCCTGCACATATATGGGTACTGACAAACTGCCAGAAGAGGCAGGACATCTCATGGTTGAGGTGCACTATTATGACCCGGGACAGTTCTGTGGGACATACGACTCCAACGTGTATTTCTGGGGAACGGACAATCATTCCACTCTCAGTGCGTCAAACAACGCCACATGGGGCGAGGAGTCATACATGGTGGAGCAGTTTGACAAGCTGAAGCAGACGTACACTTCTAAGGGCTATCCGGTCATCTTAGGTGAGTACGGAGCGGTATGGCGTACCATCAGCACGGATAAGGACAAGCATAATGCATCAATCCGTTTGTTCTATAAACTGGTAAACCAGTATGGAGTAGAAAGAGGTATCATTCCTTTCACTTGGGACACCAATGGATTCCCGTCTAACCCTGTGGACGGCACCATGACGATTATCAACAGAGCGGACTGCACGATTTATAACAGTTATGCGCTGGAAGGTGTCAAGGAAGGTGTGAGTGCCGCACAGTGGCCTTATTGAGACATTGACTTATATATGCCTGGCGGCTTGTCCGTCAGGCTACAAATATCCTTTGCATCAATCTTAATCAAAAAATGTTTATTATGAAAAAAATCTTGTCTTTATTCGCAATCGTGGCGGGCATATGTTTTTTTGTGTCCTGCTCCAAGAACACACCTAAGAGTGTGACAGAGAAATTCGTGAGCGCCCTGAAGGATAAGGAGTATTCCAAGGCTATAGATATGTGCCAGTTCAGTGACTCCATGGATGAGCAGAAGAAACAGGAGCTTGTCGGATTTATGGAGCAGAAGGTGAGTAAGTCGTTTGAAAAAAAAGGTGGTATCAGTGACTTCTCTATTGATGGCGAGGAGGTGACCGAGGATGGTAACACCGCTAAGGTTACTTATACCCTGAAGTTCGGCAACGGTGAGACAAGTCAGGAGACGACGAATCTTGTCAAGGTGGATGATGAGTGGAAGATTGATGGCGGTAAGTGACACATGAGGCATCACGTCATCTTTCTACTGTGTGTCTGTCTCTCTGTCTGCGCTGCTCTCACAGGGTGCGGCCGTAAAGAGACGGTGAGACAGACGTTTGACTCAGGACTGTTGCGTGACGGCGACCTGTTGCTCAGATGCGGATACGGTATCGAGAGCAGTGCGGTGTCCATGGTCAGCGGTTCATCATATTCTCATATTGGCATCGCTTGCCATGACAGCGCGTGCGGATGGATGGTCGTTCATGCCGTGCCAGGGGAGAGTGGGCCAGAAGGAATCGACAGACTCAAGTATGAGCCTGTCGATTCCTTCTTTTCCGTCACAAGGACGAGAAACGGTGCCGTGGCTCGTGTGTTGTGTGATGACGACCTGAAACGAGTGGTGGTGGAGTATGCTGTCGGCAAATACCGTGACGGCGTGTTGTTCGACCATGACTATGTTCTTGAGGACAGCGTTGAGATGTATTGCGCCGAACTGGTGTGGAGAAGCTTCCGCGCGGCCGGAGTACCCCTTGTCTCATCACCGTCTCGACGTAATCCCTTGGGCAGAAAGGGTATGGTGATTTATCCTTCTGATTTCCTCAGCGACACACTGGTGTCAGAGATAGTGAGTTTTTGAGACGACACGCTGAGCATGAAAAGACGTGCCAGCGATGTTTATCGATGTTACGTTTGTCTTTTGACGTAAAATAATTAACTTCGCGTTACTGCGCGCGTCGATGTATGTGCCTTGACGGTAATGTGTGTCTATTGGCGTCGTCGCGTGGTGAGAATTAAACCAATAACCAAAGACAAGTCTCAGACTATGACATGTAAAAACACAATATCCTTTCTGGTGACCTTAGCGTTACTGTTTTCCTCCTTTCGTCTGTCCTTGGCGCAGACGCCTCTTTTCCATTCTCTGGACACGAGCGACGGCTTGTCAAGCAGCACCGTCAACACCTTGCTTGTCGACAGCCGCGGCTTTCTCTGGGTCGGCACGGCGTGCGGACTCAACAGATTCGACGGTTATGAGGTGAAGACATTCTTTAAGTATGACGACAGTCATAACGTGAACAGCGTGGCTGACATTCAAGAGGATTGCAATGGCGACATGTGGATTGAGGCGGAGTCGTACTATGTGCGTTATGTGCGAGAACGTGGTACGTTCGACACAGATGCGGTGTCGTACCTCAAATCTCTTGGAATGGAGATGGACGGCGCTTACAGCATCTGCACGGATAAGGACAGGAATCTTTGGGTGTTGACCGCAAAGAAAGTCTATCACTATGACTTTGGACAATCCGAGCTTTCGTCTTGGGACGTCGACTTGAGAAGTGCGTCCCCCGGACGTTTGTGTGTCAAGACATATCGTGATGGAGTGTGTTTTTGCCATGACAACAGCGTGACGTGCTTCAGCCCTCGCTACGGTGGCGACACTCGTGTCTTGTCCTTGCCGGAGGAGATGGTGAAGGAGTTCGGATATCTCAAGCTGTACGTCGACGATGACGGTAATCTGTGGGTGTACTCGCTTGTCAGTGAGAAGATATGCGTCTACCAACATGACACAGACAAAAAACCGGAGATGGTCATTCTGCCCCCTAACGGCAAGTCGAAGAGCAACGCCATACGCTCTATACTCGACGACGGCAAAGGAAAGATATGGATAGCGACAGACCATAGCGGCGTGTTCCTCCGTGACAAACACTCGGGGCGTTTCAGTCAGTTCAAGCATGTGGTCGGCGACCCTATGTCTTTGTCGTCGGACAATGTCACCTCTCTTCTCTGTGACAAGAACGGCACCATGTGGCTCGGTCACTTGAAGACTGGTGTGTCGTACTGTAATGAGCAATATAACTTCTTCGTGAACAAAGGGCGGTCGTGTGGTGACATCAGTACCATGATGTATGATGATTATGGCCGTCTCTGGCTTGGTACCGACGGTGACGGCGTTTTCGTGGAGCATGGGAATGGTGAGGTGGAGAAGACTTCTGTCCCGAACATCACAGTGTCCTCACTGCTTCAGGACCGTCATGGCACGGTGTGGGTCGGTTCGTATAACGAGGGCTTGTTCCGTATGAACGGCACTAAGTCTCATAAGGTGTACACCAGCTCAGACGGCTCTCTGCCTCACAACTCCGTGTGGCAGATGGTGCTTGACCGTGATGGCGTCATCTGGTACTCCTCCGCTTTCGGACCTCTGTCATTGTTCGACACTGAGACGTGTAAGGGACGGGTGTTCGACGCTGGTGACGGAGGCACGATATACGGATTATGCCTGGAGTATGACGGTGAGGACAAGGTGTATGTCGGCACTTCGTACGGCTTATGGATCTGTGACCTCGTCAGCGGTAAAGGACAACTGCTGAAGACTAACAGGTCTGGCAAACAGCCTTTCTACAGCTCTTTCGTCGGATCAATGTGCCTCGACAAGAAGAACGGATTCCTATGGCTGGGACATTCGACGGGAATGACTGGATGGGACCTGCATAGCGACTCCTTATATTATATAGATAAAAGTACAGGGCTTTATGATGAGAACGTCAAGAGTATTATTGTTGACAATATGGGTGACGTGTGGCTGAGTACTGGTATAGGACTGTCATGCGTGAGGATGTCATACGGAGAACGCGGCGGCGTGATTTTCCGCATACGTAATTTCACGATGGAAGACGGACTGCAGACTAATTACTTCAATAAGTTCGCCACGACGAGAGGTGTTGATGGCGAGATCCTGATGGGTGGCGACCGCGGTTATGTTATGGTGACACCAAAGAGAGCGTTCACGGACAATGTGAACACGATGCCCGTGTTCACGGATATCTTCGTGGGCGACTCGGTTCGTTCATTAGACAATGGCTGTCTCAATCTCAGGTATAATGACTATCAGATTTCCGTGAGCTATTTCACGGGAAACCTCGTTAACGCCAGACAGGTGACGTTTGCCTATCGCATAAAAGGGTTTATCGATGACTGGGTGGAGACAAACGATAACAAAATCTCGTTCCTCTCTCTCGGACCCGGTGAGTACGTGCTCGAGCTGAAGTCACGAGGCGAAGGCAGTGACTGGGGGGAGACTGCCACCTTGCGTATCAAGGTCAGCCCGCCGTTCTACGCATCAAAATGGGCCTTAGCGTTATACGTCTGTGTACTGCTGGCAATGACGTCGTACGCGGGCTTAGTGCTGAGAAGGAGACAGAGACGTAAGATTGAGAAACACCGTGAGGAGATGGAACGCGAGCAGGCCGTCAACCTGTCTGAGATGAAACTGCGTTTCTTCACTAATGTCAGTCACGATCTGAGAACGCCATTGACGCTGATCATCAGCCCTCTGCAGAGTATGCTGAACGAGAATCTGCCGGACAGGGTGAAGGCACGTCTGCGCGTCATGCATAAGAACGCTGACCTGCTGATGCATCAGGTGAACACGCTGCTGGACTTCCGTAGGCTGGACGTCGGTGCGGAGAAACTGAATCTGCAATCTTCAGACATCGTGCAGTATGTGCGTAACGCCTGTCACTCATTCACTGACTATGCGGACGAGAGGATGATTAGACTGTCGTTCCATGCTGACGTGGAGACGTTTGTCATGGATTTTGACGCAGAGAAAATAGATAAGATAATGTACAATTTGCTCAGCAATGCCTTCAAGTTCACTCCGGACAAGGGAGAGGTGGGTGTCGACCTTAGACAGGACGGTGACACGCTCGTGATTGATGTGTCGGACGATGGCATAGGCATCGATGACGAAGAGAAGGAAGCTGTCTTCCAGCGTTTCTATCAGGTGAAGGCCAGTGACGAGAAAACTGGAAGCGGCATAGGGCTGCACGTGGTCAGTGAGTATGTCAAGATGCATGGAGGTACAGTGTGCGTCAAGGACAATAATCCGAGAGGTTCAGTGTTCAGAGTGACACTACCGATAAAATCCGTTTCAGGCGACAAATATAGAACAGGAATACCGCGCACCGCTGATACTTACTCGCTGAGTGGTGTGGATAACCTTGATAATGTTAGTGTTAGGGCTGACGATGAGACTTACACAGTATTGGTGGTAGATGACAACCACGACATGTGCGAGTTCGTGGCGGATAGTTTGAGGGATGAGTACAATGTGCTTACTGCCACTGACGGTGAGGAGGCGTTGACTGTCTTGGGAGAAAACAATGTCAACCTTGTGGTCAGTGATGTCATGATGCCAAATATTGATGGTCTTGAGTTATGTAAGAGGATAAAGACAACGGTGCAGTGGTCTCACATCCCGGTCATATTGTTGACTGCGAAGACTGCCGATGTGGCTGTCATCGACGGACTGCAGCAAGGTGCGGACGACTATATCACCAAGCCGTTCAACGTGGAGCATCTCCGTCTGCGAGTGCGTAAGTTCGTGGAGTGGGCAGACAAGCGTCATAACATGTTCAGCAGTAAGATGGACCTCAGACCGTCAGACATCGCCATCACGCCTTTGGACGAGAAGTTTGTGAACAACGTGATGAGGATTGTGGAGGAGCACATGTCGGACGAGAACTTCTCCGTTGAGTCTCTGGGAAGGGAAGTGGGTATGTCACGCACTAACTTATACAAGAAACTCGTCAACATCACCGGACGCGGACCGCATGAGTTTATCCGTGTCATGCGTCTCAAACGCGCTTGCCAGCTGTTGGACAAGTCACAGATGCAGATTGCGGAGATTGCCTATCAGGTCGGTTACAGCTCACCTAAGAGGTTCTCTGAGAATTTCAAGAACGAGTATGGCATGACTCCTAGTGAGTACGTGAAGTCGAAGAGATAATACTTTTTTTTCAATCAGCAGGTTATGTGATCCGTGACGACAGTCACGGATCTTTTTTGCGTTTACGACAACATGAATGTGACGAAAAGCGAAGAAAATGTCTCGAGGATGATGAATTTACACAAAAAAGCTTGATTTTCTGGATAAAATGTGTGTGGTGGCTTGTTTTTTCTTACATTTGCGAAACCTGAAATAGATTAATGAACTGAAGCATTTTATATTATCAACTAATCATCAACTAACCTTTAATTTTAAAACTTTATGTGTCCATTTCGAGAAAGGAAATTTGTGTTTCTTTTAGCTCTGCTGTTGTCATTGTTCACCAACACGGAGCGCGCGATGTGTGAGGACGTCACATCCCTTTACATTACTGACGCTGACCTGTCCGCCAACACGGGAGCGTGGACCTTGTCCGCCACGGGTGGAAGTTGGACGTACAACACGTCAAGTCAGGTGGCTGAGGCCTATGCCGGTTGGGCTTCTCTGAGTCTCACCTCCTATTCCATGAAGCAGTCGGTCACTTTGCCGTCAGGCACATATCGTCTCAGTGCCAATGCTTTCTATAGACAAGGCATCTCTTATGATGTGGCGCCGACGGTGTCTAACGCCTATCTCGTGGCGGGTGACGAGTCGGTTGCCGTGGTCTCACTCGGTTCCTTGTCTTTGTCATCATACGCCAACGATATGGCTGCCGCACATTCCGCTTTTGCCGCTGGTGAGTACCTCAACACACTGACATTTTCGCTGACGGAGACTGCCACTATTGACTTAGGTTTCGAGGGCACACATGACGCTGCCTATTCCTGGTTCATCGCCGGCGCTGTCACACTTGAGACGGTAGATGCTGACGGCACACTGTCAGACATTGACTTAAGTAACACGGGATTTGACACGGAGGATGACTTTATCTCCGCCGATCAGTCATCTGCGTCTGTCGGAACGGTGACAGGGTGGACTGATGCCTGTTCCCTGTCATGGGGCGCCACAGGTGTCACGTCTGTCGGCTCACAATATAAGATCAATGGATATTCCGCTCCGTCAGTCAACAGCGATGGAGTCACCGACGGCGGTCTGCTCGGTATGTCATGCGGATGGTCTGGCACAGTGGCATATACACAAGGCGTGACCTTGCCTGCCGGCTACTACAATATGTCCTATGTGGTCTATAACTCTAATGCCAACGGTATTACATGTTCCTCCAACCTCTTCGGATTTGTTGCTGACGACGGCACTGCATATTATGACACTGCCACGTCATTTTCCTATGGGGAGTGGACGTTGAGACGACTGACATTCCGTCTTGACAGTGAGACGTCAGGACTGTTGAGTGTCGGTTTTGTGGCTGCGGCCAAAGGCTCAGGCTCCAATCCCGTCCTGTTCATTGACGGAGTGACGTTGTATCATAAGGCGAGTGAGGCGGCGGACTTCGTGTGGGACGATGTGCATTACTTCTTCGGCAGACAGCAGTCGCCGACCCTCTCAGTCAGCTCAGACGCCAAGGCGTTGCATGTGGCTGGAGCCAGCGGGTTGTCATCTGTCAGTGTCGATGTGAGTGAAAACCCGAACGCTTTGATTTATGCTCGTGCCGGTCAGGTATCCAATAGCTGTAATGTGGTCATCGATGATGTGTGTGACAACCTTGGGTTGAGTGACGGCTATCCTTTCGCTGTCCCATACGCCTTCACGGCTACTGCTGCCAGCTATACTCTGGACGCACTCGCCGGAGGTGAGTATGCCACACTGATACTGCCTTTTGATGTCACAGACCTTCCCGGCGCCGCTTACGTCCTCGACAAAGACATAAGCACTATGGGGTGCGAGATTTACGCCACGTCCGTGTCATCCGTGTCATCTGACTCTCCTGTACTCGTCACTGCCTCCGGCGCTTATTCCGCCTCACAGGTGCCAATCGGTGTGAGGAAGTCGTCAGAAGTCTTCGCCAATGGTCATCTCGCAGGAGTGTACGAGGAGACTTCTGCACCAGTCGGCTCATATGTGCTTCAGCACCATTCCGACTCACAGGGCGTGGCGTTTTATATCGTCGGCTCCTCTGTTCAGCCCGTCGTGCGTCCGTTCCATTGTTACATGCCTGCCCAGTCTTCTCAGGTTGTGGTGAGGGTTATGTTTGAGGATGCGGAAGGAGTCAACGGATTGTCAGACTACCTGTCCGATGATGTGGTGGCTGTGTACGACCTGACAGGCGCCAAGGTGAAAAGAGATTATAAAGGTATTCGCATTGTCAAGTATGCCAGCGGAAATGTGAAAAAGGTGATGTTTTCAGAAAACTATAACAGATGATATCATGAGAACTTATTTTTCAAAGATAATAATGTGCGCAGGCCTGTCGCTTATGGCCTGTAGTAATGACTATGCGGATTTAGAGGAGAGTGCGTCACAGAAAGGAACACAAAAGAAGGTGTCGAGTGTCGTAGCTGCTTTCTATGGCTCAGTGTATGAGTCGCTCGAATGTCTCGACAGTGAGTATTGTGACGGATCTGGAACGCAGACCGCTGTGACTGACGATGGATTCAGTTGGTCTGTTGGTGACAAGGTGAGTGTGTCGGATGGCATGCTTAACTACTCATACAATGTGGTGACATCGTATGGTGACTCGTGTGCTTTCGGCGTGGTGAGCGGTAAAAACAGTTTCTCTTGCGACACGGAAGTGTCGCAAGACTACTATGTTTTCTATCCGGCGGATGCCGTGTCTGCGTGGAACGATGGAGTGGTGTCCACTATGATATATGCGGAGCAGGATATGAGCGAGAACACGGACGGCGACATGGGCCCGTATATGGTGTCGGAGGCTGCCTCCGATGGTGGTGAGATACTTTTCTCTTTCAGACATCTCACGTCAGTTATTGACGTGGACCTGTCATCGCTTGGCGTCACGGCATCCTCAGTCAGTGTGATGTCGAACAGCGGAGTGTCCATAGCCGGCGCTTTCACGTATGATACGGAGAGTGGCGCGATTGCGGTGTCCTCTTCCGACGCTTCCGACTATGCCTCAAGCTCACAGAGTGACGTCGTGATGGTCAGCAACGTCAACGGCGCCTCAATGGTACGTCTGCACTTGCTCCCTGTGACGTTGACAGGCGGCGTCACCGTAACTGTCAAGGATGATGACGGTAACTACTACACCAAGTCTGTGGCGTCCGACATGGGCAGCGCCACGACGGAGATGACGATGTCCGGCGTGTCCGGCGCCACAGTATGTAAGCCGTTTTATAAGAAGATTTATTTCGGCGCAGCCTCGTCAGCCTCTCGTGTAAACAACTGGATGTCTGCCATACCTGGTAATGTGAAGTTCAGTCTGATGAGTACTCCAGGTGCTCACGACGCCGCAACCAGCGGCTGCAGCTCGTCCGCCAGCCGCTGTCAGAGTGAGACGATAGCCGGGCTGCTCGCCAATGGCGTGCGCGCGTTAGACCTGCGTCCTCGTTACACGTCCAACTCGTCAAGTGACATAGAGCTGGACAACCTGTTGATTTATCACGGCTCATCGTCTACTGGCGTACTGTTTAAGGACGCTATGGCCACTATCGTGGCTTTCGTGCAGGACAATCCTTCAGAGTGCGTCTCCCTGCTGGTACAAAAGGAAAACTCTAAGTTCCTGTTCTCTCTCACAGACCAGTCGGAGACATGGAGAGCATCATTACGTGAGTGCTTCGCCAACTACAGTGCATACCTGCGAGGATGGATCACGGGAAATGAGACGTTGGCGGATATGAGAGGTAAGGTGGTCATCGTGAGCAAGAACCCGTACGGCAACAGCTCGAATGGTTACTGGGACGTCGTTTATGGGGGTATAGTGAGCGGATGGCCTGACGACAGCGAGTCATCAAGCGCATATATCTATTATTCCTGGGGTCAGGGAGGACCGTCAGTCAGCGTGTCCGACTACTACAGCACGACGAGCACGAGCAGCAAACAGACATACGTCTGCAATATGCTCAGTGCGGCGACGGCAGACAACACGTCACGCTATTATTATACGTTCATAAGCATGGCGTGGTCCATCACCAAGTCTCCTTCCACTTACGCTAAGACGATGAATCCTTATGTCGCCTCATTGTTGAGCAGTCTTGAGGGACGCCTCGGATATGTCTACGGCGATTTCATGGGCAGCACATCATACGGGGGCTCGGATGTGCTCAAGGCGGTGATTGACCAGAATCTTAAATATGTCTATCGGGGACGTTCACGCTGTGAGACAACCGTCGACGGTGTGAGCACAGGTGCGTATGTGTTGGCCGACGAGTATGCTGATGCGACGACGACATACTCGAAACGCAGATGAGTGATACGCTGCTCCCATGATGGGGGAACTCAATAAATGGGACAGTCTCGGGACAGGAGAGGATAGGGAAGGTGAGTGTCATGTCTGATGGGTGACGGTAAGCGTAAAAACATGAGACGTCAGCGTGTGTGAAGTATGAGCTTACGTGTGCCGTCACTCATCGTTTGTATTATGACGTGTCTGTAGTCTCCGGTCGTCATGACACCATCCAGTCGATAAGAGTGTGAGCTGTTGTTTGACGGGTCGTTAACGTTTCTGATGTCCGTTATTATGTTATACGCATTGTCGCTCCACTTCACATTCTCGTTGGTCACGAAGATATTGTCATACGTGCCGTCGATGCAGACTGTTCCCTCTTGCTCGCTGATGTCGATGCTGCATGGTATGGTTGTCAGCTCGTTCACATGGTTAAGGAATCTCTCTTGTCCGATATTGAAGAGGTAGTCGTCACCGTCTGCGGACAGGTAGTGCCAGGCGGACAGGGAATAGTCAAGTCCCTTGTCGCTAACAGCGTTATACGCAGCGATGTCGGGCGTGACGGCAGTCAGTGGTCTTGCCGTGGTCCTCTTGAGTATGTTATACACCTTGTTATTGGTAAGCAGTGCGTATGAGGTGACATATGACCTTTTGTCCTTTATGTCTTTCCAGAACGTGGCGTTGTCATACGTGCTCGTCTCTGTGTCCGGCACACACAAAGATACACGGTCTGCGATGTCGCTGTCGAACGCTCCGTAGCTGACTGCCGGATAGCTGTCTCCCATGACTAAGACCCTTAGTGCCGGGCAGTTCTTGAAAGCGCTCCATCCTATTCTCTTTATGCCGCCGGTAATGTTGACACCCGTCAGAGAGCGGCAGCCGGAAAATGCCATGCCTTCTATTGAGACCACGTGTGACGGCACGTTGACATCGTTGAGGCTCACACAGTTCCAGAATAGTCCGAAAGGTATGGTGTCAATGCTTTCCGGCAAGTGTATCCTCTCTAATTTTGAGCAGTTGGCGAAGGCATATTGTCCGATGTGGCTGACAACGTCGGGTATGTCTATCTCTTTGAGACTGTCACAGAGGTGGAAGGCATAGTCGGCGATGGAAGTGACGCCGTCAGGAATGTGTGACGTGTAACATCCGGTCAGCAGTGTCTCCGACGCCGTGTGTATTATGGAGTTGCAGTTCTCCCTGCTGTCGAACACGCTGTTCCTCTCGTCCACGGTTATGGAAGAGACGGAGTAGCTGCCCTCTATGATGCTGTTGCCTATCTCCGTTACATTCTTTGGGATACGTAACTCTGTGAGTGCCTTGCAGCTTGTCAGTGCTGACGCTCCGAGGCTGATGAGTCCTGTGGGCAGTGTGACGTTCTCAAGTGAGTCACAGCCTGAGAAGGCGAAGCTGCCTATTGTCTTCAGTGAGTCGGGTAGGGTGACATGTCGCAGTCTGTGGCAGTTGGCGAAGGCGAAAGCGCCGACCTCTGTCACTTTGTATGACATGCCGTCGTATGTTATACGTTGAGGCACGACCACATCGCCCTGATATGAGTCGCCGTCAGCGGAATGGTACATGACAGTCACAGTCGCTCCGTCTTTGTTGACGGAATAGTAGATGCCGTCCACGGAGAAGTCGTATGCCATGCATATGTGTGACAGAGTCAAGAGTATCAGTGTGAGTGTCGTTCTCATTGTTCTTTTCTTGTGTTAGCTGATGGCTCCCCAGTTGATGTTGGTGTCTCTCATCTCCTTCAGTTTGCGCCATATCATTGTGTTTTGTCCGTTGTTCTCGTCCGGGTCTGTCGTGATGACCTTGTTGGCGGCGGCTCTGGCAAACGTGAGTATCTGACCGTCTCTCGCCAGATTGGCAATCTTCAGGTCGAATGCCATGCCGGACTGCTGAGTACCCTCCAGGTCGCCGGGTCCTCTTAGCTTGAGGTCTTCCTCTGCTATCTCGAAGCCGTCGGAGGAGTCAACCATTATCTGCACTCTCTTTCTCGTGGTCTCTGATATCTTGAAGTTAGTGACGAGCACGCAGTATGACTGGTCTGCTCCTCTTCCCACTCTGCCTCGCAGCTGATGGAGCTGGCTGAGTCCGAAGCGTTCGGCGTTCTCGATAATCATGACCGATGCGTTGGGCACGTTGACGCCCACCTCGATGACTGTCGTGGCGACGAGTATCTGTGTCTGGCCGCTGGCGAACGCCTCCATCTCAATGTCTTTCTCGGCAGGCTTGAGCTTGCCGTGTACCTTACCCACCTTATATTCGGGAAAGGCCTTGCATATCTGTGTGTAGCCGTCCTCCAGATTTTTCATGTCGAGCGACTCTTGTCTCTTGCGCGCAGTAGGGGAGAGTACGTTGGAGCCGTCCTTGCCTTCGAAGGAGTAGTCGGCGTCGATTTGTGGCACGTATTTCTCTTTCTCTTGTATGAGTGGATAGACGATGTACACTTGCCTGCCTGTTTGCAGCTCATGTCTCATCATGTTGTAAATCTGTTCCCTGTGCGAGTCGAAACGGTGTATTGTCTTGATAGGTTTCCTTCCTGGCGGCAGCTCGTCAATGACGCTCACGTCGAGGTCTCCGTAGAGGGTCATCGCCAGTGTGCGTGGGATTGGTGTGGCTGTCATCACCAGCACATGGGGTGACACCTCGTTTTTTCTCCACAGCTTGGCTCTCTGTGCCACACCGAAACGGTGCTGCTCGTCGATGATGACGAGTCCAAGACTGTTGAACACCACGTTGTCCTCGATGACGGCGTGTGTGCCCACCAGTATGTTTGTCTTGCCGCTTAGCAGGTCTTGCAAAACCATGTCACGTCTCTTTCCTTTGACGGAGCCTGTCAGCAGTTCCACGTTGACTTTCATATCCTTAAGAAAGCCTCTCAGCGTCTCCAGGTGCTGCTCGGCGAGAATCTCCGTAGGAGCCATGAGACAAGCCTGGTAGCCGTTGTCGACAGCTATCAGTGCGCACATCAAGGCTACCAGCGTCTTGCCGCTGCCCACGTCACCCTGCACAAGCCTGTTCATCTGCTTGCCGCTTCTCATGTCAGAGCGTATCTCTTTTATCACTCTCTTCTGAGCGTTGGTGAGCGGGAAAGGCAAACAGTCTCTGTAGAATGTGTTGAAGGAGTCACCGACAATCCCGAACATCAGACCATGTGTGTTGTTTTGTCTTGTCTTGGCATATCTGAGTATGTTCATCTGTACGTAGAACAGCTCCTCAAACTTCAGCCTCAGTTGCGCCTTGCGTAACATGTCCGGAGACGATGGATAGTGTATGTTTCTTATTGCCTCGTCATAAGAGATGAGTCTGTACTCTTCGATGATGTATGACGGCAGTGTCTCTTCGAACGGTTCCTTCAGGAGCTTGAACATGTTGGCGGTGATTTTCGCCAATGCGCTGCTGTTCAGGAATCCTTTCTTCATCCTCTCGGATGTGTTGTATATAGGCTTGAAAGCGAATGAGGGCGTTGCCTCATACGTCATCCGCTCGTGTGTCGTACCGAAAAGTCCCGTCATCTCGTGAGTCGTGGTGTGTACGTTGTCCGGCGCATCCTCCATCTCCGGATGCGTGATCTGTATCCTTGAGTTGAACAGGGTAGGTTTGCCAAACACGAGAATCGGCTTGCCGGGCTGTAGACTTTTTACTATGTATTTCAGTCCCTGGAACCAGACCAGGTCCACCACGCCTGTTCCGTCGGAGAAATGCGATATGAGTCTTTTTGTCCTTCCCGCACCTGCCTCTTCTGTTGACAGTATCCTTCCCACGAGCTGCACATACGGCATATTTCCGTCAATCTCGTTTATCTTGTGAATACGGCTCTTGTCGATGTATTTATATGGATAATACACCAAGAGCTGTCTCAGTGTCTTGATACCGAGTTCCTTATTCAGCAGAGCCGCTTTGACGGGACCCACTCCCTGAATATATTTTATGTCGAAGTCTAAGTTGTTGATAGGACTATTATTTTAAGAGTACACGCTCGCCCAGCTCTTTGGCTAGTCCTCGTCGCATATTGCTTAATTCCATTATTCGCTGTAAGATTTGTTTGCAAGCCTCGTCGTCATTGGATATCTCTGGCGAGGTGAGGCTCATCTTACATTGTTTAAGCTCAGTCTCTATGCACGCGAATTTGTAGTCATAGATGATGTGCTCTATCTGGCTCGGTGCCATTTCCTGTGCCGGCGTCACCTGCTCCATGTCTTTACTGCTCAGCTGATATCTGTCACTGAGCAGATTGACGGCTTCCCTGCTTATGTCCTCATCGGGTGAGTAGGTGAGATAACGGCTTGGACTGAATCCTTCATCGTTCTGGTGTTCGAACACCTCATTCAGCATCTTGGTGTAGATTGGTGTGCGGAAATGTAGGTCTCCGAGCTCCATCTGCTGTCTGACGAACTCAATCATGCTTACTTCAATTATGTTATCGTCATCATCGTTCATCTTGACCTTATCAGCTCCATATCGTATGATGATACGCATTATCAGACGCTCCAGACCCTCAAACTTCCTGTCCTCTGCCGTCTGCCTTCGCATGTTGAGCACATCCTCGACGGCGGGTGTCTTTATCGTATGTTGTGTGTCCGTCGTGTTTGTCTCGCCGGTTATCGGGGCTTGTCTGTCGGTTACGTCCGCAGTGTCTTGAGGTAGTGTGCGCTGCTCTTCTTTTTGCGTTTCTTGTGTGTCGTCGTTCTCGCCGTTAGGTTTGGTTGCCTCTTTTTGTGCGAGATATCTGGCGCGTTCCCTTGCCCTCTCAGCCTCTTTTCGTACCTCTTCCAGTGCGGCAGCCCTGTCCTTCTGTGTCTGTCGCAGCAGCACGGCCTCGTCGATTTGCAGCATCTCTGAGCACTCGTGTATGTACGTCGAGCGAACAATCTCCTCTGGTATGACCGATATGCTCTTGACTATGTCTTTGGTCAGGTTGGCCTTTTTGATTGGGTCGTGTCCTGCGTCATCGAGCAGCAGGTTTGTCTTAAATATTATGAAGTCGGTCTGATGTCTGTTGATGTAGTCCTTGAACTCCGTCGAGTTGTGCTTGCGGGCGAAGCTGTCCGGGTCGTCTCCGTCGGGAAACAACAGAATCTTCACGTTCATGCCCTCTGCGAGGAGCATGTCCGTTCCTCGCAGCGCCGCGTGTATCCCCGCAGCGTCGCCGTCGTACAGCAGTACTATGTTGTTGGTGTATCTGTGGAGCAGTCTTATCTGTTCCTGAGTGAGTGCCGTTCCAGAGTTCGCCACCACGTTCTCTATACCGCACTGGTGCATGGATATCACGTCCGTATATCCTTCCACCATGTACACGCAGTCTTCCTTGGCGATTTGTTTTTTAGCCTGGAAGATTCCGTAAAGCTCCCTTGCCTTGCTGTATATCTCCGACTCAGGTGAGTTGACGTATTTCTGTGACACGCCTTTTGTACGTGAGTCGAGCACTCGTCCTCCGAATGCCACCACTTTTCCGCTCACGTTGAACCAAGGAAACATCACGCGCCCTCTGAAGCGGTCATTTATCTTGCCGTCATCCTTACGGTAGCACAGTCCGGTCTTGACGAGATACTCGTCTTTGTATCCGTCCTTTTTCGCCTTCTCCTGTATACCGTCCCATCTGTCTAAAGAGAATCCGAGGCGGAATCGTTCAATGATGTCATCACGGAATCCTCTGCTTCGGAAATACGCGAGTCCCAAAGCTCGTCCGTCGCTGTCGTTTTTCAGGTTCTCGTAGAACTGTTTGCTCGCCCATTCGTTGATGGCGAACATGCTTTCCCTCTCGTTTATTGACTGCCTTTGTTCTGGAGTCAGTTCCTTGTCCTCAATCTCAATGCCCTGTTTCTTCGCTAAAAACCTTAGTGCCTCGTAATAGGTGAGCTGTTCAATCTGCATTATGAAATGGACAGCGTTGCCACCCACGCCGCAGCTGAAGCACTTACATATTCCTTTCGACGCAGACACCATGAATGAAGGTGTCTTGTCGTCATGGAAAGGGCACAGACCTTTGTAGTTCGCCCCCGAGCGTCGTAGTGTGACATACTCGGAGACCACGTCCACGATGTTGGCGGAGTCTATAATTCTATCTATGGTGGCTTGAGGTATCAAATCTGTAGTCTTTATAGCCAAGGTGTTAATCGTTTATTCTCCTTGACATGGTGTGATTTGTCTTACGGGTACGTCGTCCGTACTCGTCAGTCATGGTTTGTCAGTTATCAGTTCCTGTCGTCTCATCTCGCCGTCGTTGCGTTGTCTTCGACATGTGTTGGCGAGTGTGACAGTGTCTGTATGTCTTGTCTGCTTAGTTAGGCAGGTAGATGAATATCTCAGACTCCACCACCATGGCGTCCTTGCCGTATCCGGCCTCTTTGATTTTGTCGAGATACTCCTTAGCCTCGTCTCTTGTGGCGAAGTCGCCGACACGGCATCTCCAGTGTGGTGACTTGTAAGAGACATAGTAGTCGAGTTCGTTGAAGCTATGGTTGATGGAAGATCCGATGCGTTGTGCCTTGGTCTGGTCAGCCTTGCTTGAAGCGCCGAAGTACACTTGTATTCTGAACCCTCTCACCTTGGTTTTCTTTCCTGTTTTGTCAGTCAGTGTTGTCTCGTCGAAGGAAAGAGAAGAGGTGTTCGTACCGTCAATAATGCTCGTCAGCCTCTGGTCTTGGTGCAATGTGACTGTTCCTTTGGTAGGGGTGGTCAGTTTCTGTGAGAAACTTTGTGCGTCGAGAGCAGAGAATGCGGCTTGTGCTATGATTAGTATGAGTAGAAGTGATTTGCGCATAATTTTCTTGTTTTAGGAAGATGAGCAAGGAACATGCGTTCCTTGCTCTTGTCTTTTGTTGTGACATGGCTTCCGCAGTTGTCATGTCTTCTTACGTCTGTATTATTTCCAAGCGTCGATGATACCCTTGAAGTCTGCGACCTTGAGGGAAGCGCCACCGATGAGTCCACCGTCGATGTCTGGCTTAGCGAAGAGCTCTGGAGCGTTAGAAGCCTTGCAAGAGCCACCGTAGAGGATTGAAGTGTTGTCAGCCACAGCCTTGCCGTACTTGTCAGCGATGACAGAGCGGATGTAAGCGTGGATTTCCTCAGCCTGGTCAGCAGTAGCTGTCTTACCTGTACCGATAGCCCAGATTGGCTCGTATGCGATAACGACGTTAGCGAACTGCTCCGCTGTGAGGTGGAATACGGAACCCTCGAGCTCAGCCTTTACGACTGCGTTCTGCTCGTTAGCCTCACGCTGTGCGAGTGACTCACCGATGCAGAAGAGAATCTTGAGGCCGTTAGCGAGAGCGAGGTCTACCTTCTCCTTGAGAATCTCTGGAGTCTCATTGTAGTACTCGCGACGCTCAGAGTGACCGAGGATCACGTACTCAGCACCTGTTGACTTTACCATCTCTGCAGACACCTCACCAGTGTATGCGCCTGAAGCCTTGTCAGCGCAGTTCTCAGCACCGAGGTTGATAACGTTATGGTTGATTATCTCAGACACCTTTGCGAGGTGGATGAATGGTGTGCAGATGATCACATCACAGTTAGGCTTGTCAGCAGCGAGTGCCTCGTTGAGGCCCTGTGCGAGTTCGATACCCTCCTGGAGATTCTTATTCATCTTCCAGTTACCAGCAACAATTTTCTTTGCCATTTCTTTAAATTTTTAATTGTTAAACGAAAATATTTTGTGTTATCTGTCTTTACTTTGTCTGACATCATGTTCGGTGTCTTTTATTGTTCTCATGTCCGCCGGAGATTTTCTTTTCTATGTCCTCCAGTTTCAGATGTCGGTCGATGTCATCGAGATTCAGTTCTTTGGTCTTTCTCTTCATCTCTCTGTAGAAACGCCATCCGATGAACAGTCTGTCTATGATGGTCAGTATGAGCAATGGTCCAATGAACATGAAGAACATGACGCTCATCTTTTTCCTTGTGCTGTTCTCCCTCATCTTCCCAAGCTCAAGTTTCTCCAGTCTGTCTGTCAGCGTATATTCGTCCGGCAGATTGTTGTTGCTCCACTTGTGGATTATCACTCCGTCTTTGAGCAGGACCAGTCCCGGTGAGGAGCGTACGAAAGTCTTCAGCTCCCTCTCGTCCGAGAAATAAAAGTCGTATTCCGCTCCGGTATGCTCACTCCAGTATGTCTGCGCTTTCTCCTCCTCTGAGCCAGTGAGACAGTAGAAGTCATATCCGTTCTCGAGGGAGTAGTCGTATATCTCGTTTATGAGATCTATACTTTCCTCGTCGGCGTTTGTCAGGTCGGGTATGGACAGCAGGAACGTGTATCCGTTCTTGGTGAATATCTCCCTCGTCAGGTCGTATCCGTCTTTGTCCGTGATGAAGAGCGCCCCTTTGGTCATGTCCTCGCCGCCAGTCCTCTCTCTTCTTGTCTCGACGTATGTCCACGTGCTGTCCGGGTCCTCGTCGTCTATGTCAATCTCCATAGTCTCTCCGTTTCTCTCGTACACGATCTTGACATCGAACTGTTGTCTGTCCTGTGAGTCGTAGAGAGCCTTCATGTCCGTTCCCGTCTTATATGGTGAGAAGTCGAAAGTTGGCAGGTTGACCACGTTGTATATGGCGACTGCTGGAAGGAAGAGCATGCTTATTGTTGATATCAGCCATTTTGAGTTGTCGCTTACGAACTCGATTAGTCTGTAGTGCCATTTCGTGATTACCATGGCTGCAGCCAGCAGTATGATGTTTTTTGCCAGAGTCTGTCCGTTTGTCAGTATTATGGCGTCTCCGAAGCATCCGCAGTCGCTGATGGGATTGAAGATGAAGAGGTATAGTGTGATGAGAGTCATGACAGACAGAAACGCTGTCGTCAGTCTCGCTGTCGGACGTCTGCTTATTCCGAAGAGCAGTGACACGCCTATCGTGAACTCTGTGAATGCCAGTGCTATGGACGCTGTGAGAAGCGCCAGCCTCGGCATGTCCGGGGCGTTGACGGCAGTCAAGTAGTCCTGTATCTTATAGACTGTGCCGTACGGATCGTTCGCCTTGACAAATCCTGATAAGATGAATGTCAGGGCAAGCAGCAGCCTGCATCCGTTGACGAGCAGTCCCGTGACGAGTTTCTTATTTCTCACTCTCATTCGCTTCTGTCAGTTTAATGATGGCGAAGACAGAATAGTTGATCATGTCGAGATAGTTGGCGTCAATGCCCTCGGATATCAAGGTGTTTCCGTTGTTGCCTTCTATCTGTTTAGTACGGAACAGCTTCATCAGTATGAGGTCTGTGTATGAACTCACGCGCATAGAGCGCCAGGCCTCGTCGTAGTCGTGGTTTTTTCTCAGCATGAGCTCGAGTGCGGCCTGTGCGTGTTTGTCGTATTCCGCCAGTGCCTGCTCCGCGGTCATGTCTTCGGTGTCGGCATATCCTCTCTCCAGTTGTATCAGTCCGACGATGCCGTAGTTTACTATAGCCTGGAACTCAGGAAACACTCCCTCACCGACAAGTGAGACTCCTTTGGTCTCTAAGCTTCGTATGCGGTTTGCCTTGATGAATATCTGATCTGTCACGGATGGAGATCTCATAATCCTCCATGCCGCTCCGTAGTCTTTCAGTTTCTTTGAGAAAATCTCACGACAGCCTTCCATTGCTGTCTTGAATTGTTTTTGCGTGTCCATTGTCTTTTGTGACTGTTTGTTATACACTCATTTCGCTACGTGGCGACAAAGTTAGTAATTTTTGCGGAGATTGTGTCACGTAACATTCTAATAATCTTCTGACGCCTCCCAAATTCTGTCCTTTTCGTCTCCTCGCCATTCGTTTGTATGTGTGCTTGCGGACGGGCTGCGGACTGGTAGCATGGGTTGTGGACTGTCAATGAACAGTCATGCGGGGTGACTAAGTGGCTTTGCTGTCGACTCCCGTCTGAAGATAAAACGCCACGTATGTAGTTTTTCATTTATTACTGTCCGCTAAACACGACCTATCCATGCCCAACCTCTTTATTACCAGTGGTTGGGCATACTTGTTTGTTATGACAAGCCCCCTCATTCATTTTCCGTCTCGCCTGGAGGCGCTTCAGGTGCCAGTTCAAGCATGATTTTAAGGTCGGCATCTGGCTGGTTCAAGAATGTGTGCAGGTTGAGATAGTACATGAGGAATATTCTCACCATCGTTGCCAATCCAGAAAAGCTCCAGCTGCGTTCCAGCGAGCATTGGAGTAGTGATAGCAACATATTCGCTATCAGCGTGACCCAAATTTGGATCTTGATGGCATTTGCGCTTTCGCCATAAAAGTAACGCAAAGGGAAATTCTGCTTTATCTGCTTGAAAAGCGATTCTATCTGCCATCT
>FLNY01004237.1_pt1 | contig 100614 bp, 64 predicted proteins | sample 1140381 | NCBI WGS metagenome assembly FLNY01 (sample SAMEA3878172, study PRJEB12797) | bioreactor metagenome | biome: Moose rumen | place: Sweden | collected 2011-10 | reverse complement strand
CTTTATAAATAGGAATTTACCCATTACCCCTCCACAAATGCCTTGATCTCCTGCTCCAAGAGGCGGAATACATTTGCAACCAGATAGCCATCGGCAATTGCATGATTAAGGCGAACAGTCACTGGCATGACAAGCCTGCCGTCTTCTTCCCTGTATTTGCCCCAGTTGACAATAGGCGCAAAATACAGATGCCCGTCGGGCAGTTCTATATTCAGAGAATCGTACGAGAGCCATGATATAAACGATGCATCAAACCAGTTCGGGTGGTTCGCCATATCCAGTCCGTATTCCCTTGTTTTCTTTGCCTCTTCAACATCCCGCAAAGCAGAAGCATAGAACTTTTCATAGTCCTCAAAGTATTCTGTATAGACAGGTGTGCATGTTTCCGTATCTTCATGAAAAACATACTGCGTGGGATTTATCACATCGTAGCAGATGAGTTCATCCGTCTGCCAAAGATACCCCATTCTGTAGTCTTCACGGGAATTCATCACCTTGGAGAGGACATACAGGAAGTTGATATAAAACTTTGTCCCTGTTTTCTTGGAGTATGCAGCAAGTTTTGTTACGTCTATCCTCGCCGTTATGGAAGTAGAGCATTTACAATCTTCTGAAAAGTGACGGAATACACCTTTCCTATAGTATTTATCTCTGTCAATTACCTTATAGTTTGTCTTCATCATTGTAAATTCCGATTTATCTTACTGCAAAGGTACGTCAATTTTTGAAATGAGCGGTGCCATTCCCCTCAAAGATTGTCTTTGACTGGCTCTTCTTCAGGTGTTCAAAGTTTCACTGCTTTTCCTGTCTTGGCGCTGCGGATGGCGGCTTCGAGGATTTGAACAACGAGGACATTGTTATCCAAAGCTGAGAGGTCGGAGGGCTGTTCCTCTATCTGACCGCGGACGAGGGCCTTCAAGTAGCGATAGGAGTCGTCATAAGGCGCAGGGAGTCTTGGCGCGTTGAACTCGCGGCCTTGCTTGCCATCGACAAGGAGCTGCATACGGTTCCCGTTCTTCTGATAGGCATAGCCTCGCGAGCCATAAACATACATGTCCTTCCTGTTCATCGGCCAGCACCACGAACCCATGACCTGAACCGTGCAGCCTTCGTACTCCAAGAGTATCGTGGCATCGTCATCGACTTTTGGATAGACATTTGGCTTGTTTTGTTGCAGGACGGCATAGACGCTCTTGGGCTTCTCGCCATTCAGCAACCAAGTGGCAAGGTTGACGCCATAGCAGCCGAAGTCGATGACGGCACCGCCGCCGTTCTCCTTCGGGTCGGTCAGCCACGAGAGGAACATGCGGTCGCAACCTATCTCTTTTGGTCCTTGATGTCCGTCATAGACGTCAATGCGATGGACTTTGCCCAGCTGGCCTCTATCGACAAGAGACTTGAGGTGATGGTTCGTGTTGTACCACGTCGTTTCGTAGTTCGTCATGATCTTGATGCCGTACCTCTTTGCCAAAGCCTCCATGCGGAGTGCCTGCTTGTAGGTAGTGGCAAGCGGCTTCTCCACCATGACGTGGATGCCTCGCGGAGCACATGCCTCGACGGTCGCCATATGGTGCAGGATGCTCCCGTAATCCACCACGACCTCCGGTTTCTCCTTGTCGAGCATCTCGGAGAGCGAGGCATAGAACTTCTCCTCAGGCAGTCGGCCCACGAGGTTATTGTGTTGGCGGAAGTCATCATTCTCTTCAGCCACACCAACAATAACGAAATCGCCGCGATGCATGGCATTAATAAGGTTCCAAAGATGTCCGTGTGCCACGCCAGACACGCCTATTCTCAGTGGGTTGTCAGTCGCTTGAGCCATCGTCAGCAACGACATCAGCAGACTCAAAGTCAGAAGTGTGATCTTTTTCATAGATTATGAATTGAGAATTATGAATTATGAATTGTCAGAAGTCTTTGCCCACGAACTCAGCGTCTTTGCTCAGCGCACCCTCCTTGGCCTTAGCCGAAGGCTGTCGGAAGCGGTAGGAGACGGAGAAGACGATGCACGGGAAGGTGGGGCGCACCCATGTTTCGCTGCTCAGCAAGGCGGAGGTGCGGAGGCTGTGGTAGCGAGCCGTGTGGAAGACGTCGTGCCAGACGAGCCCGAGCTGCAGCTTGTCGCGGAGCAAGGACTGGCGTGCGGCAAGGTCGAAATAGACGTAGGCCGACTCCCTGCCCTGCGAGAGATGCTGCGGCCCCACGTAGTGACCGTCGAACTGAAGCGCTGTGTGCCTGGCCACACGGAAGTTGTTGATCCATCCAACCGTGCCTGTCGTGCCGTGAGCGCTGGTGCAACCCTCGTAGGAAGCACGATAGTTGTAGAGCGACAACGTGCCGCTGAGGGTGAGCTGCCACCATTTCGTTGGTTTCGTAACAGCTTGCAGCTCCAGTCCCTCGCGCCATTCATCGCCGGCATTGATGATGCTGTCCAGCGTCACACCGGCATCGTAGGCTCGGCGTATGTAGTCCACCACGCCCGTCCTCCTGCGTGCAAAAGCCGTCGCCACCAGTTGCGTCTCGCCAAGCATCCTGCGCCAGGAGAGCTCGACAGAGTGTATGTACTCCGACCTAAGGTCAGGATTGCCGATGATACGCGTGTGGTAGTCCTCGTAGGTAATGTATGGCTCGAGCTTCCAGATGCCCGGCCGGTTGGTCCGACGCGAGTAGCCGAGGGTGAAGGTGCCAGCCTTGTCGGTCACGTAGGAAAGGTGCGCCGACGGATAGAACTCCGTGTAGCGGCGATGTCGACTGGTGATGGTGGGCAAGTCCATGTCGTCCTTGACGTTGTCGATGCGCAGTCCGGCATCGAACTGAAAGCGTCCGAAGCGGTCGCTCAGCTGTGCATAGGGGCTGTGCGTCTGCCTGCGGTAGTAGAAAGGAGCATAGAGGTCATCCTGCCAGACAAAGTCCTGCTGCGGCAAGTCCCAGTAGCAGATGCGATAGTCGCCGTGTTCGCTGTAGGTTGTGTACTGATAGCCCAGCTCGAGAAGGCCGCTCTGTCGGTAGTGGAGCCTGTATGCAAAAGCCCCGTCACAGTCCCAGTGATGCTCCGTCTCGTAGCCTCGCGTGCCCTCTTGGCGTGCTCCGCTCAGGTCGAACATATTGCTCTCGGTGTATTCCTCCGAGAAGCGGTCGTAGCGGAAACGGTTCGATACGTTTATCTCATCGCCCCGCTCGTTGAGCCGCCACGTGTAGTCGGTGGCTGCCTGAAACAGGTACTTTGTCAGTTTATAGCGGTCGTGACTGTCGAGAAGCGGGGCTCCCGTGCTCTCGTAAGTCATGTCTCCGCCTCTCGGATTGATGGTGCGGCCGCCTTGCAAGTCGATGCTCAGGCGATGCCGGCTGCCCGTGAACTCATATCCACCCTGCCCGATGAAGGTGCGGAAGTCGCGGAAACGTGTGCCGTCGGCAAAGGAAGTGACCGTCGTGCCACCGGCCGAGGTCGTTTTCTCCTGCTCGAACCGGCTCTTGTTGTGTATGTCGGAACCCTGTCCACCTGCATAGATATTATGGTGCCCCGTGCGATAATTGACTTTGACATCCATCGAAAGCGTCCGCCAGGTTGATGCCGTGCCGTTCAGAGACACGTCCCAACCGTCCGTCTCACTGCGTCTGGTGACGATGTTGATGATGCCCACGTCGCCTTCCGTCCTGTACTTGGCGGAGGGAGTGGTCAGTATCTCGATGTCCTTAATGCTTGCCGCGCCAATCATCTGCAGGGCTTCCGTGCCGCTCAGGGGCGAGAGCTTGCCGTCCACATAGACTTGAAACTCCTGACTTCCGCGGTAGGAAAGGCTTCCGTCGGCATCGACGACGACTCCCGGCACAGCCCGCAACACATCGAGCGCCGTGCCGCCACTGGCCGTGAGAACCCCAGAGGCATCGACTCTCTGACGGTCCAAACGGTAGGTGATGCGGCTTCGCTGGCCGTTGATGCTCACCTCCCGAATCAGCGTGGAGTCCCTCTCCTGTGCCTGAAGCAGGTTGGCGGAGCAAGAGACAAGCAGGGTGAGGAGCAGAAAGAACAGTCGCGTCGGATGGTGTGGCATAGGTTGGCACTTTTTACCTTATCACTCGCAAAGTTACAAAATAATTCATAGTTCATAGTTCATAGTCCATAGTTTTTTGTAATTTTGCATTGAAAAACATCAAATATATGGTCAAGAACACGCTTTCCCTTAGTCTTATGCTGGCCTGCGTGCTGGCGTCAGTATCACTTTCCGCAGTTGCGGAGCAGTTTCCTTACCAGAACCCGAGCCTCACCCCCAAGGAGCGCGCCCTGGATCTATGTGGCAGACTGACGCTCGAGGAGAAGGTCGGGCTCATGATGAACCACTCGCGTGCGGTGGAGCGACTCGACGTGCCGGTGTTCCAATGGTGGAGCGAGGCCCTTCACGGCGTGGGGCGCAACGGCAATGCCACCGTCTTTCCCATCACGATGGGCATGGCTGCCACGTTCGACACCCTGCTTGTGGAACGCATCTTCACAGCTGTCAGCGACGAGGCTCGCATCAAGTTCAACCAGGCGCAACGCCTTGGCACGAAGGGCGAGATGTACCACGGCCTCTCCTTCTGGACGCCGAACATCAACATCTTCCGCGACCCGCGATGGGGAAGAGGACAGGAAACCTACGGAGAAGACCCGTACCTGACGGCCGTGATGGGTAAGAGCGTGGTGCGCGGACTGCAAGGCCCGACGGACAGCCACTACCAGAAACTGCTGGCGTGTGCCAAGCATTACGCCGTTCATAGCGGTCCCGAATGGAGCCGCCACCGCTTCAATGCCGAGAACATCAAGCTGAGAGACCTTCACGAGACGTATCTCTACGCCTTCCGCGCGCTGGTTCAGGAGGCAAAGGTGAGCGAGGTGATGTGTGCCTACAACCGCTTCGAGGGCAAGCCTTGCTGCGGAAGTGACCGCTTGCTCCAGCAGATATTGCGCGACGATTGGGGCTTCGACGGCTTGGTTACCAGTGATTGCGGCGCTATCGACGACTTCTGGAAGGACTACGGACACCATTACAGTGAGAACAAGACCGAGGCAACCAGCCAGGCGGTCATTGCCGGAACGGACGTCGAATGCGGCGGCAGCTACGGCAGCCTCGTGGAGGGCGTGAAAGAGGGACGCATCAAGGAGGAGACCATCGACCGTAGCCTTGTCCGACTCCTCGAGGCACGTTTCCGCCTGGGCGACTTTGATGACCCCAGTCTCAACCCTTGGAACAAGATTCCCGACGAGCGTCTTTGCTGCAAGGAACATAGCGACCTGGCACTCGAGGCAGCCCGCAAGAGTATTGTTCTGCTGAGAAACGAGAAGAGCACCCTGCCTCTCTCGGAGAGCGACACACAGAGCCTTTATATTATGGGCCCGAATGCCAACGACGCTGAAATGCAGTGGGGCAACTACAATGGCTTCCCGCTTCATACAATCACCCTGTCTGAAGGCATCAAGAGCATCAATCCGTCAGCCACTCTGATACCTTGGAAGAAGGATGTCAAGCAGCAGGTGGAGGCCGCACAGGACGCTGAGACGGTCATCTTCTGCGGCGGCATCTCGCCAAGACTTGAGGGGGAGGAGATGAAGGTCGATGAGCCGGGCTTCAAGGGAGGCGACCGCACGATGATAGAACTGCCGCAGACGCAGCGCGACATCCTCGCCGCTCTGCACAAGGCGGGCAAGAAGGTCGTCCTCGTCCTCTGTTCGGGCAGCGCCATCGGGCTTGTTCCGGAACAGGAAACGACGGACGCCATCCTCCAGGCATGGTATGGGGGACAGGCCGGCGGACAGGCTGTGGCGGAGGTCATCTTCGGTCGCGTCAACCCGAGCGGCCGCCTGCCCATCACGTTCTATCGTAATGTAGAGCAACTGCCAGACTATGAAGACTACAACATGGAGGGGCATACCTACCGCTTCTTCCGTGGCGAACCGCTCTATCCCTTCGGCTACGGCCTGAGCTACAGCACGTTCACTTATGGCAAGCCCCGCTATGCCGACGGCCGGCTGACGCTTTCCGTCACCAACAAGAGCAAGCGGGACGGCACGGAGATGGTACTCGTATATATAAATAAGGTAGGCGACGCGGACGGCCCCATCCGCACGCTCCGAGCCTTCCAGCGCGTCGAAGTTGCCGCAGGAAGCACGGCGGAGGTCAGCATCCCCTTGCCCGACAAGGCTTTCGAATGGTGGGACGCCCGCTCGAACGCCATGCGCATCCTGCCCGGGCAGTACGTCATTGAGGTGGGAGGCAAACGGCTTAAGATTACAAGATAAATGTCCCCTTCGCCATCGCACTATAGTTCCTTTGCCAAAGTATTAGCATTCTTTGCTCAAAGTATTAGCATTCATCGGCCAAGGAATTAGTATTCCTTGTACAAAGAGGTAGTGCTTTTGTCTCAAAGAGGTAGTGCTTTTGTCTCAAAGAGGTAGTGCTTTTGTCTCAAAGAGGTAGTACTCTTGGCCCCAAGAGGTAGTGCTCTTGTAGGGGCATAAAAAAGCAACCCGGGGTAATAAATACCACCGGATTGCAACCACCCTCGTTGCGGGAGCCCGACTCGAACGGGCGACCTCCAGGTTATGAGCCTGACGAGCTACCAACTGCTCTACCCCGCGATGTTGTTCTTTTGCGGCTGCAAAGGTACGACAATTAATTCAAAATTCAAAACTCAAAATTCAAAATTATTCAATTTAATGTGCATTTTTTGCCTTTTCTTGCACAAAATACGCTCGTTTGAGCATTTTTAACACCTAATACTTGCACAAATTAATGGAAATGTGCTATCTTTGCAAACGCAATGGCAGTAGTAAAGACACGCATAAAGCTTGTGGATGTAGCACGACAGCTTTTCGCCAAGAAGGGGCTGGAGAACACCACGATGAACGACATTGCCCAGGCTTCGGGCAAGGGTCGGCGCACGCTCTATACCTACTTCAAAAGCAAGGATGAGATATATTGGGCTGTCATCGAGGGCGAGCTGGAGCGCATCAACGAACGCATGACCGAGGTGGCAACGCAGCCGATGGAGCCTGAGGACAAACTCATGGAGGTCATCTACACCCATCTCAACATGATTAAGGAAGCCGTGCAGCGTAATGGCAACCTCCGCGCAGAGTTCTTCCGCAATATCATCATGGTGGAAAAGGTGCGCAAGAACTTCGACAGAAACGAGCTCCGCCTCTTTGCCACCATCATGGCGGAAGGTGTGCAGCAGGGACGCTTCGAGATAGACAGCATCCCCCTCTGTGCCGACATCATGCACTATTGCATCAAAGGGCTCGAGATACCCTATATCTACGGCCGCCTGGCCGACGGAATGCCGCAGGGCATGAGCCGCGGAATCGTCCAGAAACTCATACACAAGGCACTGAGCCGACAAGAGAAGCACATCAGCCAGTACCTTTAGAAATGAAGAATGAAGAGTGAAGAAAGAATAATTTGCTGCCGCTCTCATCCTTCCCTAAACGACTAAACGACCAATATACCAAACGACTAAATATGAAATTATTAGAAGGAAAGACAGCACTCATCACGGGTGCAGCACGTGGCATCGGTAAGGCGATTGCCCTGAAGTTCGCCTCCGAAGGCGCTAACATAGCATTCACAGATTTAGTATTGAACGACGAGATGGCTGCCGGCATGGAAGCCACACGCCAGGAGATAGAGGCAGTCGGCGTGACCTGTCGCGCTTATGCAGGCAATGCAGCCGACTTCGCAGCCACCGAGGAGGTCGTCGGGAAGATTAAGGAAGACTTCGGCACCATCGATATCCTGGTCAACAATGCTGGCATCACGAAGGACGGACTCATGCTCCGCATGACCGAACAGCAGTGGGATGCCGTCATCAACGTCAACCTGAAGAGCACCTTCAACTTCACGCATGCCTGCGTCCCCGTCATGATGCGTCAGCGTAGCGGCAGCATCATCAACATGGCCAGTGTTGTAGGCGTACACGGCAATGCAGGTCAGGCAAACTATGCAGCCTCGAAGGCCGGCATGATAGCCCTTGCCAAGAGCATCGCACAGGAGATGGGTCCGAAGGGAATACGTGCCAATGCCATCGCCCCCGGCTTCATCGAGACAGCCATGACGGCACAGCTCAGCGAGGAAATCCGCGAGGAATGGAAGAAGAAGATACCTCTTCGCCGTGGCGGACAGGTGGAGGACATTGCCAACGTCGCCACTTTCCTTGCCAGCGACATGAGCAGCTACGTCAGCGGACAAGTCATCCAAGTGGATGGCGGCATGAATATGTGATGACCGTCTTATACGAAGATAATCATCTGATAGCCGTAGCTAAGAAAGCAGGGGACATCGTTCAGGGAGACAAGACTGGCGATGTCCCTTTGTCTGATTTGGTGAAGGCTTACCTGAAGGACAAGTATCAGAAGCCTGGCAACGTCTATCTCGGCGTCGTGCACAGGTTGGATCGTCCCGTCAGCGGCGTTGTTCTGTTTGCCAAGACGAGTAAGGCTTTGCCTCGGCTCAACAAGATGTTTGCCGAACACAAGGGCGTCCGCAAGACCTATCTTGCCATCGTCTGCAACCGTCCTCCGCAGACGGAAGGTACCCTCACCCACTGGCTGACGCGCAACGAGAAGCAGAACACGGCGCGTGCCTACGACCACGAAGTGCCGGGCAGCAAACGGGCTGTGCTCGACTATCGTCTCGTATCGCAGAGCGAACGCTACTTCCTCCTCGAGGTGGAACTGCATACGGGCCGCCATCACCAGATACGTTGCCAGCTTGCCAAGATGGGTTGTCCCATCAAGGGCGACCTGAAGTATGGCGCCCCTCGCAGCAATCCCGACGGCGGCATCTCGCTCCACGCATGGCGACTATGGCTGGAGCATCCCGTCTCCCACATCCATGTTTCCATCGAGGCACCTGTCCCCGACGACCGTCTCTGGAAGGAGATTACAAAGCCACTTATGTGTTAATGTATTCCTCTTTCACACAAAATTCGTTATTTTGTGTGGCAGAGTGAAGAGTTTTTCGTACCTTTGTGTCCTGAATAGTGCCGCAAAGGAATGAAACGTGCGCTGAAATATATTCTCAGGACACTTCTCGCGCTGGTGTTGCTCATAGTGATGCTTGTCGCCAGCCTCTACCTGCCGCCTGTGCAAAGGTGGGCAGTGAACAGGCTTACTGCCTACATCGAGGAGCAGACAGGCCTCGAGGTGTCTATCGGCAGCGTGCATCTATCCCCTCTGCTCGATTTAAGTCTTGGGCAGGTGCATGTGGCACAGCCGCCCACCGATATCATCGATGTAGAGGAACTGCTGGTGGACCTTGACCTCTCCCGCCTGCTGACTTTACACGTCGGAGTGGAAGCCATCGAACTGAAGGACGGCAGCATCCATACGACCGACCTCATCGAGACGCTCGCCATAGATGGCAACATCGGCAATCTCCGTATTGTGGCCGACGATATTGACCTCAGGAAGAAGAAGGCTGGCGTGAAGGAAGCCTCTCTGGATGGCTGTGTGCTCGACATGAAACTCCGTGAAGCGGCAGAAGAGGATACGACAGAGAGTGCGCCCCTTGACTGGCAGATTGACGTTGAGAAGCTTAACATCCGACAAAGTAAGATAGCCTTGCAACTGCCTAACGATGCGATGCGCGTCAATGCTTCCATTCGTGAGGCGAGCCTCGATAGCGGTGATATCAGCCTTAGTAAAGGCATCTATCGTGTGGGCAAAGTCAGTCTCTTGACCGACAGCCTTTCGTATGACATCCCGGGCTCGAATCCTGTCAAGGGGCTCGATGTCAATCACCTTGCCTTCCGTGATGCAGAGCTCGACCTCGACAAACTCTCTTTCAACCAAACCACGTCGGCCCTTAATGCTCAGTTAAAGAGGCTTGCCTTCAAGGAGAAGAGCGGCTTCCAACTCGATAATCTTGCCGTCAACCTTTCTCTCGACTCTAATCATCTGTCGGCAAGAGGTCTCGACCTAAAGACGCCACACAGCTCTGCCAGCGGAAATGTTGACATGGACTGGAACGCCTTCTCTCCTAAGGAACAAGGACAGCTGAAGGCCGACCTCAAGGCTTCCTTTGGACATCAAGATGTACTCCTGTTGGCAGCAAATTATATACCGAAGGACTTGGCGAGGTGTTATCCTCCGCAGCCTCTGAACATTGATTTCCTTGCGGCAGGCAATGTAGATGACCTCTCTTTGCAGACCTGCAATGTGATGCTGCCGTCGGTCATCGACGTCCGCACGACAGGCTCTCTGCAGAATCTTACCGACAGTGCCAACATCGGGGCAGACCTGAAGTGGGACATCACTACGATGGACCTGCGCTGCGTCAACCGATACCTTGGCCTTAACGATGTGCGCTTCCCCAAGATGACCATTCATGCCGACACCAAGCTCCGTGAGGCATCGAAGCTTACGGCAGATGCCTTGCTGCAGGAAGGCAGAGGCAGAGCTCATGTTGCAGGCAATATCGACCTGAACACAATGGCTTATCAAGGCAATGCCCGCATCAATGGTCTCCAGCTTCACGACTTTCTGCCCAAGGACTCGCTCTATATGCTGACGGCCAACGCCAAGTTCAGTGGCAGAGGCACAGATATGTTGAGCCCACGCACCACGCTTCGTGCCCAGGCAGACATCACTCATCTTGGCTATGCTTCATGGGACTTGGACAACATCCAGGCAGACGCTCGTCTGGAGAGGGGCAAGGCAATGGTCGAGATGCACAGCCAGAACGACTTGCTTGGCATGCAAGGTTGCATCAATGCTTCCATCTCAGACAGGAAGTTGACGGCAGCGGACTTCAATGTGGACCTGAACCACATCGACCTTTATGCCCTTCATCTGGCGAAGAAGCCGCTCTCGGCAAGCATGGTGATGCGCCTTGACGGTGCCTCAGACTTTAAGCAGACACATAGCATGAAGGCTCGCATCGAAGCTATCGAGCTAACCACTGCCGACAGCATCATCCATCCGCTCGACCTTACCCTCGATGCTAACCTGACACCTGAGCTCATCGACATGAAAGGTCTTGCCGGCGACCTCAGCCTCTCGGTATCTTCCGACCAGGGGCTCGACTCCTTGCTGGCTCGCATCAATAGCTTTAGTAGTGAGCTGCAGCAACAGATGGATAGCCTTCGCATCAAGCAGGACGTGCTCCGCTCCTTGCTGCCACATCTCAGGATGGACCTTACCTGTGGGCAGAAGAACCCCATTGGCAACATGCTTCGCCACACGGCAGGCTACAGCTTCCGCGACCTCTCCTTCCATCTGCTTGCCTCGCCCGAGGAGGGCTTGAATGGCAATGGACACATGCATTCGCTCAACACCGGTGCCATCTTGCTTGACAGTATCTATTGGAAGGTCAGGCAGGAAGAGAGTGGTGTGGCACTGGATGCCCGTGTGGCCAACGGACCGAAGAACAGCATCGTGACCTTCATGTCGCAGGTACATGCAGCACTGACGGAGACGGGAGCCAATGCCAATATGGCCTTCTATGATGCCCAGGGAAAGAAGAGTGTGGACTTCGGTTTGGCACTCGACCTGCTTTCCGATGGCTTCCGGGCTCACTTCACACCGCTCAATCCCATCATTGCCTATCGCCAGTTCACGCTCAACGAGGATAACTTCGTCAGCCTGACTCACGACGGACACCTCGATGCTCTGGTCGACCTCTTGGCCGACGACGGCACAGGCCTTAAACTTTATACGACGCCGAACGAGGAGGCTCAGCAGGATGTGTCGCTCAGTGTCAATCACTTCAATGTGGGCGAGTTGACGCAAGTCTTGCCTTTCATGCCCGACCTGAGCGGCTTCCTCCACGGTGATTACCACTTCATGCAGGCAGACAGTACGATTACCGTCTCGACGGAGATGATGGTGAAGGACATGGCCTACAACGGTGTCCGCCTCGGCAACGTCGGGCTCAACGGCATCTATTTCCCCAATGCCGACGGTTCGCACTATGTGGATGGCATCGTTACGCTCGACGAGAAGGAGATACTCCTGGTGAATGGCAGGTATCACGACGAGAAGGGCAAGGGCAAGATGGCTGGCGAGGCATCGTTCCAGGGAATGCCCTTTGCTATTCTCAATGCCTTCATGCCCGACGGTCCGTTTGCCTTGAGCGGCTATGCCTGGGGCGACTTCACGGTGGGTGGCTTCACGGACAATCCCGTCCTGAACGGCGAACTGAAGACGGAGTCGCTGCACATCGATGCCGACAGCTACAACGTGAACCTGCAAATCCCCGACCATACGATTACCGTCAAAGACAGTCGCATAGATTTTAACCGCATCGAGGCATACGCAGCGGGCAAGACGCCGCTTGTGCTCGACGGCAATATCGACTTCTCGGACCTCGACCGTGTGCAGCTCGACGTGAATGTCCGAGCCGACAACTATCAGCTCATCAATGCTCCGAAGCGTCAGGGTTCGCTGGCCTACGGCAAGGTCTTCGTTGACTTGGGCGGTCGGCTCTGGGGTACGCTCGACGACCTTCGGGTGCGCGGAAAACTCGATGTGCTGGGCAGCACCGATGTCAGCATGGTGCTGACCGATACACCGCTTGCCAACGACGACCAGCTTGCTGACATCATCACCTTCGAGGACTTCAGCGACACCACCAGCGTGGAGACGGTCGAGGCGAAGCGCCAGAGCATCGATATGCAGATGACCATCAATATTGCCGAGACGGCCCAGATACATTGCTTCCTTAGCGACAACGGCAACGACTATATCGACCTGCAGGGTGGGGGAGAGCTGACGATGACTTACGACCTCCAGAACGACCTCCAACTCTGGGGGCGCTACACGATAAACAAGGGCACGATGCGCTACTCGCTGATGGCCATTCCGCTGAATGACTTCCAGATTGCCCAGGGCAGTTATGTCGAGTTCCAGGGCAACGTGATGAATCCTCGCCTCGACATTAATGCGAGCGAACGCGTAAGGTCAACCGTGACGGAGAACAGCATGCCGCGCAACGTGGCCTTCGACGTGGGGCTGGCCATCAGCCGTACGCTCGAGGACATGGGTCTGGAGTTCACCCTGGAGGCACCCGAAGACATGTCCGTGCAGAACCAGTTGACGGCGATGACGCAGGAGGAACGTGGCCGAGTGGCTGTCACGATGCTCGTCACGGGTATGTACGTCACCGACGACAGCGAGACGAACGGCGGCTACAACTATGCCAACACGCTCAATGCCTACCTGCAGAGTGCCATCAACGAGATAGCGGGCAAGGCCCTCAGCACCGTCGATGTCAACTTCGGCATCCAGAGCGGCACCTCAGAGACCGGCACGAGCACCACCGACTACAGCTTCAGCTTTGCCAAGCGCTTCTGGGGCAACCGCATCAGCGTCATCGTGGGAGGCAAGGTCAGCGCCGGCCATGATGCTGTCAACACCGGCGAGACCATCATCGACAATGTCGCCATCGAGTACCGGCTCGACAAGACCGGCTCGCGCTACGTCAACCTCTTCTACGACCGCAACTACGAGTCGCTGCTCGAGGGGCAAGTCACCAAGATGGGCGGCGGCATCGTGCTGAGGAAGAAGGCCGACCGCCTGGGCGAGCTCTTCATCTTCAGAAAGGAGAAAGAAAAAGTGAAAAAAGATGAATAAGAAAACGCGACACGCCATCTTTGTCAATGCGGCACGCCGTCTTTGTCAATGCGGCACGCCATCTTTCTTGATGCGGCACGCCGCGTTTGGGGGCACAGCGTGTATGCTCCTGCTTTGCCTCCTCGTCTCGTCTTGTTCCATCACGAGCGGCTTGCCGGAAGGCGAAAAGCTGTATCGTGGCATCAAGAGCATCGACTATAGCTCCTTCCCAGTCTCCTCCAAGGCGGAGGGACAGGAGGGCGTCATCACGGCCCTGGCCGATGCCTATACGACGGTGGAGGGAGTGCTCAAGGGCGATGCCTCTGTCCTGAAGCCGGAGGAGACGATGGATGAGAAAGCCCTGCGCGACAGCCTCCGACAGGTATCGGAGAAAGACAAACTGGCCTACGAGGCTGCCAAGGAAGAGGTGGAAGCCGTGCTCTCATACGCCCCCAATGGCGCCCTCATGGGAAGCAGCTTCGTGACGCATCCGTTCCCTATCAAGCTCCTCATCTATAATAAGTACGCCGGCAGCAAGCATCGCTTCGGCCGATGGATGTTCAACCACTTCGCAGCCTCGCCCGTGCTGATATCGGGCGTCAACCCTCGCCTCAGGGCAAGCGTGGCGAGGAACACCCTGCGCTCCCGAGGCTATTTCCGTGCACAAACCGGTTTCGAGACCATTCCCGACCCGCGCGACACCCTGAAGGAACGCGTGCGCTACAACATCCACCCGGGCCCTGTCTATCACCTCGACAGCATCGCCTACGTGAACTTCCCAGAGCAGGCGGACAGCATCATCAGGAACGCCGCTGAGCCCTCCGCATTGCATCGCGGCGACCCGTTCAGCGTGGTCAACCTCGAAGCAGAGCGAACCAGGATAGTCAACGCATTGCGAGAGCAGGGCTACTACTATCAGCGCAATGACTACATCAACTTCCGTGCCGACACCTTGCAAAGACCCATGATGGCCAAACTGCAGGTGCAGCCCTCGCCCACAGCGCCGAAGGAAGCCATGAAACCCTATCATATAGGTAACACGCGCGTGAACATCTATAAATATGGCGACCGGCAAATCGCAGACAGCCTCATCATGCGTGGCGGCTACTCCTTTGGCTACAGCCGCCCCGTCAAGTTCAAGGAGCAGGACAAGGCGTCCAAGAAGATTCCCAAGCCCCTGAAGGGATATGCCCCTCTGCTGAAACCCCGTGCCGTGTGGCGCTCCATGCTCTTCCGCAAGGGCGACCTCTACAAGCAGTCCACAGGAGAACTGATGCAAGAGGGCCTGGCAGCCACGAACGTCTTCTCGTCGCTCCGCATCAACTATGTGCCAAGAGAGAATGAAGAATTAAGAATGAAGAATGAAGAATTTTCTGCCGCCCAGGATTCTTCGCTAAACCGTGCTGACACCCTCGACATCATCATCAATGCCACCCTCGACAAGCCTTACGATGCTGAGTTCCAGGGCAACCTGACGGGCAAGACAGGCGGACAGATAGGCCCGGGCGCAAGCTTCTCCTTTTCGAAACGCAACGCCTTCCGTGCGGCCGAGACGCTGACCCTGAAGCTCTGGGGCTCCTATGAATGGCAGACAGGTGCAAACGTGGAAAACAAAAGTTCGGTCATGAACTCCTACGAGTACGGTCTGAGCAGCTCGCTGACCTATCCACGCTTCCGCTTCTTCGGCAGCGTAGGCCGCAAGCTTGGCCGCAAGTTCGTCTCCACCACTGCCTTTGACCTGCAGGCCCGATGCCAGAACCGTGCAGGTTTCTTCGGCCGTATCTCATGGAGCGGCGGCGTTAACTATACACTGCAACGCCAGCAACGCATCAAGCACGAGTTCTCGCCCCTGACCATTACCTACGACCAACTGCTCCACAGCACAGCCCGCTTCGACTCCATCGTCGGAGCCAATCCCGCGCTCTATGTCTCCATGCGAGACCAGTTCGTGCCCAGCATGTCGTACACCTTCTCGTGGGCTGGCACACCGAAGCATCCTTCTGCACTTACCGTTTCGGTCAAGGAGGCATCGGCCATCGTCTCGAGTATCTATGCCATCTGTGGAAAGCCTTACAGCCAGGAAGGGAAGAAACTCTTGGGTGTGCCTTTCGCCCAATTCGTAAAGGCTACCTTGCAATATACCCGCCAGTTCCCGCTTACGAAACGCAGCCTTATTGCCATGCGAACCTTCGGTGGCTTCGTCTATAGTTACGGCAATGCCAAGTCGGCACCCTATAGCGAGCTCTTCTCCGTGGGCGGTGCCAATAGCATCCGTGCTTTCGGCATGCGCACCATCGGTCCTGGCTCGTATCATCCCAAGACGTCGCAGTACTCCTACATCGACCAGATGGGCGACCTCAAGCTCGAAGCAAATGTAGAGTATCGCTTCCCCATCGTCGGAAAGCTCGCAGGCGCGGCCTTCCTCGATGCCGGCAATGTGTGGCTCCTTAGGGAAAGCGAGAACCAGCCAGGCGGCAAGTTCAGCTTCAAGAACCTGGGCAAGCAGATTGCCCTCGGCACAGGTGTCGGCATTCGCTACGACCTCGACTTCCTCGTCCTGCGCTTCGACCTTGGCATCGGCATCCATGCTCCCTACGACACAGGCAAGCGCGGCTACTACAACATGCCCAGCTTCGGAAAGTCCCTCGGCTACCACTTCGCCATCGGCTATCCCTTCTGACGCAGAAAAGCGCGTAATCGTTTGGAACATAAGGAGGGAAAAGGAGGGGTAACGGACAGGATGGGTTATTCCCCTGCAGGGCGTTTGCAAAGGCATTATAGTTCTTCAGCCAAAGTATTAGCATTCCTTTTGCATCAAATCGGTGTACCTTTTGCATCAAATCGGTGTACCTTTTTCATTAAAGAGGTATACCTTTTTGGACGAAGAGGTATGCCTCTTGCTGTGATGTGTTTGCCTTATGGGAGCTTTGTCGGGCAGAAGCCGATTATACGATGCGTGAGTAGTTTGCCGGCTACTCGTTCCAGAAACGCCAGCTTGCCAGGGCTTGGAGGTGAAGCATCTCAAGACCGTTCTTGACCGTTGCACCTTGTGCGCGGCCTTTCTGCATGAAGAGGGTGTCCTCGGGATTATAGACGCAGTCGAAGAGCAAGTGCTGCGAGGTGAGCAGTTCGTAGGGAATGGCCGGCGCAGCATCCACCTTGGGGAACATCCCGACGGGCGAGCAGTTGACGATGACCGTGTACGCTTGCATCACGTCGGCTGTCAAATCGGTATATGTCAACATGCCCTCGCGAGGTGTCCGGCTGACGTAGGTCCACTCGATGTCCAGACGTTTCAGCCCGACGCAGATGGCTTTGCTTGCTCCGCCCGTGCCCAGGACCAGCGCTTTCCTGTGCCACGGCTTCAGGAGCGGCTTGATGCTTTCGGTGAAGCCGATGATGTCGCTGTTGAAGCCCTTGAGGACAGCCCCCTTCCACTCCCCTTCTATGGGGAGGTCTTCTTGGGTTCTCCCCCTAAAGGGGGAGTTAGAGGGGGTCTCTATCCTAATGACATTGACGGCACCTATCTCGCGTGCCTCGTCGCTCAGCTCGTCGAGCAGAGGGATGACAGCCTGCTTGTGAGGCAGCGTGACGTTGAGGCCTCGGAGTTCCGGATTGTCATGAATCACGTCGAGGAGCATCGAAGCATCGGGAATCTCGAAGTTGAGGTACTCGGCATCGATGCCTTCGCGGGCAAACTTCTCCGTAAAGAACCCCCGGCTGAAGCTGTGTCCCAGGGGGAAACCTATGAGGCCGTATTTATCCATCGTATGATATGATTAGGAAAAGGAAAAGCCGGAAGGCGTGTTCATTCATTATTAATTTTCAGGAACCTGCATCCGTGAGCAGGGATAGTGCAGCTGAGCTCGTCGGCTGAGAGATTCTTTTGTCGCCAGAGGTCGCGGACGGAACTCGGCTCCCCTCTGCTCTCCTCGCCCTGGAGGGAACTGATGAGTGCCTGCATGTCTGTCTGCCGGTCGGTGTCGCCCACGTTGAAGATGCCTATGGCTGTGGCTCCGTCGTCCAGCGGACGGCTCCAGACTTCAATGTCGCCTTCCTTCAGGATGCGGTCGGCCTGCTTGCCGAGGATGTCTTGACCCACGGCATTCACTTCGTTGTTGCACAGCAGGTTCAGCGTGAAGTCATCCATTTCGGCAATGTCGCAACCGATGAGCATATTGGAGGCCAAAAGGGTCCACAGCGTGATGTGTGTGTACTGCTCGTCGGGTGTCAGGCGTGTCTCGCGCAGGCTGCTGCCCCAACCCACCTTGCCTACGACAAGCATGTCGGGGTCGTTCCAATGGCCGACAGAAGAATACTGAGCCTTCCCAGCCTGCTGTCGGAAGCCGACATCGAGAATGGATGCCCAGGTGTCGTCGATGTCTTGTGCTGTGCGCCAGCTGTTGCCGTCGCAGTAAAGCCCCCAGAGATAAACCTGTGTCCCGCCCAGCGGACCGAGACTGTAGAAGATGTCGCGAGGCTGCTGGCGCACGAACTTCTGCATCAGCAAGTAGGGACGCACACAACTGGCAAAGCCCCAATCATTATCCTTCTCGCGTACTCGCTCATAGCTGCACCAGTCGTATTTCAGATAGTCCACTCCCCATTTGTTCCAGACTTCGGCATCCTGCTGCTCGTGTCCGAGGCTGCCCAGATAGCGGCCACAGGTGGTTTCGCCGGGCGACGAGTAGATGCCGAACTTCAGTCCTCGCTCATGAAGCCAGTCAATCATTCCCTTCATCGAGGGGAACTTCGCGTTGGCTTCGATAGTGCCGTCGGGGTTGCGCTCTGCCGCTTCCCAGCCGTCGTCGATGTTGATATAGCCATAGCCATAGTCGGCCAGGCCTTTGTCAATCAATGCCTGTGCTGAAGCCATCACCTTCTCCTGCGAAACGCTCAACCCGTAGCAGTTCCATGAGTTCCAGCCCATCGGGGGCGTGAGGCCAATCATGTTCTCGCCCACTTTCAGTATGAACCTCTGCGAGGCCTTCCCCCGTGCGTTCTCTGCCGTTACGGTGAACGCCAGGACACATGGCTTGTTGACAGTTCCGCTCAGCGCTCCTTCGCTTTCCGATAGCTGGAGGCCTGCAGGCAGGTCGTCTGAGGTGAACTTCATGGGCTTTTCGCCTGATACGGGGAAACGATATATGATGGGCGAGCCGGGACGAACGCCATACAATGGTGCGCCATTGAAGCGAGGCGTAGCGGGTGCCGCTGGCGTGAGGATGTATTTGAGTTGCTTGCTCTCGCTCAAGACCTTTCCTGTCTGTCGGTCGGTATAGGTTGCCGTCAGCAGGCACATCTTATGCTTGTCATAGGGAACGGACACTCGTGCAGGCTTGTCTCGCCGTATGGATAGCTTTTTCGTCAGGGAGCGGATGCTGGCTCCCGTCTCGCGGTCAGTCAGCGTGATGTCAATCGTGCCGTTGGCCGACGATGCGTATGCACTGCTGACTTCTATATCGCAGTGGAAGTTGCCGGACGTTTCATCGGTTAGGCTCATGGCGAGTCCTTCGGCAGCGTTGGGGCAATGTAGTGTCAGGGGACGCCAGAACAGGCCGCCCGACCCGCCGCGGTTATAGACTCGGACGGCAATCACGTTCTCTGCATCCCAGCGGATGCCGTCCTTCTTGGTATCTACTATATAGCTGCTAACGATATTGACGCCACCGAAGTAGCCCGCCGGATCTGCTGGCATACGGCCAGTCGTCCCTATCAGTTTGCCGTTCAGATAGCACTCGCTGGCATCGTCGGCCTTGGGCATATCGAAAAGGATGACATTTTTTTGGTCTGCGCCACTGGTCAGACTCTTGGGGATATTCACATGAATACGATACCAGCCGTAGGCATTGGTGTTTTGCGGGAAGCCCTGCTTGTCCCATTGCTTCGTTATGTCGATTTCGCTCCATGAGGCGTCGTCCATGTCCGGCTTAGCCCAGTTCATGTCGTCGCCTTGCCGGAAAAGAGCCTTGCTGACACTTACTTCCTGTGCTTGAACACAGAGTCCCCAAATGCAGCTCAGTGCAAAGATAATCCAGTTGTACTTCATAGCGTAATAGATAATAGTTGTTTATTTCTTAGCCAAGTACATCGTGCTGATGCCGAAGGTGAAGCGGCGCCACTCGACCTCTGCGAAGCCTGCTCTGTGCAGGATGCTTTCCATCTCTTCTGCCTGCGGGAAGGCTTCCATCGAGGCTGGCAGATAGGTGTACGCGCTGTTGTCGTGGCTGACGAGACGTCCGATGAGTGGCATCACGACGTGAGCGTAAATCCAAAACAACTGCTTCATGGGGAAACGCGGCGGCGGCGTGAGCTCCACGATGAGGAGATGTCCGCCGGGACGCAGCACCCTTTGCATCTCTCGCAGTCCCTTGTCGAGGTCTTGGAAATTGCGAACGCCGTAGGCAGACGTCACGGCATCGAACGTCCCGTCAGGGAAAGAGAGCGCCATGCAGTCCTCGTGTTGGAAGGAGATGACATCGTGCAAGCCTGCCTCCTTGACCTTTTCCCGTCCCACTGCCATCATACCTTCGCTGATGTCAGCCCCCGTGATGTGCTGCGGCTTAAGTCGTTCTGTCAGGAGCAAGGCGAAGTCGCCCGTGCCTGTAGCAATGTCGAGGATTTGTTGCGGCTTATGCTGGGCAAGGGCATCGACGGCTTTGCGTCGCCAACGACGGTCAATGCCGAGCGACAACAAATGGTTGAGTCTGTCGTAGGTAGGTGCGATGCGGTCGAACATCTGCCGCACCCCTTGCTTATTTATCTTTTGTTGAGCCATTCTGTTACGTTCCTCTCGATGCGGCGGGCCAGGTCGCCTTCGTCGTCGGCAGGCTCGAAGCGCTCGCCCACGATGTGTTCGTAGAGTTCGATGTAGCGGTCGGCCACGCTTTGGGCATAGAGGTCGGTAATCTCCGGCATGACTTGTCCGGGCTGGTTCATGAAGCCGCGCTCGATGAGCCACTGGCGCACGAACTCCTTCGACAGTTGTCGTTGCGGCTCGCCGTTGCGGAACTTCTCTTCGTAGCCGTCGGCATAGAAGTAACGGCTCGAGTCGGGCGTATGGATTTCGTCAATGAGGATGACCTTTCCGTCGCGCTTGCCGAACTCATACTTCGTGTCGACCAGGATGAGTCCCTTCGAGGCGGCAATCTCCGTGCCGCGCTGGAAGAGGGCGCGTGTGTACTTCACCATCGTCTCCCAGTCTTCCTTGCTGACCAGTCCCTGCCGTATGATTTCCTCGGCAGAGATGTTCTCGTCGTGTCCTTCCTCTGCTTTTGTAGTCGGGGTGATGATGGGTTCGGGGAACTTTTCGTTCTCTCGCATGCCTTCCGGAAGCTTCACTCCGCACAGCTCGCGGCAGCCGGCTTTGTACTCGCGCCACGCCGAGCCTGTCAGGTAGCCGCGGATGATCATCTCCACGCGGAAGCCTTCTGCCTTGAGGCCTACCGTCACCATCGGATCAGGCGTAGCGAGCTTCCAGTTGGGCACGATGTCGGCGGTGGCGTCGAGGAAGGCGGCGGCAATCTGGTTGAGCACCTGTCCCTTGTAGGGAATGCCTTTTGGCAGGATGACGTCGAAGGCCGAGATGCGGTCTGTGGCGACCATCACCATGAGGTCATCGTTGATGTTATAGACGTCGCGGACTTTGCCGTGATACACACTCACCTGCCCGGGCAGGTGGAAGTCGGTTCTTGTAAGGGACCCTCCCCCAATCCCCTCCCTTGCAGGGCGGGGCGTAGTTACTTGTGAAGACTGGGTATTCATTATAATAAAGAGTTTAGTGGGTTTTCTTATGTTATGGTTTATCTGCAAAAGGTATTTACTCCCCGCCCTGCAAGGGAGGGGCAGGGGGGAGGGTCTGGTTCTTTTCGTAGGCCTCGACGATGCGGGTGACGAGCTTGTGGCGCACGATATCCTTCTTTGTGAGTTCGATAAAACCGATGCCTTTGATGTCTTTCAGGAGGCCGAGCGCCTCAATGAGTCCGGAGCGGACACTGTGGGGGAGGTCAATCTGGGTAGTGTCGCCCGTCACAATCATCTTGGTGTTCATGCCCATGCGGGTCAGGAACATCTTGAGCTGGGCAGAGGTCGTGTTCTGTGCCTCGTCGAGGATGACGACGGCGTCGCTCAGGGTGCGGCCTCGCATGAAGGCAAGCGGAGCAATCTGAATAATGTTCTGCTCCATCATCTCGCGCAGCTTCTGGGTCGGAATCATGTCCTCCAGGGCATCATACAGCGGTTGGAGATAGGGGTCTATCTTCTCCTTCATGTCGCCGGGCAGGAAGCCGAGTTTCTCGCCGGCCTCTACTGCGGGGCGCGACAGGACGATGCGCCTTATCTCCTTATTCTTGAGGGCTCGGACGGCGAGGGCAATACTGGTGTACGTCTTGCCAGAGCCTGCGGGTCCGACAGCAAAGACGAGGTCGTTCTCCTGATAGGCTTTGACGAGTAACTGCTGGTTGGTTGTGCGGGCACAAATCGGGCGGCCTGTGACGCTATAAACAATCACGCCTTCCACTCCCTCGCGCTCCGAGCGTTCGCCCCGCGTGATGTGGAGCAGCTCTTCTTCCGTCAGGCTGTTGTACTTGAGGATGTGCCTTTGCAGTTTCCCTACGATTTCCTCGAAGGCACAAAGTTCCAGTTCGTCGCCCATGACGTGTATGACGTTGCCTCTTGCCACGATGCGGAGCTTCGGATAAAGCGCCTTGAGCATTTGCATATTGATATTGTTCACGCCATAAAGCAGGAGGGGATCGATGTCCTCGATAAGGATATGTTTTTCTATCATTCGCCAGTATTTTAATGCAAAAGTAATAAAAAATGGAGAATGAAGAATGAAGAATGAAGAATTATTGGCTCTAGAATTAAAATTATGAATTATGAATTGTGAATTATGAATTATATTTTGTACTTTTGTACGACAAAATGGCAATGAGAAGACTTAAGAAGAAGATATTTTTAGGCCTGTTTGGTGGCACAGTCCTGCTGCTTGGGGTGGTAAGGTTGGCGTTTCCCGAGGTGACGGGTAGCGAGAAGACTGACGAAACACAACCAGTCGAAGAGCCAGTACTCACACGAGAAAACTCCAGTACTCACACGAGAAAACTCCAGTACTCACACGAGAGTACTGGCGAGATACCGAGTGAAGTCGAACAGAATAGCCTGTCGATTGACTCGGATGGGCGTGTGAAGTGGCATCCCGTCCTGAGTGTCCCATCGTATGCTGCCTGCTTCCCTGACGTCCAGGACGTGCAGATCGTGGCAGCCAAGAAGTGGGGCGTCAGTCCTGTTCGCAATAGGCAGGAGGCCGAGCAACGCAGGAAAGAGCTCGTCTATATTGGTGCCAATCCCTTCTACTGCATCGATAAAGGGATGACGCACAGCATCCCTTACCTCGTGCCGCGTGCCAGCCATCTGCTTTCGACGATAGGCCGCAACTACCTCGACAGCCTGTATGTAAAAGGTATTCCGCTCCATCAGATTATCGTGTCGAGTGTCTTGAGGACGCAGGACGATGTGGCTCGCCTCCAGCAGCGTAACGGAAATGCCACTGAGCAGAGTTGCCACCTCTTCGGCACTACGTTCGACATCTGCTATAATCGTTTCTCCACGGTCTCTCCGCCGGGAGAACCGGAGCGCCGTGCTGTGCAGAGCGACACACTCAAATGGGTGCTGAGCGAAGTCCTGCGCGACATCCGAGAAAGGGAGATGTGCTACATCAAGTACGAAGTCAAGCAGGGTTGCTTCCATATAACCGTCAGATAGTTAAAAAAAGTTACCTTTGTTCCCGTCGATTAAACTTTCCGGCCTCCTTCTCTGTCAAAGGAGTGTGACAAGAACATAAGTAACATAACTAAATTAACTAAAATGAAAAAGACAATTATCCTGGCAGTCCTGGCTCTCATGAGTAGTACCGCCGTGTTCGCCCAAGAGCGAATGAGTGAAGAAGAACGTGCAAAAGCCATCTCCGAGCGCATAGAGAAAGCTGCCGACCGCATGGCTGGTGACTTCAAACTGAAGGACGATGCGAAGAAGTCCTTCGTGGAGACCTACACAGCCTACCAGAAGGAAATGTTCGCCACCAACCAGATGCAGAGCCAGCGTATGCAGCGCGACGACCGCGACGGCGAGAAGAAAGAGCTGACCGACGAAGAGGCTCAGGCAAGAATCGTGGAGAACTTCGGGCGCCAAGAGCAGCAGATTCAGACGATGCAGAAGCGTCTGGAGGTTCAGAAGAAGTATGCCGAGGAGTTCGGCAAAGTGCTCACCCCGAAGCAAGTGCTCAAGGTGCTCAACCCCGAGCGCAGAGGAAACAACCGTGAGCAAGGCCAGCAGCGCGGTCAGGGAAACGGTGAGCGTCGCGGCGGCTTCGGTGAAGGCGGCCCGCGTGGCGGCTTCGGCGGAGGTCCGAGAGGTGGCTTCGGCGGAGGCTTCTAACAGGTAAATACATCGCTCAGACAAAGAAAAAAGTCCAAAGTCTTGCCGCTTTGGACTTTTTTTTGTAAGTTTGCATTCGCTAACAAAACTAATCATCACTATGGGAAAAGTTCTTATCATAGGAGCGGGAGGCGTCGCAACCGTCGCCGCTCACAAGGTTTGTCAGAACCCTGACACGTTCACGGAAGTCATGATTGCCAGTCGCACGGAAAAGAAATGCATCGCCCTGGCCGAAGTCCTCAAGAAGAAATACGGCACGCAGGTCAAGACGGCGCAGGTCGATGCCGACAGCGTGGAGCAGCTCGTAAGGCTGTTCAGTAGCTACAAGCCCGACCTGGTGATGAACCTCGCGTTGCCCTACCAGGACCTCACCATCATGGAAGCCTGCCTGCAGACAGGGTGCAACTACCTCGATACGGCTAACTACGAGCCCAAAGACGAAGCGCACTTCGAGTACTCATGGCAATGGGCGTACCGCGAACGCTTCGAGAAGGCCGGACTCTGCGCTATCCTCGGCTGCGGATTCGACCCCGGAGTGACCAGCATCTTTACCGCCTATGCCGCCAAACATCACTTTGATGAGATTCAGTACCTCGACATCGTGGACTGCAACGCAGGCAATCATCACAAGGCATTCGCTACGAACTTCAATCCCGAAATCAACATCCGCGAGATTACACAGAAGGGCCTCTACTGGGAGAACGGCAAGTATATCGAGACGGAACCCATGGAGATTCACAAGCCCCTGACCTATCCCGGCATCGGCCCCAAGGAGAGTTACCTCTTGCATCACGAGGAGATAGAGTCGCTCGTGATTAACTATCCTACCATCAAAAGGGCACGTTTCTGGATGACCTTCGGTCAGCAGTACCTCACTTACCTCGACGTCATTCAGAACATCGGCATGAGTCGCATCGACGAGGTAGAGTACAAGGCTCCCAAGGCAGACGGCAGCGGCGAAGCCATCGTGAAGATTGTGCCTTTGCAATTCCTCAAGGCTGTTCTTCCCAATCCCCAAGACCTCGGAGAGAACTATGATGGCGAGACGAGCATCGGTTGCAGAATACGCGGTTTGAGAGGCGGCGACGAGCATACATATTATATATATAATAACTGTTCGCACCAGGCCGCCTACGAAGAGACAGGCATGCAAGGCGTCAGCTACACGACGGGTGTGCCCGCCATGATTGGTGCGATGATGTTCCTGAAAGGCCTCTGGAGCAAGCCCGGCGTGCACAACGTCGAGGAGTTCGACCCAGATCCTTTCATGGAACAACTGAACAAGCAGGGACTCCCCTGGCATGAAATCCACGACGGCGACCTGGAGCTTTGATAACATAATAACGAAATAAAGTGATAACGAAATAACGAAAAAAAGAAAAGACTATGGCTAAAAAAGAAAACGAAGCTGGCGCTCCTGTACAGAGCGAGAAGCTGAAAGCGCTACAGGCGGCTATGGCGAAGATTGAGAAGGACTTCGGCAAGGGCTCCATCATGAAGCTGGGCGAAGAGAAGATTGATAATATCCAGGTCATCCCGACAGGCTCCATCGCCCTGGACTATGCGCTGGGCGTGGGCGGCTATCCAAGGGGAAGAATAGTTGAGATATACGGTCCCGAGTCTTCTGGCAAGACGACTCTGGCCTTGCATGCTATGGCTGAGGCTCAGAAGCAGGGCGGCATCGCTGCCTTCATCGATGCCGAACATGCCTTCGACCGCTTCTATGCTGCCAACCTGGGCGTGAATGTTGACGAACTCCTCATCTCTCAGCCCGACAACGGAGAGCAGGCCCTCGACATCGCCGACCAGCTGATTCGCAGCGCGGCCGTCGACATCATCGTCATCGACTCTGTGGCTGCCCTCACGCCCAAGGCTGAGATTGAGGGCGACATGGGCGACAACAAGGTCGGACTACAAGCCCGCCTGATGAGCCAAGCCCTCAGAAAGCTCACCGCCACCATCAACAAGACGAACACCACTTGCATTTTCATCAACCAGCTCCGCGAGAAGATTGGCATCATGTTCGGCAATCCCGAGACCACAACGGGCGGCAACGCCCTGAAGTTCTACGCTTCGGTCCGCCTCGACATCCGCAAGTCGTCGGCCATCAAGGACGGCGACAACGTCATCGGCAACGAGGTGAAGGTGAAGGTGGTGAAGAACAAAGTGGCGCCTCCATTCCGCCGTGCCGAGTTCGAAATCATGTATGGCGAAGGCATCTGCCGTGTGGGCGAGGTGGTCGACCTTGGCACAAACTTCAATATCCTCGAGAAGAGCGGCTCCTGGTATAGTTACAATGGCAGCAAGCTGGGACAGGGCAAGGAGGCCACGAAAGCAGTCCTGCGCGACAATCCCGAGCTCTGCGACGAAGTCACGGCCAAGATCTACGAGGCCATGAACGCGAAGAAAGACTGACTGCAAACAGTGAGCGGCACATCGTGCGAAACGGTGTGCCGCTCTTTTTATGCCATTCGGTTACCCGACTTGGCAGGTCGATTTCATTGCATATACATGTACATGCAATAAACTTGGTTCGCTGTGTTGGGTTCTTAGACAGCCAAAATTGGGTGGCTTCCGTTGTTAAGATTCGTTATCAACCAGCAGAAATAGGGTCGGGGAACCTGTCTGTTTGCCAAATATCTCGTACTTTTGTGTAGTTTTTTGCTTTCGGGGTTAGTTTTTTCGGCCTCTGAGGGGTATTATAAGTAAAGACGTGATGGAACGAGAGACCGTTAGGCGGCTGTTCATGCAGCACTATGCCCGGATGTACAGAGTGGCGCAGACGCTGCTCCTGGACGGACAGGAGAGCGAGGATGTCTGTCAGGACATCTTCGAAAGCCTGCTCCGTGGCGAGACGGAACTCGTGCCGGGGACGGAAGGAAGGTACTTGCTGACGAGCGTCAGGAACCGCTGCTTGAAGCGGATTCGCCATGAAAACCTGACGAGAGCACTCCCCCAAAGGGGGAGCGGGGAGGGGGCCGACATTGAGGACGACAGGCTGTCGGACATCGTGGAGTACGTCGTCTGTCATCTCTCGGAACAGGACCGCCGCATCTTCGGCCTGCGCTTCACGGAAGGCTACAGCTACGAGGAGATTGCCGCGAAGGAGGGCATCAGCAAGGTTGCCGTGTGGAAACACCTCTCGCACATCATTACGTCCATCAAGAAACAGTTTAATCCCAGAAGCCTATGAACCCTTCGTACGACAAAAAGCTGCTGCTCGACATGCAGGAACACCCGGAGCGCTACTCCGACGAGCAGTTGGAGCAGGCGATGGCAGAACTGGACAGGGAGCCGGACACAGAGGCGGCGTGGCAGAAACTGACGGCCCCCCTCCGTCTCCCCCAAAGGGGAGAGACCACGCCAAGGAAAGCCTCCCCTTTGGGGGAGGTTTGGAGAGGGGCTGCCATCTTCCTTGCCTTTGCCTTCCTCGGCCTCATGTCGTTGGCCGGTTATCGCGTCTTCTCCGACTGGCACAAGGCGCCGCAAGCCCCCGTGCAGGCCGACACGACGGAGGTGGAAGTGCATCGCTTCTACTACGACGTGCTGGACGGCGACACCATCTTCCGCTTCGAGAACGTCCGCCTGGACAGTATCCTTACCATCGTCGGCAGGCACTACGACCGGCAGATAGTTTTCAAGGACAAGACCCTGCGCGGTCTCCGACTCTACATCACCTGCCATACTTCGCGAAAACTGGACGAGTTCGTGGAGACGCTGAACGTGTTCGACGGTGTCAGCCTCAGCCAGAATTTCGACACGCTATTTGTCAGGTCAGACGAAGCAAAGGAGGGTATGAGATGAAGCGACTCGGTCTATACATTATTATATATATGAGCCTCGGCCTCAGCCTCTCGGCTCGCGACCTCCACTTCCGCGGCGAATCGCTTGCCACGGCACTTGCCGCACTCCGAGACATCAAGTCGGACTACACCATCAACTTCATTGCCAACGACCTCGACCAGTTTCCCGTCCATGCCGACCTCACGGGCCTCTCCATGACGGAGGCCGTGAAGCGGCTCTGCGCGGGACTCCCCGTCAAGGCGAAAGTAAAGGGGAAGGACATCTTCATCCAGTACGACCGCAGCTACAAGCCTCGCACCATCAGGCTCTCCGGCGTGGTCTGCGATGCCCGGACGCGCGAGCATCTGATGGACGCGAAAGTGGAACTCCTCAGTGAGGACAGTGTGCTCATCGACTCAGTGCGTGCCAGGCAGTCCGCTTTCTACTACGACGGGAGCGGTCGCCAAGTGGACTATGACATGCCGCGCTACAACCTGGAGGTGCCCGCTCTGCCCCGCCACTACATCTTCCGCATTTCGATGGACGACTATCGGACGACCTGCTTTAGCTATGAGGTGGACCATGTGGGCCGACGGGAAACGTCGCGCAACGTCGCGCCCTTCTATCTGCACAAGGTTTCGAAGACCCTGCAGGAGGTGACCGTCAAGGCATCTCGCGTCCGATTCTACTTCAGGGGCGACACCATCGTGTACGATGCCAGCCAATTCCAACTGGCCGAAGGGTCGATGCTCGATGCCCTGCTCCGTCAGTTGCCGGGCGTCGAGCTCAAGAGCGACGGCCGGATTTACCATAATGGCAAGTTCGTGGACGACCTCCTCCTCAACGGCAAGGACCTTTTCAAAGGCAGTCGGAAGCTCATGCTCGAGAACCTGCCGGCCTACACCGTGAAGGATGTGGCCGTTTACGACAAGCAAACAGAGGAAAATGAGTGGCTCGGTCGGACCGACGAGGGCAGCCAACATCACGTTATCGACGTGCGGTTGAAGCGAGAATACCAGGTCGGTTGGATAGCAAACATCGAGGGCGGAGCAGGCATTCGGCAGGACGAAACGCCCTACTTGGCACGCCTTTTTGCCATGCGGAGCGATGAGCGATCGAACATTCGGCTCTACGCGAAGGCCAACAACCTGAACGACGAAGGCTCGGGCGACATGGTGTGGGGGGACAGATGGCAGCCCGACAGGTCGGGCAAGCTGAGCCGCAATGAGTTGGTTCGCGTGGATGCCAACCTGACGTCGGCCGACAAGAAGCGCGACTACTATGTCTATGTGGAAGGAAATCACAGGAAGGAATGGCAGGACACACGCACCACGACACAGACTTTCCTGCCCGACGGCGACACATACGACTATGGGTTCGGCAACATGAAGAACGAAGAGTGGGACGTCTCGACGTGGCACCGCTTCATCTATAAAAGCGAGCGAATGCGGACGCAGGCAACGGCCGATGCCCGCTACCGCAGTTTCCGCAACACGTCGGGCAGCACGTCGGCCCTCTTTTCTGCACCCGTCGAGGTCAGCCGAAGCCTGCTCGACGACCTCTTCTCGCCTTCGTCGCCACGCCCAAGCCTGCGCGACACGCTCATCAACCGCCAGCTGCGCGAGAGCAAAGGCAAGGGGCACGACATCAGGGCGGCAGCCAATCTCTACCAAACCCTAAAGATAAAAGGGTCGGGAGACTTCTTGAATTTCGGCATCAACGGCAGCTATGAGGAGAACAAAAGGCAGGAATTCAGCCGACAACAGGCAGGCTCGATCTTCCGCCACCAGTACGCCGACACCCCACCTCGCAGCAAGTTCATGCTGAGGTCGTTCGCGTCCTATACCTTTTCCCTGGGCGAACACTACCGACAGCTCGTTGTGGGAACGGCCTTTTCGCACAGCAATCGGCGCGAACAGGAGAGCATCTATCGCCTGGACCGCCTGCCGAATGCCGACTCAAGCTTCTCCAAACCCATCGACTTGCTGCCCAGCGTGACGGAATATCAGCAGGTCTTCGACCGCGCGAACAGTCATCTGGCGCATTACATCGACAACACAAACGCCTTTTGGGCCGACTTCAAATACGGCTTGGGGCAGAAAGAATGGGGTCAGTTCTACCTTGATTTCAGGATTGATGCCACGCTGAATGCGCAGCGTCACGACATCGAAAGAGGCATCGTCGACACCGTTCTCCACCGCTTCAGCCCGACGTTCGAGTTCAAGACGAAGCCGTGGCTGAGGACCAAGGAGGGCCATCATGCCGGACTGGAAGTGCGGGTGAGGAGCGAGGCGCCTGAGCTTCTGAACGAAGCTGGCATCGTCGATGACACGGACCCCATGAACATCCGCATCGGCAACCCTGACTTGCGATACGCCATCCGCACCGACGCGGTCCTGGACGGCAACCTGTATTCGATGAACAAGCGCATGCACAACCGCGTTGACCTCAGCTATGGCTTCACCCACAACGCGATAAGTATAGGCCAGATTTACGACCGCTCCACCGGCCGCCGCACGTTCATTCCCACGAATGTCAACGGCAACTGGGATGCCTCGGCCAAGCATACCATCAACTACAGCTTTGGCGACGGTAAGAAGCACAGCGTCGGCATGGTCACACAGTTCAGCTACAGGAACAGCGTTGACTTGATGGGTGAGGAGCAAGGGGCTGGTGGCAAGGAGCAAGAGATTACCAGCAACAGAAGTTTGGTAAAGAGTTCTACCCTCTCCTTCTCGCCTAAAGTGAGTCTTTCACTTGGAAAGCACACCCTCGGCTTCTCGTCGGACATCGCCTGGAACCGCTACACGAGCGACCGCACGACGTTCCAGAACATCAATGCCTGGCAGTACCGCATCGGTGCGGACGCCATCGTCCACCTGCCCTGGCAGTTCGACCTCACCACAGACCTCACGCTCTACGGCCGCACAGGCTACACCGATGCCTCGCTCAACACAGCCGATGTCGTCTGGAACGCCCGCCTGAGTCGCGCCCTGTTCAAGGGCAAATGGACCGTGATGCTCGATGGTTTCGATATCCTCGGCCAACTCTCGAACGTGACGCGCACCATCAACGCCCAGGGTCGCACGGAGACCTACACGGGTGTCCTACCGCGATACGGCCTCCTGCACGTCGTCTATAAGTTCCAGAAGAAGCCCCGAATGCAGGAATAGAAAGTGTGGCTCGAATTCCGTTGCTCGCAATTAGAAGCCTCATCGCCCGTTTTTCGAGCTTTTATGATACATAAAAAGCCCGATATGTATCGGGCTTTTTGCTATAGGAATGTGCCTTGGCACTATTTAGCGTAGGCAATAGAACGTGTTTCGCGGATGACGGTTATCTTCACCTGTCCGGGATACGTCATCTCGTTCTGTATCTTGGTGGCAATGTCGGCGCTGAGTTGTTCAGTCTGTTTATCGTCAATCTTGTCTGCTCCAACGATGACGCGCAGTTCGCGACCAGCTTGGATGGCGTACGTCTTGACGACTCCTGGGTGGCTCATGGCGATGTCTTCCAGGTCTTTGAGGCGCTTGATGTAAGCCTCTACTATCTCACGACGTGCACCGGGGCGTGCGCCGCTGATGGCATCGCACACCTGTACGATTGGAGCCAGCAGGGTGGTCATCTCCATCTCATCGTGGTGAGCGCCGATGGCGTTGCATATCTCTGGCTTCTCCTTGTATTTCTCGGCCAGCTTCGCGCCATAGAGAGCGTGCGGCAGTTCGGGTTCCTCGTCGGGCACTTTGCCGATGTCGTGGAGCAGACCGGCACGCTTTGCCTTCTTCGGATTGAGGCCCAGCTCGCTTGCCATGACTGCGCAGAGGTTGGCCGTCTCGCGGGCGTGCTGCAGGAGGTTCTGTCCGTAGCTGCTGCGATACTTCATCTTGCCCACGATGCGAACGAGCTCGGGGTGCAGGCCGTGTACGCCGAGGTCGATGGTGGTGCGCTTGCCCACCTCGAGGATTTCCTCGTCAATCTGCTTCTTGACCTTGGCCACCACCTCCTCGATGCGTGCGGGATGGATGCGGCCGTCGCTGACAAGCTGGTGCAGAGCCAGTCGACATATCTCGCGGCGCACGGGGTCGAAGGCACTGATGACGATAGCCTCGGGCGTATCATCCACGACGATTTCTGTTCCAGTAGCAGCTTCGAGGGCTCGGATGTTGCGACCCTCGCGACCGATGATGCGTCCCTTCACCTCGTCGTTGTCAATGTGGAAAACAGTGACGGAGTTCTCCACAGCCGTCTCCGTAGCAACACGTTGTATGGTCTGGATGATGATGCGCTTGGCTTCCTTGGTGGCTGTCATGCGGGCATCATCCATAATCTCGTTGATGTAGGCAGCAGCATTGGTCTTTGCTTCGTCCTTCAGAGACTCGACGAGGCGTTCGCGAGCTTCTTCGACGCTAAGGCCGGATATCTCTTCAAGCTTTGTGCGCTCCTGATTGATGAGGTCGGTGAAGCGCGCACCCAGTTCCTCTTCCTTCTTCTCAAGCAGAGCCTGCTGTGTCTCCATGCGTTGGCGCTGAGCATCGGCTTCCTGTTTGCGACGAGTCAACTCGTCCTGCTTCTGGTTGAGCTGCATCTCGCGTTGCTTGATGCGGTTCTCGCTCTGCTGTATCTGTTGGTTGTGCTGACGCACCTCCTTCTCAAGCTCAGTACGCTTGCTCAGGAATTTCTCTTTCACCTCAAGCAGTTTCTTCTGCTTGATGACCTCTGCCTCTTTCTCGGCGTTCTCGCGAGCTTCCTTGGCAAGAGCCTTCCTCTTGGCCGGCACAAGTGCAAAGTACCAAACGCTGGCAAGGACAATGAAAGCTACGATAGCGACCAAAAGGCCAACTATGATGTTTGTTGTCATGAATTATAAAAGTTTGTTGTTAATATTCGGGGTCACTTACTCTCTTTCTTATTTACTGACGAGTGCGGCCTCGACTTCCGTAAGCAGCGGGCGGAGGGCTTGCAGTACAGGCTCAGCATCATAGGTGGACTCCTGACGCTTGCTTTGCACTGCAATGTCGAGGATAGTCATCACCAGATACATCTCTGTGCTCTGTCCGGGATAGCTGCTTGTATAGAAGCTGAATCTCTCCTTGATGAGTTTCTCAGCTTGACGATAGACATATTCTTCGTCACGCTTGATGGTCATGGGCAATGTCCATGAGCCAAAGTGGAGAGTTATTGAAAGGGTGTCATCCATTGCTTTTGATTGTTAAGTTTCTGATTCGTTCCTACTGTGTTACTTTAAGCATAGAGATGCACCGGTCAATATCGCGCACCATCGTCCTGATACGGCCACGCATGTCTTTGACATCGTTGTCGGCCATGTCGATGTATTTTGCCATCTTAAGATGGCTGTATTGCTGCTTGAGCTCTTCATTCTGAACCTGTAGCTTCTGAATCTCATCCTCCTTCTCTCTGAGCAGCTTGCGCAAGCTATCCTGCTCCCCCTGCAGTTTGTCCTGCTGCAGGATGAGCTGTCTGACGCGTGTCTCCAGCTGCGTGATGAGATTCTTCAGCTCTTGGTTCATGACTTAGTAACTCAATTTGCGGGCAAAGATAATACTTTTTTTTTCAATATGCAAGTTTATTGCTCACTATTTTTCTTTGGTTCCTTTTTTGCGAGCATAACAATGGTGTGTACGTATTCTGTCATCCATTGTTCTGTATAGCCAAGCATGTTTTGGTATTTGCGGACGGAGACACAGGCGCGGCGAACGCCTTCGTCCTTCCAATCGTTCTTTGTCATGATGTCATGAACCTGCTTAGCTGTCATCTCGCGAAGGGCACCGCGGAAGAAGCTGGGCAGGCGCATTTTCCATTGCATGAGGTTGCCCATGAGCATCATGAGGTCCTGGCTAAAGCCTTGGAACTGTATGAGGTAGCTTTGCGCATCCTGTATCTTGCGGCAGTGCTTGCGTATGCTGCCGTCTATCTCTGCGAAGAAGTCGTCGCTTACTTTATAAATGTCTTGCATGAGCTTGCGGCAGTACTTCTTTTCGGCAATGCCAAGCTTGTTGTTGATAGTGGCAACGCGGTAGGTTTGCTTGAAGATGCGCAGGTCGGGCAATGCTCCGAGATTGTTGATGCCGAGCTGGGAGGCTATTACTGCCTGATAGTAGACACGGATGAGGAGCATGAAGTCTTCAATGCCTCCTGCCTTTACCTGGTCTTTTTCCTTGTTTCTCCCGAAGAGTTTACTGAATATAGATGCCATGTTTGTTTACTATTTGCTATTAAGTTGTTCTTACATTATATATAATTAATGGATTTAGCCTTTGACTGCCTCAGTAGTGTGGCGAGACGCTGTAGCATGATGCGCATGTCGAGCCAGAAGCCCCAGTTGCGGTAATACCAGATATCGGCTTTTGTGCTGCCTTGGCTTTCCGAAGCGAAGTGATAGCTCGTGATGCCAGCCTTGAGACGATAGTCGGGGGCATGGGATTGCCTGAGTTCTCGGCGGTAATTGGGGTAGTGCTCTGGCTGCATCATTTGTGAACCGACGATTGTCATGCTGCCCCACAGTACGCAGAGGAACTGCGGCAACTGTTCCAGACGTGAGGCGGAAAGGAATTTGCCGAAGGGGAAGTAGCCTGGGTCGCCTGTGCCTTCGAAGAAGGAAGGTGCAGCCTCGAAGTGGCGTGTACGGAAGGTGAGGCATTGGAATGTCTTGCCGTTCATGCCGCACATGTGCCGAGTCATGATGACGGGACCACGGCTTTGCCTTTTGATGCAGATGTAGGCAACGAGGGCAAAGAAGGGGAAGACGGTGAGCAGGACGAGGAGGCTTAACACGATGTCTGTCATTCGCTTCGCCATTCGGTTCGGGATGCTATTGAGAGGGAGCCTGGCAGGTGAAAGGATACACACGGAGCCGCGACATTCGTTCTGCATCTTCTGAGGCAGGGTGGCAAGAGGAAGAGGCAGGATGTGAAGAGGCAGGCTCAGTTTCCGGCAAGTGTGTGCTACGTCTTCGAACTCTGTTTCTGGCAGGCAAGTCGGTGCAATGTAGACACTCTTCGTGTTGGGATGTGCTGCGATGTGTGCCTCCAGCTGTTGTGCCGTCTGTACTTCCAGACGAGAGAGTTTGAGGCCGTATGTGTTTTGCTGCAGGGCTTGCTGCTGCCAGGCTGTTTCCTCGCTGCATATAAGCACGCCGTGCTCGGGATGCCGCATGGCATAGCGGATGAACCAGCTGTTGAGGATGAGGCGTTCTATGGCGAGTCCTGTGGCAAACAGAATGAAGCAGATGAAAAGCAACCAAAGATGGGAGTCGAAGATAGCTGCTACGGCGCAGACGATAAGTGCTGTCTTCGCAGCACATGCCACTATTTCGTCTCGTCTGGCAGTTCTGCTGAATGTATTGGCGGGGATAGCTTGCACGACAATGACATAGAACAGAATGGCCGAGACAGTCTCGACGAGCGTCTGCACTATTTCGTTTTGCTCATTCGATATTTTGGCTGCTATGTAGAGGCAGGCAGTCCAGATGAGAGCCTCAAGCAGAAGCGTCAGGCCGTCGCGAAGCCAGTGTCGGACAGATATGTGCATTGTTTCTTTTTGCATTATCTTGGATTGGGGATGTGCATTATGTGTGCATACATCGAAGGCAAAGTTACGACTTTTTATCCGATTGTGAGGTGCTGAAGGTAGAGAAATATGAAGTTAAGACAGATTTTCCGTTAATTTCTTTATCATTATAATAATTATTTGTACCTTTGCACGCTGATTGGATAATAACGCAGGTAAACTAAATTTCAAGATAACATGGCAGAATACGTTGCTAATGATGAGTTGCAGAGGGAAGAGGAATCAAATGGTTTTACTCTTTCTGCGATATGGAACATTGTGGTCCTCAACTGGCAGTGGATAGTTCTTTCCACTATCATTGCTTTATTTTTAGCCTTTTGCTACCTTCGCTATACGCAGCCGGTTTATACGTCGGCTATGAAGGTGCTGATAAAGGACGATGAAGGCAAGAAATGGGGCAGGGGAGGACAGATGAATCTGGACGAGATGGGTCTCGTTTCGAACAGTAATGGTTTCGACAACGAGTTGGAGATTCTGACCAGTACCAATGTCAACAGCCGTGTCGTGAGGTCTTTGAAGCTTTATGTAAGCTATGCTATCGGGGGCAAGATACGTAAGGTGGAGCAGTACCAGAACAATCCTATCATCGTTGATATGCCTCAGCATCAGCTGGCGGTGTTGCGTACGCCTGTCGAGATGGAGCTGACGAAGTCCGGCAAGGGGCTGCATGTGAAGGGCAAGGTGAAGATGTCGGGACAGAGCGACCCCGTAACCTTCGAGCATGACATTCAAAAGCTGCCCGGCAGCATCAATACTCCGATGGGTGTCATCATCTTCCAGCAGAATCCTGGCACGAAGTGGAAGGACGAGAAGCTTTATGCTACGATACTCCCCATCGATGCGGCCGCCCGTTTCTACAGAGCTAAGCTTGCAGCTGGCGCTACGAGTAAGTTCACTACCGTGGCACGCATCTCTTTTACTGACACGCAGGTGGGGCGCTCGATTGACTACCTGAATGAGTTGCTCAAGTCTTATAATGATGATGCCAACGAGGATAAGAACGAGGTGGCAGAGAAGACGGGCGAGTTCATCAAGGAGCGTATCGACGACATCCGCGGCGAGCTGGATGTGACGGAGGGTGAGCTCGAGCAGTACAAGAAGAGCAATGCCCTGATCAACCTCACCAATGATGCCACGACGGCTCTTTCCGGTACTACGGAGTATCAGAAGAAGCAGATAGAGTTCGAGACGCAGCTGAACCTCATCAATGCATTGGTCAACTATGTGAACAACCCTGCCAATGCCATGCAGGTCATTCCTGCCAACTTGGGTCTGGCAGATGCCAACCTGAATGCCACCATCAGCAAGTATAATGAGGCCGTGCTGAACAGAAACCGCCTGCTGAAGTCTTCCGGCGAGGACAATTCCGTGGTACAGCGCCTGACAGCACAGATTGAGGAGATGTGGCCTTCCATCAGGATGAGTCTCGAAGCCATACGCAATGATGTGATGACGCAGAAGGCGAGTGCCGACAACCAGTACCGGATGTTCAGCAACCGCATCAGCAGTACGCCGACGCAGGAGCGTGCGCTGACCAACATGAGCCGCCAGCAGGAGATAAAGGCCAACCTTTACCTGATGCTTCTTCAGAAGCGTGAGGAGAACTATATCTCCCTGGCCAGCACGGCAGCCAAGGCTCGCATCATCGATGCGCCGCAGTATATGGGCAAGGTCGCTCCCAAGACGAACATCATCTGGCTGATTGCCTTGTTGGCCGGCATAGGTTTGCCCATCGGCATCTTGTACCTGATGAGCCTGCTGCGCTTCCGTATCGAGGGTAGGGAAGACGTGGAGAAGCTGACGAAGATAAGCATTCTGGCCGATATTCCCCTGGCGGAGAAGGGTGTCGACGGCGAGAAGGCTCTTGTGGTCCGCGAGAATACCAACAATTCCATGGAGGAGGCTTTCCGTGGTCTTCGCACCAATCTGCGCTTCATCCTCGAGGGGGATGAGAAAGTCATCCTGTGCTCGAGCTGCATCCCGGGTGAGGGCAAGACGTTTGTCTGCACGAACCTGGCCATGTCGCTGGCTTTGATGGGAAAGAAGGTAGTCGTCGTGGGTCTGGACATCCGCAAGCCGCGTCTGGTGAAACTCTTTAACATTCCGGCCGAGAAGAAGGGTATCACGTCGTTCCTCTCTGGCGACGACACTACGTTCGAGAAGCTCGACGAGCAGATTGTCCATGGTGTGGTCAATCCGAACCTCGACGTCCTGCCTGCCGGCATCATTCCTCCCAACCCGGGCGAACTCATCTCGCGCGAGCAGCTCGACCGCGCCGTGGAGCTGCTCAAAGAGCATTACGACTATGTCCTGCTCGACACACCGCCCGTGGGTCTGGTGAGCGACACGCTATCCATCGCCCGTGTGGCAGACATGAGTCTCTTTGTCTGCCGTGCCGACTACAGCCCCCGTGCCAACTTCGAGCTCATCAACAGCTTCAGGGACGAGAACAAGATGCCAAAGATCAGCCTCGTGCTCAACGCTATCGACATGCGGAAGAAGAAGTACGGCTACTATTATGGCTATGGCAAATACGGCAAGTATGGCAAATACGGCAAGTATGGCTATGGCACGGGCCGCTACGGGCACTATGGCATCTACGGCGAGTATGGCTCGCAGAAGCAGAGGGAACATACAGAGAAATAAAGGAATGTTAAAAACCCGGTGTGCCGCGTCGGGCAATTCGACGTGCCGGGTTTGCAATATCGGCGTGCCGAGTTTTCAAACGCGGCACGCCGATATTTTTCAAGACCTATACCTCTTCGTGCAAAGAGGTACTCCTTTTTGCCCAAAGACCTATACCTTTTAGCTCAAAGAGGTATAGGTCTTTGGGCATAGGGAAAGCGTGTGCGGTAAGACGTCGTTATAAGCCAGCGCTGATGTAGTATCGTGGGCCAGCCAGGAAGTAGCTCATATATGCCTCGGCCCGCTCGACGGCTGTGGCCAGGTCGTCGCCTTTGGCCAGATGCGTGGCGATGGCGCTGGCAAGGGTATCGCCCGTGCCGTTGCGGTCGTCCAGTAGGAGTTTCTTCTTCGGATGCGGAGTGAGCGTCCCGCTCACGGCATCGTAGAGATAGTCCACCAGGTATTTGCCCTCCTCCACACTCTTCACCAGCACGCTGCAACCCCACAGGGCCAGCTTCCTGAGGTCGCCCTCGGGGTCCGTTATCCTGTGCCCCAGCAGGAACTCCGCCTCGCGGACATTGGGCGTGATGAGCGTTGCCAGCGGGAAGAGCTCGTTCTTGTAGGCCGCAATCGCCGCATCGCTCACCAGCTGCTCGCCTGCAAAGTTCACGATGACGGGGTCGATGAGGATGGGCTGACGGCTGTAGCGTCGCAGCACATCGGCTACGGCACGGATAATCTCCTCTGTGGGCAGGATGCCTGTCTTGATGCAGTCGGCACCCACGGTGCTCAGAAAAGACTCTGCCTGAGAGACAATCAGCTCCACAGGCAGATGATGGATGCCCTTGATGCGGTTCACGTCCTCGTCCACGATACACGTCAGGGCAGCCGCAGCCCACCCCTCGCATCGCGTGATGGCCTTGATGTCTGCCTGAACGCCGGCACTCCCCAGTGGCTCGCTCCCCGCAATGAGGAAAACCTTGCCCGTATTTATCTTTTTTTCCATAACAGGGCACAAAGTTACGCCGAATATAGTGAAGAATCAAAAAAAAAGTAATAAATTTGCACCTCCTAAGCAAAATATGCATTTCCAAGGAATAGTTATTACATTAATATATATTATGAAAAGAAACCTAAAAACACTCCTTTTTGCACTCCTGTGCTGCTTAACCGTCAATGCACAACCCTTGGCCCGTAGAGCCCCAGGTGCATACAAACATCACACGCAGCGTCTGCCTGGTGTCAACGAACGCCGTCTGGCACGTCTCGAAAAGATGCGTCAGGCCAACATCGCACGCCGTCATCGACAGGGACCGTGGCGTGCCAATACAATCGCAGAGACAAAGAAAGGACTCGTCTTGCTTGTCGAGTTCTCCGGCCTCTCCATGCAGAGCGGCGCAGCTGCCGAGTGGCAGAAACGCTTCAATCAGCAGGGTTACTCACGCTACGGCCATGTGGGCTCCGTCCGAGACTACTTCTCAGAGCAAAGCTACGGTCAGCTCCTGATAGACTTCGACGTCGTCGGGCCCCTCAAGCTCTCCAATACACAAAGCTACTATGGCACGGCTCCCAACAGCAAGCTGGACGACCGTGCGGCCGAAATGGTCATCGAGGCACTTGAACAAGCCGACCCGCAAGTCAACTATGCCGACTACGACTGGGACGGCGACGGATGGGTGGACCAGGTCTATGTCATTTATGCCGGACAGACAGAGTACGGCGTGCAAGGCTACATCTGGCCACACGAGTGGAGCCTCGACGGTGCCAAGTACTATGGAAACGGCTCCGGCTATCAGAATATGGATGGCGTCGGCATCGACACCTACGCTGTGTCCAACGAACTGGCAGACGAGACGACGCTCGAAGGCATAGGCACGGCCTGCCACGAATTCAGCCATTGCCTCGGGTATCCCGACTTCTACGACGTTGAGTATAGTGGCGGAACGGCTGCACAATACTGGGATGTGATGGACGGAGGCAGCTACAACGGACCTCAGTACATAGGAGAAGTGCCCTCGCCATTCACTGCCTACGAGCGCTGGACAGCAGGATGGATCGACCTCATCCCGCTCTCAGAGCCTTGCAAAGTCAACGACATGCCTGCCATCAACGAGGAGGGCGTGGCATACGTCATCACAAACTCCGGCAACTCCAACGAGTATTACATCCTCGAGAACCGTCAGCAAGTGACCTTCGGCACGTACAACGGAGGCCACGGACTCATGGTTTGGCACATCGACTACAATAAGACGGCGTGGGAAAACAACGAAGTCAACGCCGTCAAAAGCCATCAGCGCATGACCTTCTTGCCTGCCGATGGACAGGTCGGTGTGCTCAGCGGTTCCGCAGACGAAGGATACTACTACGACATAACCGCTGAAGACGAAGCCGGAGACCCATACCCCGGCCGCCAGAACGTCACCGAGGTCAAGCCCCTCACATGGTTCACCGCTGAAAACAAAGGCACTAAGACGCATGCCAATCTCATAAAGCAGATAGCCGAGACTGCCGACGGAAAGATAAGCTTCGTCTATGGCGACTACTCTCCCCTCGACACACCCGAAGTCACCGAGCCTACAGATGTCTCGCCAGACTACTTCACAGCCAACTGGCTTCCCGTGGAAGGTGCCACCAGCTACACGCTGCAGGTCAAGACATCCAACGGTGAGGCTGAGCCGACAGTCCTGCTCGAAGAAGACTTCTCTGGCTTCAGCAGCGTCAAGGACAATGTAGAGGTGAAAAACATGGATACCTATGCAAAGGCACAAGGATGGACGGCTACCACAACCTATGGAACAGGCGATGCTGCCATCCGCGTCACGTCAAGCAAAAAGTTAGGCAGTGTCACCACCCCCGCCTTGACCAGCGAGACAGGAGAACTGGTGCTCGAGTTCGATGCCTCATATTATAACACCGACGGCAGTAGCATCGAGGTCTCTGTCCTGAACGGTACGGCGACCGTTGCTCAGGAGACAGTTCCCGTAACCTCAGAGCGTGCCACCTACACCCTCTCTTTTAGCAACGTACCGTCCGGCTGCAAGGTGAAGTTCGCCTCCACAGCAGCCAAGAAGCGCTTCTATCTCTATAATGTAAAGATTCTGGACTCGGCAAACACTGCATCCAAACCTGTCACTTACGAAGGCCTGACCACCACCTCCTACACCGTAGAACTGGAAGGCGCCGAGACATGCAGCTATCGTGTGCAGGCTGTCTGCAGTGATGGCACGTCCGCATGGTCAGACTGGATGGATGTTGACATGGCATCTGCTATATCCGAAACGCCAACAAACGCCGTTCAGAAGGGAACAATCTACGACTTGTCAGGTCGCCGCTTGCAGCAATTGCCACGACAGAATTTCTATATACTCGACGGCAAAGTTCGTATGAAACGTTAGGATTTTCCGACACATACATAATATCAAATGGTGGCACAGCTCCCGATGGGCTGTGCCACCATTCTTTTCTTTGCAAATCCCCTGAGTGATTGATGCGATATGTAAAGAAAAAACATCCCAGCCTTCTCACGAGAGAAGCCCAGTACTCTCATGAGAAAACTCCAGTACTCTCCAGTGAAAACTCCAGTACTCACACGAGAGTACTGGAAAGTTTACTCAACCTATACCATCTTATATATATAATAAGAAACTCCTCCAATGAGGGAGATTTGGCCATCTTACGTGAAGACACACCTTCTTTATGCAAAAATGAGGCATTTTCCCTTGAAATGTCGCCGCCGATTGAATAAAATTAACCTTATTCTGTTAAATAACCTTAAAATAGCCCTGTTTATCCTTGCAATGTGTTTCGTTTCGTTTAAAAAAATGTAAATTTGCTCTGTTCAGTGCGTATAACAGCACCAAAAAGGACGAAAAACAACAAAAAACTAAAATAAAACAATGCGTATGACAAACCGTTTTAGCAAATGGCGCAGGCATTCCTCACGAGTGGTGTGTCTGCTGACACTTTGCGGGCTGATGTATGCTTGTAAGGATGAGTTCATTCTGGACGATGAGAAACCCAGCTGGCTCAGTTCAAGCGTATATTCAAGCCTGGAACAAAAAGGTAATTTCAGAACGTATCTGAGATTGTTAGCCGACAAAGATGTTAATCCAGAGGGAGTCCGTCCGCTTACAGATGTGTTGAACCAGACGGGTTCGAAGACAGTGTTCGTGGCAGACGACGACGCTTGGGATGAGTTCTTTAAAGCCAATGCCCAGTTGCCCGAGGGTAACCCTTGGCATTATGCTACAAGTTATGAAAACCTGAGCCCCTCTCAGAAGAAGTTGTTGATTCATACCAGTATGCTCAACAATGCCATCGTGATGGAAAACCTGGCAAGTAGCCAGTCCTCTGGAACAGATTCTCCTACCCGCGGAGAATACATGCGTCGCTATACCGACGTCAATGTGACAGACTCAATCACCTATGTGGCTTCGGCAGACCTGCCATTCAGCTACTCTCCCAATGAAAAAGACTATTGGGAACGCTTCCGTGAGGAAAATGGCGGACACGGCATCTACTTGGCCATGGACTCCACTCCTTCCATGATGCTGCACTTCACGTCGGAGCACATGACACGCAACATCATCACCGACGAAGACTTTAGCTACTTCATGGGGCGCTCCAGAAACACCAGCGATGTGCACATCTATAATTCACTCCTGAAGGAGAAGGATGGCGTCTGCGAGAACGGTTATGTCAATGTCACGGAAAAACCTCTTTATCCTCTTACCAATATGGCAGAGGCCATCCGTACCAACGGAAAGACAAGGATTTTCAGCCACATCCTCGACCGCTTCAGTGCACCGTTCTATTGCGAGACAATCACCAAGGCATACCGGACTCTTTATCCTGACTTCCCGGAAGAAGACTCTATCTTTACCAAGAGGTACTTCTCTGCCAACAACTTCTCAGTTAAGGCCGGATACACAAACAGCCTGTTTGAGCCAGGACCAAGAGGAACCTATCAGGAATACAATCCTTATAAGTTCGACCCCGACAAGATTCCCAGCCTTAAGTTCGACCCGGGATGGAACGGCTACTATGACGAGGTGGATGTCCGCAAGGACATGGCTGCCATGTTCGTCCCCAGTGACAACGAAATGTGGCATTACTTCAGAGGTACAGGTTCCGAGCTCATTCGCGTGTACTATGCACACGAAGGCGAAAAGGATAAGCAGATACCTTATGTCGAGGCTACAACGGAAGACGAACTGTTCAGACAAATCGACTGCATCCCCGTCGGCGTGCTCGACGCACTGGTCAAGAACCTCATGCACCGCTCGTTTGTACAGTCTGTCCCCAGCAAGTGGAACAAACTTACGGACGATGCCATGGAAAGCCTGTTCGGCGATGACGACCTGGACATCGTGAAGAGCCTGGTCGATACCTGTCTGCTCTGCAGCAATGGCGTGGTCTATGTGATGGACATGACCCCCGTGCCTGCTGACTACAGGTCGGTTGCAGCTCCTGCTTATATAGGAAGTACTACTAATAGTATTATGAAGGAAGCCATCTATGCCGGCTATGACCCCACGAAGACAGACTTCATGAACCTGAACTACTATGCTTACCTCAAGGCCATGCGTAGCAAGTTCACATTATTCTTGCCCAGCGACAGCGCATTGGCTTACTACTATGACCCAGCCAGCATGAAGAGCCGCACACCTCGTGTCACGGTATTCGAGCACCAGTCCGGCACTCCTCCAGTGAAGATGACGTTCTACAACTACAACTGTCCTTACAACGCAAAGACCAAAGAAGATGTGGGAACCATCGGAGCTCGAATCCTGGGCTCAAACCAGTATGACGCTACTGAGGTTAGCAACCGTCTGAAAGACATCCTGGAGAGTCACACCATCGTGCATGACGAATCCAATCCTATGACAACAGAACTTCAGGAATTCTTTGGCGTTGACTCGTCGACACCGCTCGACGAGTATTACCTTTCGAAGAATGGTAATGCCGTGAAAGTCGTCCGCGAAATGCGACTGAATCAAAACGGGGAGTTGGTACCTACTGTTGTTGCAGTAAAGGGCGGCTTCCAGCTCGAGAACGAACGCATGGGCATAGAAAGCGAAACGCCAGGCGTAACATCGTGCGCAGTATCCAAATGGTATTTTGGTGGCAATACGGGTAATGGTGACACTTATGTCCTCAAGTCTCCCATTGTGCCCACCTATCGCAGCGTATATAGCATCTTCACAAATGATGCCGACCAGCACAAGCTCGAAGGAGACGGCTTTGGCGGAGAAACCCCTTACAGCGAATTCTACAACCTGTGCAGGTCTGACGGCTATGATTCCGAGATTATGGGCTGCGGACTCGTCGACAAGAGTCTTACTGACAGCCAGAAGAAGTCCGCTCTCAAGAAGTTCAAAATCTTTATCGACGACAAGGGACTGGACTACAATGTGCAGTTCTTCAACAACTACCGCTATACCGTCTTCGTACCTTCCAACGAGTCCGTACTCGATGCTATCGACCACGGCCTGCCAACATGGGAAGATATCTACGAAGACTACCACAGTCATTGCAAACAGGAAATGGATGAGGTAACAGACGACGAGGGCAATGTAACATTCGTGCCTGTGACAAACGAAGATGGTGAACCTGTTTACACTAACGAACTTGCCACCTATGCGGACAGTGTACGTATTGCAGCCAAGATTACTTATCTGACGAATTTCGTACGCTACCATTTCGCCGACAACTCAGTCTTTGCCGACAAGACGGAACTCAGTCCTAACGAAATGATAACCTCTAGCTACGATAAGGAACTGGAACTCTTCTGTAAGGTTCATGTGGACCGTATTTCAAGCGGTGATGGGACAGAACTTCGTGTCTGCGACGATGTCACATGGAAGAAGAATAACAATAGTATGGGCTCAAGTCCAATCCTGACCATCGGAGAGAAGAATGTACTGGCTCGTGACATCTCTTGTAACGCGTCGCCTGTCGGTGTGATAATGAAAGGTAAGGTAATCCAGTCTTCCAGCGCAGCCGTAATTCATACAATTGATGGCTATCTGAACCACACGGAAGTAATCGACGGAGACCATACCAAGACTTGGGAGTCAACCATTAAAGCAAAGAGATATCTACAGAGATACGCTATCCGATAAAATCATCCAACTATGAAGAATATAACAATCAAGTTTTTATTGCTTTGGGTAGCCGTTCTTATTGCGCTGCCTGCAAGCGCACAGCAACGGCGTATCTCTGGTACCGTTTCTGATGAGATTGACGTCATCATGGGTGCCAACGTCAAGGAGATAGACAAGAACAACCGTATTGTCAGCCAGGCTGTCACCGATATGAATGGTAACTTCACCATGAATATCAAAGACCCCAACAATACGCTCGAGGTTACATTCATGGGCTACAAGAAGTGGGCCCAGAAGATTGGAAGCAAGAGCGTGTTCAAGGTGCCTATGCAAGAAAATACCAGAGCCATTAAGGAGGTAACTGTTCAGGGTAAGAAACTTGCACCTACCACAGGTCTTGAAGTTCCTGCCCGTGAGTATGCCGGTGCAGTAACAAAGTTCGATATGAGCGAAGTGGAAGGTCTCGCATTCGAGTCTGTCGACCAGGCTCTGCAAGGACAGATTCCTGGCCTCGACATTGTGCCCAACTCTGGTAACCTGGGTTCCGGTACTACCATGCGCCTGCGCGGTACCTCTACTATTAATGGCAATGCACAGCCTCTGATTGTCCTCAACGACCACATCTTCGAACTTCCCGAGGACGCTCAGGATGTCAACTTTGAGACAATGGACAATGAGGAACAATTCTCTACCCTGCTCAATGTCAACCCCGAGGATATCGAGAGTATTACGGTCCTGAAGGATGCTGCCAGTACGGCAAAGTGGGGTGCCAAAGGCTCTAACGGTGTCATCGAAATCAAGACACGCCGTGGTAGCAGAGGCAAGACACGCGTCAACTTCACTTATAAGTTCAAAGGCACTTGGCAGCCTTCTGGCTATGAAATGCTGAATGGTGACGGATACACAATGATGCTTAAGGAAGCATACTATAATCCTAACCACAGAGAGACACAGATACCTGAGCTTGACTACGACCAGAGTCTCACCCATATCTATCCTCACTTCAGCCAGAATACAGACTGGGTGAAGGAGGTGCAGAGGTTCGGTCAGGAACATAAGTTCACTGTTGCTCTCTCCGGCGGTGGTGACAAAGCTCTCTTCCGCATCAGTGCCAACTACGATAAGAGTACAGGTTCTATCATAGGCCAGACCCTCAACCGCTTCACGACCACTACGGCTTTGGACTATTATGTAAGTGACCGCATCAAGTTCATGAGCAACATCAACTTGGCCTTCACTACAAATAATAAGAACTATGGCAACGATATTCTGGCGCGAGCATACAATGCTATGCCCAATATGAGCGTCTATGAATATGAATATCTTGGCGACAACTATATCCGCACCGACAACTATTTCAATATGTTGCCCTTGGCTGCTATATATTCTACAGGTACCACCAGCCGCATGACCAACTATGATCCGGACCTTTACATGTCTTACGATCTCAGTGACATGTTCCTTAACGGCAACCCCGTTGCACGTGCCAACAAGGCTTGGTGGAAACAGAAGCAGTACAACCTGACACCGCAGTTCAGCGTCGAGTACAAACTGCTGGGCAAGGACGATGACCATCATCGCTTGAACTACGTTGGCGACGTACAGCTCAACATCTATAACACGAGCAATGACCAGTATTGCCCCAGTGAGCTCAGAACCATGGATTGGGTCTGGGGTGGCGACAATGCTGCAAAGTTGTCGGAAAACGAACGTAACTATGTCAGCAACGATGAATACAAGTCGCTCGAGTTCACTACCCGTCACGACTTGCGCTACTATTCTGCTTTCAAGAATCGTGACCATAGCTTAGGTGCTTTGGTTCGTTACGAGATGGCAACCGGTAACAGTAGCTCTCAGTTGCTCGGTCTGTGGAACGTGCCAAATGGCATCACTGATCCCACCGTCGTGGCACTTCTGCGTTCGGCTAGCTCCAGCACCAATGAATGGAGATGGCAGACATTCTTTGCCAATGCCCACTATTCTTACAAGGGCAGGTATAATGTCGATGCATCAGCACGTTGGGATGGCAGCACAGGCTTCGGCCGCAGTCATAAGTACGGTTTCTTCCCCTCTGCCGGTGTACGTTGGAATATCATCGACGAAGACTTCATGAAGTGGAGCAAGAACTGGTTGAGCATGCTTGCTGTCCGTGGATCATGGGGTATCACAGGTGGCGGTAATGCCGGTAGCAACCAATACAACAAATATGCAACCAACGGATACTACAATGGTCACCAGGTTATCACACCTGAAAACCTTTCTTTGGAGCAGTTGCGTTGGGAGAAGACCAGAAAGCTGAATCTCGGTTTCAACGTTGCGTTCCTGAAAGACCTGATTACCTTCGAAGGTGAGGTTTATGACCACAAGACGACCGACTTGCTGATGAACAACCTCCGTATTGCCAGTGCCAATGGTTTCTCAAATCTGGCTAAGGTTAATGCCGGTGTTCTTCGCAACAAGGGTTGGGAGCTCAACTTCTACACCTCACGTATCTTCAAGGTCGGCAAGTTCTCCATGAAGTTCCGTGGTAATATCGCTCAGAACTTCAATGAAGTAGAGGAAATGAATCCTCTCATTCTGGAAGACCTGAATGGCAGTGAGACTTATCAGCCCGGTAACCTCGCATACAACCAACGTGTCCAGATTGGTAACGCACTTGGTTCTATCTATGGTCTCCATTACTTAGGCGTTTACAAGTACGACTACGACCACAATGGTATAACAACCTCTTCTGTCAGCAGCTATGGCTATGCCGAGGCTGACCAGAATGGCGTGACATGGGAACAAGCCCAGAGGAATGGAGATTTGGTATGGGGACAAGGAACTGGTTATGATACCCAGGGTAACCCCATTAATACTGCTGCAGCTGCCGAGCGTCGAGGTGAAGTACATACATGTCCCATCGCATTCGACGCAGAAGGCAATATGCTGACCGATGCCAAGGGTATTCCTTTGCCAATGTACTATTGCTACAATGAAGGCTACCGTTATCAGTTCCAAGGCGGTGATGCCATCTACGAGGATATCAACCACGATGGTCAGATTGACCGCTATGATATGGTTTACCTCGGCAACTCCAATCCAAAGTGCAACGGTGGTTTCGGCTTCAACATCTTCTATGGAAGGTTGTCTTTGAATGTCGGCTTCAATTTCCGCATAGGCAATCAGATTGTCAATATGGCTCGTATGAACTTGGAGAGCATGTTGAACAACAAGAACCAGAGTTTTGCTACTACTTGGCGTTGGCGTAAGAACGGCGACGAAACCGTCGTGCCTCGCGCTTTGAGCAGTGTCAACGGCTATAAAAGTTACAATTCTCTGCCCAGTGATCGCTATGTCGAGAATGGCGACTATCTGCGTCTGCAGTATATTCAGCTGAATTATGATTTCGATGCTAAGAAACTCAAGAAGTATGGTCTCAATGCATTGAAGCTGCATGCATCGCTGGATAATCTTTGGTGCTGGACGAAGTACACTGGTGTCGATCCCGACGTATCCCCCCAGGGATTTGCCGTATCAACTGACAACAACCGTACACCTCGTGCCAAGTCATTCACCTGCAGTTTAACCCTTGGTTTCTAAAATTGTGACGACTATGAAAAATATCAAAAACATATATCGAGTAGCTGGTCTTGCAGGACTTTTGGCTCTTGGCACATCTTCTTGTACAGATTGGCTTACTCTCTATCCACAGGATCGTGTTGTAGAAGAGAATTTCTGGGAGGATAAGAATGACCTTGAGGGCGTACGTTATGGTGCATATCGTAAGATGGCCCAGACGGTATCAAAGTTCGCCGTATGGGGAGACCTCCGCTCCGATTCCTATGCTATCAACTCAGTTGAGCATAGTGATCAGAAAAATCGCGACATGTACATTGAAATCATAAACGGTATGCCCGACTCAAGTATGAGTGTGTTTGACTGGGGCGACGTTTACACGACGATTAACTATTGTAACAAGGTGTTACAGCATGGTGAAGAGGTTCTGGAAAGGGACAAGCAGTTCACGAGTGGCGAATGGGTTCAGATGCGTGCTGAGATGAAAGCACTTCGTGCCCTGAACTATTTCTATCTTATCAGAGCCTTCAAGGACGTGCCATACACAACAAAGGTGGTTAATAAGGACTCTGAGGTTGAGTCTTTCCCCCTCACGAATCAACTTGCAATACTGGACTCCATTATCAGTGACTGTGAGAGCGTAAAGGGGCAAGCACGTAACCGCTTTAGCGCCACCCGCGACTCCAAAGGTATGATTACCAACTGTGCCATTTATGCCATGTTGGCAGATATGTATCTGTGGCGAGGTTCTCTGCATGAAGGCCGTCATGGTAAAACAGGAACGGATATTGTCAATGGCGAAGAGGTAAGCCACAGCGTGGCTGACGACTACAATAAAGCCGTCGAATATGCCGATCTGAGCCTTCAGTCATTGGCAAATCAGACTGCAGAAGAACAAAACAGTATGGGCATAAGCTCCACGATTGTCGACACCGAGAGCTATGGACTTGATAATTGTGCAATGATCAAAAATAACTTCGAGGGAGTTACTCAGTCAATCACTCCTGGATTGGAGGCTCAAACCTTAATTTTCGATGTAAAAAATAGTCGCGAGAGCATCTTCGAACTGCAATATTCCAATTCGGATGGACTGGAAAATACTTTAGTGAATTCACTGTACGGATACGGAGACGGAACCCACCTGATGGTTAGCAAAGAAGCATTTGATGCTCTTTATAATGGTGGTATTACTGGTAACGAAGACGATGGCGGAAAGTGGGATTCCCGTCTTTGGGTTGGCTGTCAGAACAAGCTAATCGCCGGTTCAGTCCTTAACACATCAACTTCGTCTAGTTCAAGTTCACTGGGAGGATCTAATTACTATTGCATGAAATATCAATACAATGGTATCACAATGGAGGGTAGTGCCTCGAACAGAGAAATAAAGAGTCTGTATTATGGGTCTTCGGCTTTTAATAACTGGATTATATATCGCATGACAGATGTTATGTTGATTAAGGCTGAAGCGCTTGCATGTCTTGGCGGTTCTACCCAAAAGAATTTGTCTAAGGCTATATGTAATGCCATCCATCGTCGTTCGTATTGTAACTATCAGGATGGTACGAAGCTTCCCAGCACTGATGCCACAGAAGGTACAATTGGCAACGTCTATGGCGCACAAAAGAAGGCGAAGAACGGCATTACCATTCCAGTCGAAATCGTTTATGTCATGAACGAACGTCAGATTGAGCTGATTGGCGAAGGCAAGCGCTGGTTCGACCTGGTGCGTCTGGCAGAGCGTTGCAACTCGCAGAGCCAGGCAAAGAGCGATCCGGATGACCCGCGCGATGAAGGAGTCAAGAATGGCAAGTCAGGTATGGAGGCTGTAGTTGAGTTGTTCCTCGGTACAGGTTCCAATGGCAGTTATGCTACGACTCTTGTCAACCGCTTCAAGAACCGCTATGGCATGTATTGCCCCATATATTATATGGAGGTGAAGGCAAGCAACGGTGCCATCGAACAGAACCCCGTATGGAACAAGTCTAAGTACGAGCAGTAAGAGTGAAATAATAGATATCAGTTATAAAAGCATACATAATATGGCTAATAACAGAATTAACAGATACATCGGTGCAATAGTTGTAGGTACGGTCCTGGTGGCAGTGCCGGGTTGCACCGACACATGGGACGACCATTATAATTATGATCCTGCCCCAGGGACAACGCTTACGTTGTGGGATTTGATTAAGGACAATCCTGACTTCAGCCGTTTTGCGGATATTGCAAAGCATGCAAAATACTATAAGGACAACACTCATGCAGTGTCTACCTATACTTATGAGGATATCCTCGACGGTGCTCAGGTTAACACAGTTTGGGTTCCAGACAACAGTGCATTGACTGAAGAAGAGTATCAGAAGTGGATGGATATGTTAGGCGAGAGCAGAGCAGACGAGGATGCCAATGCTGGCTACAATGTCCAGCAACAGTTCCTCGGCAACCATATTGCCTTGTGGCGCCATAACATCTCCGATGCCAAAGTTGATACGGTGAAGATGTTAAATGGCAAGAATCTGGAGTTTGATATGTTAAATATGGAACTTGCAGGTGTTCCTCTTGGAGATGCTGACGAATACAACATTCCTGCCGTCAATGGCGTGTTGCATGTCCTTAAGGGTGTCGCTCCGTTCCACTACAACTTCTATGAGACGCTTAAGTTCACGTCTCCTCGGACGAAGTTCGGAGAGTATGTCGTAAGTAAGGACACTACTTACTTCTCTTCAAGTGCCAGCATCGAAGGCTTGCCCGACGAGAATGGCAACCCGACCTATGTTGACAGTGTGTACTTCACATCAAACCGTCTGTTTGAGAATAGAAACTATCTTCCTGATGAAGGAAGAGAGAAATGTCAGATGGCAGAAAAGTGCTTTTTCGCCCGCATCAACAATGAGGACTCGGTGTTCGTGATGCTGATGCCTACCGATAAGGCATGGGATGATACATATGAGAAACTGAAGCCCGCTTATGTCTATGCAGCTGTTTACGAAGACAAGGTAAAGAGTGATGCAAGTGATAAAACCTTGTACATTCCGAAGCAGGATGCAGATTCATTGCAGGATATGAGTATCAAGATGGATATGATAGCACCTCTCGTCTTCAATATTCATAAGCAGCCGAAGAGGGGCGGTTCTGAGATGTGGACACTTGATTTGTTCAAGGAGTATAAAGGAAATGGCACCAATCCAGACAGCCGTGAAGACTATTTGCTCAACACCTATGGCGACACTCTTCGTTCCATCAAGGGCGAGTGGGATAAGGCAAGTCTTTTCGGTGATGTGGAACCCACAGACATGAGTAATGGTATTGCCTACGAAGTTGACTCATGGAACTTCCCCCGTGCATTCTACGCTCCTGATGTGGAAGTTGAGGTTGACGCTAACGAAATGTTCTATAATTACTCGAAGTATGAGAGCAAGATAGGTAGCAGTACCCAGAGATATACGTTCTCGAACGAAGCTTTCAAAGAAGTGACGGATGTCTATGGTAAGGTTAGCAACAATAACTTCTATCATCTCGTAGGTACAGGCCCAACCGCATCTCCCAAGATAGAGATTAAGCTCTTTGGCAACACCCCCAGCGCATACGTTCCCAATGCACAAGTCATGAGTGGTAAGTATGACATCCAGATTGTGCTTGTACCCCGTTGGTATGTTGATATTGCCAAAGCATCGGAGATTGACGACTACTATCTCGATCCCGAGTCTGAAGAAATGCAGTATATTCTGAGTCACAACAAGTACAAGTTCAAGACACAGATTTCGTATTGTAATGGTGCATCCAGCGGAAAAGACAAGACTACGACGGCAGTGACACGTGAGTCGGATGGTACGAAGGTTGATACCGTAACTGTCGCAGAGGATTTCGAATTCCCGTATTCTTATAAGAATATGCGTTTCTCTTATCCGACCCTTATCCTTGAGGAAAGCATCAAGTCGAGCGAAGCCAGTCAAGGTTACCTATATGATATTGTCATAGACAAAATTATTCTTAAGAGAAAAGATTAGCTTGTCCCATTGTAATACGATAGCAGAATTATGAAAAAGGAATTCAAAAATACATTCTTGCATAAGACTTTGGGTATAAGTCTATGCTTCATGGCTCTTCCCTGTCTCTGCATGTCAACTGCTTATGCGCAGGATGAGATTGAAGAAGAAGAAGAGGTAGTCGTGAGAAAGATCACAAAAGCGAAGAAGGAAAAGACGTATGAGATGAAGGAGGTGACAGGCTTCGTGACTGACGATGCGACCGGTGAGCCGATGGGTGGCGTTCGCATCCAGGCATTGGGCTTGGAGAGGTATTCTACCCTTACAGAGGAGGACGGCAGTTACAAGTTGTCTATCCCTGTCTTCTCAGATGCAGTCTATGTTTATGCTGAGGGTTACAATCCTCTGCAGGTTGCGGTCAAGGACGGCATAGCTGATGCCAACCTGATTGTTTCCAACTTTAACGGCTCCTTCACCGATGGAACGTCCATCATCTCAGAGAGGACTGCCTATGTCGACGAGAGCAGCGGTGTTTCCGTCGACCAGGACATAGAGCGCTTGTTGGCCGGTGATGTCCGTACGATATTGCGAAATGGCATCCCTGGCATCGGTTCTTATATGAGCATTCGTGGAGTGAACTCCATTAATGCCAATGCCCAGCCTCTGATTATCCTGGATGGCAACATGATTGACCCCCAGTACGATCGCGTGACGATGCACGAGGGCTTCTACAACAACCTGCTTGCGGGCATCGATCCCGAGAACATTGAAAAGGTGGAGGTCATCAAGAACGCTACAGCGCTCTATGGAGCCAAGGGTGGCAATGGTGTCATCAAGATTACAACCAAACGTGGCAAGAGCATGGCAACGAAGATTGGCGTGCGTATCTATGGTGGCGTAGAACTTGCTCCCAAAACTCTCAGCGTTCTCAGTGGCGACCAGTACAGCACTTATCTGAGCGACATGGTCAGCACCATAAAGAACATGTCGGCAAGTAGCCTGAGTAGGTATGCATTCTTGGACAAGAGCCCTTCCAACTACTACCGCAAGGTCTTCAGCAACAACACCGACTGGCAGAAGGACATGTATCGCAGCGCCATGACCCAGAACTACAAGATTAATGTAGAGGGTGGTGATGAGGTCGGTATGTATGCCCTCTCTCTGGGTTACACCAAATCCAATTCCACGGGTAAGGGAACGGACTTCAGCCGTCTGAACCTCCGCTTCAATACGGATATTCAGATTTTCGAGAAGTTGCGCACAGGATTGGATATTGCTTACAATCAGGTGAGCTATAATATCCTCGACAATGGATGGAGCGAAGACTATAGCATGCAGAACATCGGCTCTACCAATGTGCTCGGCCTCATTCAGGCTCCTTTCATCAGTCCGTATTCCTATTATTATGATGAAAACTCAACGGCTGCGTATTCCGGCGACCGTCTTGCATTGTCGTCTGACTATGCCGGCAAGTATGCCAGCACCAGTTACAACTGGGTGGCCAATCCCTTCCGGTTCCCCCTCACGCTTGGCGATAACGGCATCAATGAAGCCCTCCGCAATCCCTATTGGATTTTGGAGAACTCTCCTGGCCAGAACAAGAATTATGCCCAGTCAACGCAGATTGACTTGAATGTCAGCCCGAAGTATCAGGTCACGAAGACATTCAGCATCAGCGACCGCTTCAACTTCTTGATGACGCGCAACAGCGAGAAGTACTTCCTGCCTGTCAATGGTACGACCAATTATTTCCTTAAGGACTTGGGCGAAATCAATGCCGTGCAGAAGACTCTCTTCTCCAAGGAGACCACGTTGCAGAACGACCTGCGTCTCGACTGGCGCAACATCTATGGTGCCCACACCGTCAATGTGTTTGGCGGATGGCGTTACAACAACTACTCCTATAGCTACAATTATATGCGTGGTTATAACAACGAGAACGATAAACTGCCTATCATGAACAAGAACATGGCCTACCTCAACTATGACGGTACCAATGACAACTGGATTGATATGGCTCTGTATCTCGATGCCAACTATAACTATGCTAACCGCTATTTCGCTGATTTCGCTTTGAGCATGCAGTCCAGCAGCCGCTTCGGTAAGAACACGGAGAAAGGCATCAAGTTGGGTGGTGTCAGCTGGGGTATCTTCCCGTCATTACAGTTGGGTTGGATTATTACCAACGAAAAGTGGTTCCCCTCTACCAAGGGCGCTATCAACTACCTGAAGCTGACTGCAGGCTTTGACCAGAGCGGTAATGACGACCTCGACTACTATGCAGCCCGTACCTATTGGGAGAGCATGAAGGTCACCAACAACACGGTAGGCCTTTACCTCAACAATATTGAGAACAGTTCTATCCAGTGGGAGACGACAACGAAGTGGAATGTGGCTCTGCAAGGTGTGTTCCTCAAGAACCGCCTCACTGCCGGCATCGACCTCTTCTGGCACAAGACCACAGACCTGCTTACTGTCAGGGAGCTTCACTTCATGTCTGGTATGAAGAAATACTGGACCAACGAAGGCGCTCTCACGAACCGTGGCTTTGAGTTCCATGCCAATGCTGCACTCATCAACAGGAAGAACTGGAAGTGGGAGCTCGGTGCTTCTTTGGGACACTACAACAACCTCATCAAGGAACTTCCCGACAGCCCCTCCAACTGGTTCAGGGTTGGCGACAAGATGGTACACGGCTACACCTCCAGCATCTACGGAGAAGACAATGTCCTGACGGCAGTCGGCGAATCTGTCGGCAGCTTCTGGGGCTGGGAGACCAATGGTATCATTCGCGATGACGAGCAAGCCAGAGAGGCTGGTGCTCTCGGCTACCTCAAATATCCCACAGGCCTGAAGGAAGAAGGCAAGAAGTACTCCGACTTCAAGGCCGGCGATGTCCTCTTTGTCGACCAGAACGGTGACGGTGTCATCGACGAGCACGACAAGGTTGTCATCGGCAATCCCAATCCCGACATCTATGGTAACATCTACAGCAGCCTGACATGGAAGGACCTGCGTCTTGATGTCAATTTCAAGTATAGCCTCGGCAATGACGTCTATAACTATCAGCGCAGCGAGCTGGAAGGCCTGAACACCACTTACAACCAGACCACGGCTGCTTTGCGTCGTTGGACTTATGAAGGTCAGAACACCGACATGCCTAAGGCTTGCTATACCGACAGCGAGGACTGGCGCAACAATGAGCGCATGAGCGACCGTTGGGTTGAGGACGGCAGCTACCTTAAGCTCAAGAATGTGCGTCTCACCTATAAGATTCCTTACAGCAACAGCTGGCTGCTTGGTCTGAAGGTATGGGGCGAGGGCAACAACCTCTTCACCATCACCAAGTACTTAGGCACCGATCCCGAGATGAGTTGCCGCAACAGCAGCCTGTATCAAGGAATCGACACTGGTCTCCTCCCGAGTGGTCGCAGCTTCAATGTTGGTGTCTCAATCAACCTCTAATACAGTTCATAGCATATAATTCAATTCATAGTTCATAAATAAGAAATGAATAAGATGAAAAGGAAATCAATCATAAGCGTGTTATTGCTGGGCATGGTGCTGGGCATGTTCTCCACTTCTTGCCAGGACATGCTCTCCCCCGACAGCGAACGCCACTCATATACTGTGGCAGATGATATCTTGTATTCCTACTGGGGCATTCTCAAATCCTTGCAGAACATTGCCGAGCGCTATGTCATCCTGAACGAATGCCGTGGCGACCTGGTGGATGCTTCTTCTTTCGTCAGCGACACGATTGCTGCCATTGTCAACTTCGACTTCGAGCCGGGGAACGAGTTGACTGAGGACGGAGCATGTGCATATCTCAAGATTAGTGACTATTACCACGTCATCAACAGCTGCAATGCCTACATTGCCATGTGCGACACCACCTATACCACCGGCACGAGCGAGAAGCTCATGCTCAGGGAGTATTCCCAGGTGCTGGCCATCCGTGCGTGGGTTTACATGCAGTTGCTTTATGCCTATGGCGAGAACAAGGTGCCGTTCTATACGGAGCCGATGCTCACCACCGACGACATAAACAACTTTGTGAACGACAACAGCCGTCCGAAGGTTACGGCCGAGTTGTTGGCAACAGAGCTCGGACCCGAGTTGGAGAAGATGTGGCCCGTCGAGGATAAGTACGGCCTTCCCGAATATGACAACTATGGCGACGTGAACAGCGGCAACACCCACTTCGTCTGCCACAGCAGCAAGTGCATGTTCCCTGTTGCCATCGTGCTGGGCGACCTCTACCTGCTGAGCGGCAGATATGCTGAGGCTGCGTCCTACTACTACAAGTACATCAATACCGAAGTGTGCGGCCCATTGCCTGTGAGCAGGTGCTACAGCACAGGTCTTATTTCTGACAGCAAGGACTACCCAATCTATAATTACGACAACAACAACATTCCCTACACAGAAAAGAGCAAGGTCAGCAAGAACTCTGAGTCCATCACATGCATCCCCAGCAACAAGGGTAAGCTCGAGGGCACAGTGCTGACAGACATCAACCGTCTGTTTGGCTTCGAGGCTCAGATGCGTACCAGCAGCTCCGAGGGTGCAGGTGCATCCGTCGGGCTGAGCCGCAACTACGAGCGTGAGCTCATCCCCAGCAAGGGCTATGAGGCTCTCTGCGACAGCCAGAAGTTCGAGATTTATCTGGGTAACATATCGGGCAACACTTTCGTTTGGGATCCCAATACCACTACGCTCGAGGAGATACCTGGTGTGGGTGATGCCCGCAGGGCTTGGATATATAGTAAGAATGGCGAACAGTGGACTTTCCGCGTGGGCGATGACAACTTATATGGTAAGATGGTGTCCAAGCAGAATCCAGGGGGCATCTTCTCTACGACTTATCCTGTGGTCTATCGCAAGAGCACCGTATGGCTCCGCTTTGCCGAGGCTCTGAACCGTGCCGGCTATCCCAGCTATGCATTTGCCATCCTCAAGACTGGTCTCTGCAACAATACGATGTGGGTTCCCTACGATCCCTTGTCATACGGCAGCCTCGAGGGCCTGACCGTCCAGTATTTCGCTGATGATGGTAGCGTAAGGCGTTCATTGTTGGATTATAAGATCAACGACTCGCTCTTTGTGTACATTGACGAGACAGAAGAAGGCGATGTTATCTTCATGCCCGAGGGTTGGAGAGAGGACGAGACGATGTCCACCTATGCCAGCCTGGAGAGCTATCTGGTGAGCCGCTTCATGCAGGAGGATGAGACCCTGACAGAGGAGGATGCCAAGGCAATGATAGAGAAGAAAAAGGTTTACTGGGCAGTGCCGAGCGACGATGCTATCAGCAATCAGCCCGAGGAAGATTGTGGCTATGCTTGCTACTATCTCGACCGCCGCGAAGTGAGTCGGGCAGCTAATGTGCCTTACCTCAACCTCAACCAGCCTTATCTCCGTGGCAACCAGCGTCAAGTAATTCGATATAAGGAGCAGGGCAGAATGCAGACTGCACAAGCTAACTCCATGATTTATCCTTCCGGAGAAGGATCCGATAACTTGACCTACACCATCGGCGTTCACCAGCGCGGCTGCGGCTTCATCTGTTGGGACGACCCAAGCGCCTACCGCTCTTCCTACACCTATGTAGGCATGGTGCAGAAGAAGCTGAAGGAAGAATATGGACTGGAGCTCACCGAGAAGCAAATCTATGGCGACGAGGGCGACTACCTCGAGGACGTGCAGAATGCCGTCGAGGACCTCATCATCGACGAGATGGCTCTTGAGCTTGCCTTCGAGGGCTCGCGCTTCAGCGACCTCTATCGTGTGGCACATCGCCGTCAGACCCCCGACTATCTGGCAAAGCGTGTGGCAAAGCGTCACACAGGCGAGATTGACGAGAAGCTCCGCAACAAACTTCAGACAGAAGACAGCTGGTTCCTGCCCGTTCCCACCGAATAAGCGCAGCAACCCATAGCACATAGAGACTTCATGCAGAGCCGTCAAGAGGAAGACCCCCTTGGCGGCTCTCTTTTTTGCTTATATATGAACATGTCCGGAAAGATCTGCAGTCCCAACATCAGGAGCTGCTGCCGTGACTTATTCCTGCTGACACGTTTCGTGTCTTGTTTCCACATGAGTAACAAACTGTTTCCACGAGAGAAACAAACCGTTTCCACACGAGAAACAAAAAGTTTCTTCATAAGAAACAAAACGGAAACAAATGTTAAATCCGACTTCTTTATGTGTGAACCTGCGATTCCTGACCGCTGTTTTCTGATTATTGGTGTCCGCTAAAATCATACAGACATCTAAAGCCTGGAAGGCTTCACTTTGAGAAACCAGGGGCCAAAGAAAAGCCTGGAAGGCTTTACCTTGAGTAACCGTGGGCGAAGCCCTCGGAATCAGCGCATGACATGCTCTCCACTGCCTGGAAGGCAGTACTATAAGATGCCGATGGTACTGCCTTCCAGGCAGGAGCTGGGAGGTTTTCGCACCTTGTCCGAGGGCTTCGCCCCCGGTTCTTCCCTACGGTCAGGCGGCAAAGCCGGAGTCCTCATAGTGAAGCCTTTCCAGGCTTTAGATGCCTACTTGATTTCCCCTGATAGCAAAAAAAACGGTAAAATGGGCAATTTATACCAATTTTCGTTCCCTAATGTAATAAAATAACGTACCTTTGCGCCCGAAATTTAAAAAGAAAGGAAACATCTAATTATTAACAAAAACATAAAACAAAATGAAAAAGATTTTACTTACCTTAGTCAGTGCACTTTTCTGCCTCGGCAGCATGGCACAGAAACCGGGTCTCTTCACGACCTATGACTTCAGCGAACAGGTTGTCTTTGAACAGCAAATCAACAAGCAGACCCCTACGATTACCAAAGCTCAGGCTTCGCAGCAGCAAGTCATCGACAGCCGCCTGGCCGACTTGGATGAATTCATCGTCAAGGAGTTCACCATTCCCGCAGTATCGACAAGCGGCAGTTCCCTCCCTCTTGGCGATATCGACATCAAGGGATTCACTATCACAACCGACGAAGACGGCATCAACCACTTCTCCTACGACGGTACCTATACGTTCGACGTGAGCAACCTGCCCACTGCTGTCCAAGAAGAAGCGAAAGCGTGGTTTACTGATGTTCCCGTGAAGCTTGAGGGAAAATTCAAGGGGACAAAGCTCTATGCGGTCTTCCGTATGTTAGTGACCGCAAGCTCCGGCTCAACCACAAATCGCATAGTGATAACGGCAACATATGGCACCGACGACTTCGCCTCTGACCCTGAAGGCAAGGTATATACCGAGCCCCTCGTCGTTACCGTCAACGGTGTGAAGACAGATCCTCAGGACACCGATGTCACCGTCTATACCAACGACGACGAGACCATCGACTTCGAGCTGAAGAACTTCGTGCTCACGATGGGCGAGGAGAGCATGCCCATTGGCAATATCGTCGTCAAGAACCTTACCGTGACAAAGGGCGAGGATGGTCTGGACCACTTCAGCTACGAAGGCAACATCACCATCGAGGAAGGCGACCAGGAAGGCGTCGAGATGTGGTTCGGTCCGCTGCTCTGCGTGGAGTACGGTGCAATCCCCACCAAGCTCACCGGTAAGATGAACGACGAGAAGCTCTACGTCACCATCGACATCGACATGAGCGACACCGGACTCGGACAGGTAATCAATGTCCAGCTTGGCACCGACGACTTCCCCGCCCCCGCCCGTGAAGGCAAGGTATATACCGAGCCCCTCGTCGTTACCGTCAACGGTGTGAAGTCAGATCCTCAGGACACCGATGTCACCGTCTATACGAACGACGACGAGACCATCGACTTCGAGCTGAAGAACTTCGTGCTCACGATGGGCGAGGAGAGCATGCCCATTGGCAATATCGTCGTCAAGAACCTTACTGTGACAAAGGGCGAGGATGGTCTGGACCACTTCAGCTACGAAGGCAACATCACCATCGAGGAAGGCGACCAGGAAGGCGTCGAGATGTGGTTCGGTCCGCTGCTCTGCATGGAGTACGGTGCAATCCCCATCAAACTCACCGGCCAGATGAACGACGAGAAGCTCTATGTCACCATCGACATCGACATGAGCGACACCGGACTCGGCCAGACCATCTATGTCGTCCTGGGCACTAAGAAGGGCGACGTCAATGGCGACAACAACATCGATATAGCCGACGTGGTAGCCGTCCTCAACATCATGGCCGCAGGCACCGACGACCCTGCTGGCAACGTCAATGGCGACACCGCAGTCGATATAGCCGACGTGGTTGCCGTCCTCAATATCATGGCTAATCAGTAAACTCTAAACAGAACATAAACAGACAAAATGAAAAAGACATTATTAACACTAAGTATTGCTGCTTTCGCCTTTGGAGCGCAGGCACAGTATCAGATGGCAAACAGCAACTTCGAGGCTTGGACAGCATCGTCCGGCGAACCCGACCACTGGCATGGATTCAAGAGTGCCAAGGGAAGTTATGCAAGCTTGGCAAAAGGTACATTGGCCAAGAGCACTGATACGCGCCCGGGCACTACAGGCACTTATAGCGCAGTAATTACTGCGGGGAGCACCCTCGGTGTCATAAACAATGGAACGGTGACGACTGGTCAGCTTCAGGCAGGCAGCATGACTGCAGCCAATACCGCCAATCATGCCGAGATGGACAAGACGAGCACAGCTACCGACAAGAACGGCGACAAGTTCTACATGCCCCTCACCGGACATCCCGATGCCTTGAAGGTCTGGCTGAAGTTCCAGCAAGGCACTGCACAGACCACATACAAGTATGCGTCGGTGAGCGCAGTCATCACAGACGGCACATACTATCAGGACCCCGAGGACAAGACCTATTCAAACAAGGTGGCACAGGCAAAGAACACCCAGATAACCGCATGCGACTGGACCGAGTTCACCGTGCCGTTTGAGTATCTCTCTAACAGCATCGAGCCCGCAGCCATCCTTTGCACCTTCGGCACGAATGCCACTCCCGGCAAGGGCAGCAACGGCGACAAGGTCTTCATCGACGACGTGGAACTGATTTACTACAGCGAACTGTCTACGGCCCAGTACAACGGCAATACTGTCACCTTCACCGATGGCGCAGCTTCCGTTGATGCAGAATATGACTCATCTCTCCTCAGCCTAACCAAGAAAGGCAAGGGTGGAACTATAGAAACCAGCTTCGATGATGCAACGGCATTGCTTACCATTATTGTTAAGGGTGACAACATCAGTGAGGACGCCACGAACTATCACACCTATACCATCCAGTTCAAGGTGTCATCACAAGAGCCGGCAGTCGTTTCCTCTACTACTTATTCTGAGGACCTCTATGTGACCTTGGGAACAAGCACAGGTGATAAACAGGTAGCCAATGTGACAGTCGAAACACTTGAGAACGGCAATATCAACTTCGTACTCAAGAATTTCGTGCTTGACGGAATGCCTGTTGGAAACATCGCTGTAAAAAACATCGAGGTGGCAAAGGATAACACCTTCTCCTTCAATGGAGGAATTCAAATCGGAGAAGGTGATGACCCTTCTTATGAATTCTGGATGGGTCCTGGTATCACGGAGGAATGTGGTGGCAGCGTTCCCCTCGATATGGAGGGCCAGTTCATAAGTGAGAACCATGTTGTGGTGTATATCTCAATTAACATCGCCGAGTTTGTAGGTTATCCTGTCGAAGTTCACCTTGGCTATGCACGCTCTTCGATGGCTGTCAATGCTGAGGCCAAGTACGGTACGTTCTGTGCTCCCTTTGATGTAGAGGTTCCTGCCGGTGTTCAGGCTTATACGGTTGTAGGGGCTGAGGCCAACGGCTTGCTCACGCTTGACGATGCGTTGAGCATTATTCCTGCCAACACGCCGGTCGTTCTCTTTGCAGAGAGTGGTCTGGAGGCAGTCGAGTCCTTCGGCATTGCAGAGGAAGGCACACCAAGCGTCGGCCTGCTGACTGGTGTCTATGAGAACACTCCCGCTCCTGTGGGCAGCTATGTCCTGCAGAACCTTAACGATAAGGTAGGCTTCTATCAGGTGGCCGAAGGCAGTCAGCCTACCATTGGCGCCAACCGCTGCTACCTGACCGCACCGACTTCACCGGCTTCCGGCGTCAAGGCATTCTTCCTTGGCGAAGATGATGCAACTGGCATCAGCTATAAGTCCTTCCCTTCAGGGGAGGATTTAGGAGAGGCTTACAACCTGGCCGGTCAGCGTATCAGCAGGATGCAGAGAGGCATTAACATTATCAACGGTAAAAAGGTTCTCAAGTAAGATGAAGAAGACATATATGATGCCTGCACTGCAGGTCAGCGAAGCGCAAGCAGTCAATATGATGGCCGTCAGCATCCAGGACGGCAACGCCGACCCCGGCAAGGACGTCCTCACGAAGGAAAATACTGACTGGGACTTTTGGGGCGACGAAGAATAATAATCGAATAATAGCAAACCAAGAACATGAAGAAGATACTTCCTCTCCTGCTGATGGCCTTTGCCACACAGATGGTCAGTGCACAACAGCTTTCCAATACGACGTTCAATGACGAATGGGTGAACTGTTACCCATGGGAGTCAGGTGCTACTGTCTCATCACCTCGCAGCACTCAACCCGAGGGCTGGTGCATTTCCAATGTGTCCAATACGGCACTGCCCGTAGTGGGAGAGGAGGTAACTCCTGGCGCAGATGGAACAGGGAAGGCAGTCAAACTCACCAACGTCAAGGCTTCGATAGGCGACAATACAGCTCCGGCCTATATCACCTTGGGCACGGCATGGGCAACAGCCGAGACCAAGATGACGAGTGTCCGCAATGCCGACGGCGGTGTGTTTGGCGGTGTGTCCTTCTCCTTTCATCCCGATGCCGTACGCCTTACCTACAAGCATGACATCAGTGCAGGTGACGAGAACATGTCCGTTGTCGCCTATCTGTGGAAGGGCACATGGACGCAGGCCAGTGTCCCTTCTAACACAGCGGTTGGAATTTTAGGCTGGGGAAATGCCACAAAGGTGGACATGACGGACCGCATCCACAACATACTCGGCAAGAATTACCTGACAGGCGGAGACGTCACCAAGACCGACGATGCCGAGCTTATCGCTTCCGTAGAGTATTACGACAACACGGCAGTAAGCAATTGGACAACGCAGGAGTTCCCACTGGAATACAAAAGCGACGCTACGCCCGAGAAGGTGAACATCGTCATTGCCTCCAATGGCTTGTTCGATGACCGCAGCACCATCAAATCAGGCAACAGCGTGACCGTCGACGATGTGGAGCTTGTATATTGGCATACCCTCTCAGCCCTGACATACGGAGGCGAGACTCTGAACTTCTCGGAAGACATCACCGACTACGAACTGTCTTCTGCCTACGACGAGGCCAAGCTCAGCTATACAGTCAAGGGACGAGCAGCAACCGCTACGACATTCTTCGACGAGGAGACCGGAATGCTGACCATCCGTGTGGAAGGCGAGGACATAGAAGCCAATCCGGAGTCGTTCACGGAATATAGGATACAGTTCGGTGCAGGCGGTCAGCCTAAGCTTGACGTGGATTGGAACTGGAATGCTGCCACGAGGTACTTCCTCAATACGACAGTGGAGAATGCCTTTGTCCTGACGTCTGGCGACACCAGCCTCTTCTCCTTCTCCAGCAGCAACGAAGACGTGGCCAAGCTGGAGAACGGCAAGCTGATAGTAGGCGGTCAGGCCGGAGCAGCCATCATCACGGTGAGCTGTGCAGGCAGTTCGAGGTGGAATGCCCGCGAGGAGCAGTACGAGGTGCAGGCTGTTGCAGCAGGTCATGTGCCATTCGACTTGACGCAAGACCTCTATGATGCAGTCAAGGGAGAGACCTCCGGCACTCAAGCATGGGATGCCAACGGAGGCATTCGCCTGGGAAACAACAGCGAGATATTCAGCTGGGGCAACAGGTTCTATGTGATGAAGATTACGGGCTTACCCGACAAGCTGAGCTTCAAGTACGGTTCATCCAATGGTGCCTCGAGTCGCCAGTACGCCATCTATGAGAGTGCCGACGGCGAGAACTTCACTGAGATATGGCGTGACAACCGAGGCAGCGGCTTGGACAATAACCTCTATTCAAGCGGCGACATTCAGCTCCGCCCGGACACGCGTTTCGTCAAGTTCTTCTACTATGGCAACTGTGCTGCCTACTATCGCGAGGTGAAGGTCACGGAACTTGTCAAGTTCGAGAGCGACACAGACGAGATTGTGATGAACGAAACGGAGAGCACCGCAGGCTTTACCTTTACTCATGCCAATGCCCGCACTGGCTTTATAACCGTTACGACCCCACAGGGCATTACAGTCGATGTGCCTGAATTCGTAGGTGGCCTCGACATATATGCCGAGCAGCCGCTTACTGTCAGCTACGACCCCTATGAGTGCGACGTAGAGGACGACATCATCATCTCCGATGGTGTTCAGGAGAAGAAGGTGCACATCGTGGCCCGCGTTGAGGACCCGACTGAGATTAAGGACCTTAAAGTCCTGAAGGACTCTAAGGACCTGAAAGTCTATAACCTTGCCGGCCAGCGCATCCAGAAGATGCAAAAGGGCATCAATATCGTGGACGGTAGGAAAGTGCTGAGGTAGAGAACCGAAGAAGGCACATGGACGGCAAGCTTATAACTATCCTTGGCCCTACTGCCTCTGGCAAGACGACGCTTGCAGCACATCTGGCCGCACGTCTTGGCGATGCAGAGATTATCAGTGCCGACAGTCGTCAGGTCTATCGAGGCATGGATATAGGTACGGGCAAAGACTTGGCCGACTATAAAGTAGGTGGGAAGGAGATTCCTTTCCACCTTATTGATATATGCGAGGCGGGAGAGAAGTACAACCTCTTCCGCTACCAGCAGGACTTCCACAAGGCTTACGACGATATCCTTTCCCGCCATTGTCAGCCCATCCTCTGTGGCGGGACGGGACTCTACATAGAGTCTGTCCTGAAGGGCTACAAGATGGAGGCTGTGCCGGAGAACCCTGAGTTGCGTGACAGGCTGAAGGACCTTTCTCTTGCCGAGCTGAAGGAGATCCTGGAGCAGTACAAGACGTTGCACAACGTGACTGACCTCGACACGCCCAAGCGTGCCATCCGTGCCATCGAGATACAGACTTACTATCGCGAGCATGGCACGTTGGAGCGGGAGTTCCCTTCGATTGACAGCCTCATTATCGGTGTCGATATTGATCGTGACCTGCGTCGGCAGCGCATCAGCGAGCGCTTGCGTCACAGGCTGGAGCAGGAGGACATGGTGGGCGAGGTGCGTCGCCTCTTGGAACGTGTGCCTGCCGACGACCTTTTGTATTACGGGTTGGAGTACAAGTACCTGACGCTTTACGTGCTTGGCAGGCTTTCATACGACGAGATGGTGAGCCAGTTGGAGACGAGCATCCATCAGTTTGCCAAGCGGCAGATGACATGGTTCCGCGGCATGGAGCGTCGTGGGTTCAGAATCCACTGGATACAGAGCACGCTCCCTTTGGAGGAGCGTGTAGAGAAAATCCTAAGCCTTTTGGATTAGCTGTAGCGCAGAATCTGTCCTGGACGCAGGATGGCGTTGCGCTTTATATTGTTCATGCGGCAGAGGCGGTCGATGCTTGTGCCGCATTTGCGTGCGATGGAGGAAAGCGTCTCGCCTGATTTTACCTTGTGGATATGAGTGCGAGGCTTAGCCTTCATCTGTTGGAGTTTCTTCTGCTGGAAGGCCTGGCTCTCTGCTTCCTTGGTCTGTATGGCTTCAGCCACTTCTTCGCTCATCATCTCTTGGGGTTCGGGTTCGTTTCCTGTGGCAGCCAGCAGTGTGCCGCGTCCGTTGGCGCGGAAGAGGTAGAAGTCGCCTTTGATGTCTTGTGCTTCGAAGTCGAAGAGACGTTCAGGGTCAATGAACTGCCCGAGGAAGCGTGTCTCGAAGTGGAGGTGGGAGCCTGTGGAGCGTCCAGTGTTGCCTCCGAGTCCGATGACGTCACCAGCCTTGACGATTTGGTTGGGCTTGCAGAGGTGGCGGCTCATGTGTCCGTAGATGGTCTCGAGGCCGTTGGGGTGGCGGATGACGACGAAGTTGCCGTAGCCGTTACGTTCGTATTTGACGACGCGCACTTTGCCAGGGAAGGCTGCACGGATGGTGTCTCCGACGAAGACTTTGATGTCTGTTCCGTAATGCTGGCGGCGGAAGGAGGGTCGGTAGCCGTAGTGACTGGTGACGAGCCGGCTGTCGCACGGCATGTGGAACTGTCTTAGGTCTATCTTGTATTCTGCGGGGATGTTGGTGTCAGCCACGCGTGCGTATTCATTTTCCCATGTGGAGTAGAGCGATGCGGCCGGGGCTTGTATGTCGGCCAGTGCTTCGTGCTCGCTGAGTCGTACCAGCGAGATGCTGTCGATGGCACGCATCTTGCGGTCGATGGGCGCTATGTCGGCGAGCCGGTCTTGTGCCAGGGTGCCAAGGCTGACTGCGAAGAGTAGTGAGAGGGTGGTTAGTATTTTCATTACTGGTTTGTTTTTCATTGTTAGTTGCTTAGCGCTATCAGGACAGGTCGAGCGCATAGAGGCGGTCCATGTTGAGGTCTCCCAGGTCGAAGAGCTCTTCGGGCTTGAAGAATCGCTTCAGCTCGATTTGTGCTGAGGTGGGCGAGTCGGAGGCATGGACGATGTTCTGCTGGTTGCTCATGCAGTAGTCGCCTCGGATGGTTCCGGGTTCTGCCTTGCGTCCGTTGGTGTAGCCTGTGATGAAGCGTACCACCTCGATGGCGTCTGTGCCTTCCAGACACATGGCGATGACTGGCGTTCGCATCATAGATGCCTTCAGTGCGGGGAAGAATGGTTTGCCTACCAGGTGGGCATAATGCTCGTTGAGTATCTCGTCATCGAGCTGCAACATTTTCATACCGACGATGCGTAGTCCTTTCTTCTCAAAACGGCTGGTGACTTCGCCTATCAGGCCTCTCATCACCGTGCTTGGTTTAAGCAGCACGAGGGTTCTTTCCATGTCGTAGCGTTTCGTTTCGTGTAGTTAGGCCCTTTTGGGTAAGGGCGTTTTCTACGTTTCCGGCTGCAAAGGTACGACAATTTAGTCAGATGGCCAAATACTTTTAGTATTTTTAACGACTTCGAACGATTGTTGACATTTCGGCAGGCTGTTTTCTTGCGCCACGAATTATATTGCGTCGCCTCATTTAATGTATTCCTTTTCCTCATCCTCCAGTATAGGTTGTTTGCACATACGCGATGATGCAATTGCACGTACGCGTATGTGCAATTGCATCATCGCGTATGTGCAAACCTCCCTCCCTGCTTTTTTAGGCAAGGAAGTGAGTCGTGTTGGGGCGGGCAGGCGTTATCTGAGACTGCCTTGTGCTTTTAGGAGTTTCGTGTGAGCCACCTGCAGCTGGCACTTTGCATTGACATGGTCGGCCGATGCCTGCTGCCACATGGCTTGTGCGTCGAGGAGCTGCGAGAGGGGCTCCATGCCGGCGTCGTACTGCTGGCGAGCGAGCCGCATGTTTTCCTCTGCCTGCTCCAGGCTTCGGCTGGTGATGCTGAGCTCCATCTGTGCTTCGGCGAAGTTATTGTCGGCCTGTGCCAGTTCGAGCTGCATCTGCTCGGTGAGGTCCTGCTGCTCTGTCTGTGCTATCTGTTGGCGTGCCTTGGCCGAGCGAATCCTGTAGGTGCGTTCGCCGAATGTGACGAGGGGAACTTTCAGGGTTGCCCCTACGGAGGCCATACCGGAGTTGAACAAGTTGGTTCCTCCCACTTTGATGCCGTTCATGTAGGAATAGCCTGCGAACATGGCCAGCTGCGGCATGAAGTCGCTGCGAGTGAGTTTCACCTGCTGTGTGGCAATGTCCGTCTTTGCCTGCAGGATGGCAGTCTCGGGGCGTGAGGCGATGCCCTCGGCTCTGTCAAGAGGGAGGGGGGAGTCGGGTAAGGACTCGTTGAGCCTGAGGGGAGTGTTGAGGGGCAGGCCGAGGACGTGGCAGAGGTTCATCGTGCTCAGCCTCGTGGCATTGTCGGCTCGCTGTATGGCAAGTTCGGCCTCGTTGAGCTTCACCTGCACCTTCATCTGGTCGTTGCGCGTCTTCAAGCCGTGGCGCACGGCACTGTCCACGTTCTTGAGCAGTTCGTCGAGCAGTTGCTTGTAGGCTCGAGCCACGTCGGCCAGCTGGCGGGCACGGATGGCCTGCATGTAAGCCTCGTCGGTGCGCAGGATGGCTTGGCTCTCGGTGAGGCGGATGTTCTCGCCGGCCATCTCTGTGCCATACGTTGCCATGCGGTAGGCTGCCGTAATCTTTCCACCCATGTAGAGCGGCTGCGTCAGGGAGATGTTGCCAAGGAAGATGTTGCCTATCTTGTAGTCAATCTCCTGCGAAGGGAAGTCGGCGTACTGGTTCAATGTATAGCTACCGTCGCTGCCCATCGTGACGTTCGGGACGTAGGTGCCGGTGGTAGGGTCGAGTATGCAGATGGGCAGGTGTCCGCCGGCAATGCCGAAGTTGCCCTTTCCCGTGGAGTACATGTCTGCAGCCATGAGGTTGATGCGCGGCAGGTAGTTTGTCTTGTATGCTTTGGCATCATAGCGGGTCTGCTCGAGCGTCAGGCGGGACTTTGCAATGTCCTTGTTGTGGCTGAGGGCAAGCTCGCGTGCCTCGGCAAGCGTGATGTCGCGTGCCGCCTCCTGCGCGCTGATGCAGACAGCAGGAATAGCAGCAAAGCACATCAGGAGACATAATACATTATTATATATATAGGTTTTCATCTTACTTAATCTTGAAGAACATGGCATATAATATAGGAATAAAGATGAGGGTGATGAGCGTGCCGACGAACAGCCCTCCCATGATGGTGACGGCCAGGCTTCCGAACATGGCGTCTGGGATGAGCGGTATCATGCCGAGGATGGTGGTGAGCGAAGCCATCATGACGGGTCGCAGTCGGCTCTTCGAGCTGCCGATGAGTGCGTCTCTCGGTGCCACACCTTCGCTTATCTCCAGGTTAATCTCGTCCATGAGCACGATGCCGTTCTTTATCATCATGCCTATCAAACCGAGCACACCCACGATGGCCACGAAGCCGAAAGGCTTGCCGGTGGCAAGCACAGCAGGTATCACGCCCACAAAGATGAGCGGGATGCAGCAGAAGATGATGGCAGGCTTCTTATAATCCTTGAAGAGCATGATGAGAATCATGATGATGAGGATGATGGCCAAGGGGAAACCGTTGAAGAGATACTTCATGGAGCGGTCGCTTGCCATCTTTTCGCCCTGCCAGGAGAGCGAGTAGCCGTTGGGCAGCTCAATCTTCTCTATTTGCTTGGCTATTGCGGCACGGGCGGCTTCGGTGCCTACGCCCGGTCGCGGCGAGCACTGCACGCGTTGCTGACGCTGTCCGTTGTAGCGCATCACGACGGGCTCTTCCCATTTCAGCTCGACAGCCTTCGCTACTTGCTTGAGCGGCGTCGTCTGTGTAATCATCTCGATGACGTTGTCCCGGTCGATGCTTCCCGCGATGAGCTTTTGCAAGGTGGTGCGGTCGAGCAGCGTATTGAGGTTAGGCAACATACCGAACACCGGCACGTTGTCGATGCGGTCCAAGTCGTTGCCCTGAGCATCGGTACACTTCAGCACGATGCCCTCGCTGTGGATGCCGTCGTAGAACGTGGCGATGGGTATGCCGCCGGTGTAGGCCAGGATGGACGTGGCCACGTCGCTGCGGCTAAGCCCTGTGGTGCGGGCTGCCGGCTGGTCGTACTCGACGGAAAGCACAGGCACCTGCGGTTCCCAGTCTGACGTAGGTAGATAGACTTTGTCCGATGCTGCCACGATGGCCATTGCCGAGTCTGCAAGCCGGTGGAGAACAGATGGGTCGGGGCCGCTGAAGCATATCTCGATGGGATACTTCTTGAACATCAGGTTGTAGCGCTTTAGCTTGATGTAGGCATCGGGATAGCGTTTGTTCAGCTCCTTCTGGATGTCGTTGATGTTCTCCACAAGCGCCTTGGGCGTCTCAAAGTCGATGATGAGTTCACCGTAGGAGAGCGACGGCGTGGCAACGCTTCGCACCAGGTTGTAGCGGCTGGGCGTTCCGCCGATGGAGGTTGTGATGTGTGTCACCTCCTTACGCGACTTCAGGTAGTCGTTTATTTCAGCCAGGTCCTGCGCCACTTGCGTATGGTTCGTGCCTTCTGGCAGCTTGTATTCCATGTAGAGCTGGTCGTACTCCATGTCTGGGAAGAAGGCCTGGTTGAGGAACCTGTAGCTCCAGACGCTCAGCACAACGAGTCCTATAGCCAGTGCTATCATGATAAAACGGAAGCGAAGGCCGAAGTTCATAATCTTCTCAAGGATAGTGTAACTCATTCCCTTGTACGGGTCGTCGTCACCACTTTCGGTCTTCTCGGGAGCCTTGAGCATACGGTCTGCCATGACGGGGACGTGGACGAGGGCAAGAACCCAGGACAACATGAGCGACACGGCAATGACGATGAAGAGGTCTCGCACATAGACGCCTGCCGTATCGGGGCTGAGGAAGATGGGCCAGAAGGCAAGGATGGCGATGAGCGTCGCGCCAAGCAGCGGCATTGCCGTGCGGCGGCCGATGGCAGTCAGGGCTTCCATGCGGGGGCGTCCTTGCTTCAGGTCAACAAGTATGCCGTCTACGATGACGATGGCATTGTCCACAAGCATACCCATTGCCAGAATGAATGCGGCGAGGCTCACGCGTTGCAGCGTGCCGTCGAAGCCTCCCAGCACGAGCAAAGAGCCGAATACGATGGTGAGAAGGCTGAGGCCGATGATGAGTCCTGACTTGAAGCCCATCGTGAAGATGAGCACGACCACGACGATGAGCACGGACTCGAGCAAGTTCACGAGGAACGTGCCCAGAGCAGACTCGACGCGTTCCGGCTGGTTGAACACCTTTTCGAACTTTACACCCAGGGGCATGGTGCGGCTCAGCTCGTCGATTGTTTCTTCCACTTGCTTGCCCACCTTGATGATGTCTTTGTCAGCCACGCCTGCTATGGAGATGCCCAGGGCGCGCTGCCCGTCGCGTTTCAACTCGTTGCGTGTCGGGTCGGCATAGCCTTTATAGACACGTGCCACGTCGCTGATGCGTAGTTGCTCGTCGTCGTGACCCTGGATGATCATGTTGGCGATGTCCTCCACCTTCTTGAAGCGGTCGTCCACGGTGACTCGGACGCGGTGCGCACCGTTGTCGTAGTAGCCGGAGTAGGTGGTTCTGTTCTGGAAGTTAAGCGTTTGAATGACCTCAACGGGCATCACCCCAAGGTTGGCCATCTTGTCTTGACGCATCTCGATATAGATGCATTCCTGCCTCTGACCATATATCTCAACTCTCGACACGCCGTCGATGTCCGAGACGTTGCGCTTGACGAGTTCTGCGTAGTCGGACATCTCGCGGTCGGTCAGGCCGTCGGCTGTGAGGGCGTAGAACATGCCGTACACATCGCCGAAGTCATCGCGGACGATGGGTGTGGAGGCTGTGCTTGGGAGCGACGAGGCGACGTTGCTCACTTTGCGGCGCAGGATGTCCCAATGCTGCTCCACATCTGCGTCCTTGACAGTTGTCTCGAGCTCTACGGTGATGAGGCTTAAGTCGTTCATCGACTGGCTTTGCACGTTGTCGATGCCTGGCATCTGGCGGATGGCTTTCTCTATCTTGTCGGTCACTTCAAGCTCCACTTCGTGGGCCGATGCGCCGGGGTAGGTGGTGACTACCATCGCCTGCTTCACCTTGATGGCAGGGTCTTCCAGCTTGGGCATGACATCATAACTGATGATGCCGCCCACCACAAGGATAGCTACGAAGAAGGAGACGAGTTTGCTGTTGCTCAGTCCCCAGCGGGAAAAGTCAAGTTCCATACTACAAGAGTCCTCCTACGTTTGCTTTCGATGTCTTCTCCATCTCCTTCACGCGCTGGCCGTCTGTGAGGTAGCGGACGCCTGCGCAGACCACTTTCTCCTGTGGCTTCAGGCCTTTCAGCACCTGTATATTGCCGTTCAGGTCGATGCGTCCCACTTCCACGGCACGACGCTTGACGATGCCCGTCTGCGTGTCGAGCACGAAGACGGAGCACTGGTCGTTCTGTCTGTCGATGGCTGTGGTGGGTACGATAACGCCGTCCACTTCGTTGGGAGCGTGGTAGGAGACATAGACCATCGTTGACATACCTGGCGTAATCTTCTGTCGGTCGTAGTCTCCCTTGATGCGAAGCCTTGAGGCATAGAGCTGCGAGGCGTTTGCCTCTTTGCTGACGCGGACAATCTCAAGCGGATAAATCTTGCCTGGCGTCACCTCGAAGGAGCAAGTGGCGCTGAGGAGGTCGTTCTGCCGGGCGTAGTCGCTGGCTGGCACGAACACTTCTATCTCCACGTCGCCTGCATTGAACATGGACACGACGGGCATACCGGCGCTGACGGTCTCGCCCGACTCGTGTATCTTGCGCTGAATGTATCCGCTGATGGGGGCGTAGAGTCGTGTGTCGGCCAGTTGGTTCTTGTGGTGTGCCAGTTTTTCCGTGATTTGCTGCAAGCCGTAGCGAGCGCGGTCGTAGTTCGATGCGGTGGTGCCTTCTTCCTGATAGAGGGCAATCACCCTCTCGGCATCGGCCTTAATTTGTTCGTACTCGGCTTGAGTGGCAGCGAGCTGCACCTCGTAGTCACGCGGGTCCATCTGGGCGATGAGCTGTCCCTTCTTGACGAACTGCCCTTCCTTCACGAAGATGCGTTGGATGGGGCCGCTGACGCGGAAGGCAACGTTTACTTCCTCCGAGCTCTTTGTCCTGCCGGGGTAGCTCAGCTCGGCGGCGTCGCTGATGCGTTCTGCCTGTACCGTCTTGACGTATTGGATATCTTCCTCTGCCCCTTCCTTCGAGCCGGAGCAAGAGGTGAGCAGCGGACACACGATGGCCATGGCCGCTGTTGTTATCCATGAAACGAGTTTTTTCATAGTCGTAATGATGTTGAGATGTTGGTTTTAGTTTTGTTGAGGCTTGGTGTCTATTCCCATTCTATGGTCGAAGGTGGCTTCGACGAGATGTCGTAGCAGACGCGGTTGACGCCTTTCACCTTGTTAATGATGTCGTTCGATACCTTTGCCAGGAAGTCGTAGGGCAGGTGAGCCCAGTCAGCAGTCATGGCGTCGGTGCTGGTGACGGCACGCAGGGCAACGGGGTTCTCGTAGGTACGTTCGTCACCCATCACGCCGACACTGCGCACTTCGGAGAGCAGGATGGCTCCTGCCTGCCAGATCTGGTCGTAGAGTCCCCAGTCGCGCAAGGCTTGTATGTAAATGTCGTCGGCTTCTTGCAGGACGCGCACCTTCTCGGGCGTGATGGCTCCGAGTATTCTGACTGCCAGACCTGGTCCTGGGAAAGGATGGCGGCCTATGAGGTGCTCTGGAATGCCCAGCTGACGGCCCACACGACGTACTTCGTCCTTGAAGAGCCACTTCAGGGGTTCGCACAGCTTCAGGTGCATTTCCTCTGGCAGCCCACCTACGTTGTGGTGGCTCTTGATGACCTTGCCCGTGATGTTCAGGCTTTCGATGCGGTCGGGATAGATGGTGCCCTGGGCTAGCCAGAAATGAGTTGACGAGTTGACGAGTTGACGAGTTGACGAGTTGTCCGTCGGTGTTTCTGTATCAACTCGTTTACTTGTCAACTTGTTTACTTCATCATTGAACACCTCGATGAAGTCGCGGCCAATGATCTTGCGCTTCTTCTCGGGCTCAGTCACGCCGTCGAGGTCGGCAAAGAAACGTGCGCTGGCATCAACGCCGATGACGTTCAGGCCCAGACACTCGTAGTCCTTCATCACGTTCTGGAACTCGTTCTTGCGCAACATGCCGTGATCCACGAAGATACATGTCAGGCGGTCGCCTATAGCCTTGTTGAGCAGGACGGCTGCCACACTACTGTCCACACCTCCTGAAAGGCCGAGGATGACGCGGTCGTTGCCAATCTGCTGGCGCAACTCGGCAACGGTCGTTTCCACGAAATTAGCGGGAGACCAGTCCTGGCGGCTGCCACAAATATCGACCACGAAGTTCCTGAGCAACTGCGTTCCCTGCAAGGTGTGGAACACTTCGGGATGGAACTGAACGCCCCAAATAGGCTCATTGTCAGCAGCATAAGCGGCATATTTCACCTTTTCGGTGCTTGCGATGGCATGGAAACCGTCCGGCAGAGCCGTAATCGTGTCGCCGTGGCTCATCCACACCTGACTGTTCTCGTCGAATCCTTTGAAGAGCGGGTCGTTAAAGTCAATGGTAGTGAGGTTGGCGCGGCCGTATTCTCTGCTCCCTGCAGGCTCCACTTTCCCGCCAAGCGTATGGCTCATGAATTGCGCACCATAGCAAATGCCGAGGATTGGCATACGACCCCTGAACTGATTCAGGTCAACGCGGAAGGCCTCAGGGTCATAGACGCTGTACGGACTGCCTGCCAGGATGACGCCAATCACATCGGGGTCGGATACCGGAAACTTGTTGTAGGGCAGTATCTCGCAGAAGGTGTCGAGCTCGCGCAAACGGCGTGCAATGAGTTGTGTGGTCTGCGAACCGAAGTCAAGAATAATAATCTTCTGTTGCTGCATAAATAAGATGTATAAAAGTGTACGCTATATTAGATATGGCAAAATTTGCGTGCAAAGGTACGAAAAAACGCATGAAAAAGCAACAGCAAACAATAAAAAGATAAGAATTTATTTGCTGCATGCTGTAGGAAATAGTGCTATTGGGGGTACATGATAATGACTAAAAACCTCAGTTCGGGATAAGTTATCATTGCTGTCCGATAAAGTCAGTCAGGTATCCTAAGCCTGGAAGGCTTCACCTTGAGGACTCCGGCTTTGCCGCCTGACCGTAGGGAAGAACCGGGGGCGAAGCCCTCGGACAAAGTGCGAAGCCCTCCCCTGCTCCTGCCTGGAAGGCAGTACTATGAAGCATCGGTGGGTACTGCAGTCGTTCTTTAGTCAGAATGTCATCGTTTTAGTCCGTTTGCTTTCATTCTGTCAATTTTTGCACACTTCGTAAAGTGGCGAAAAGGGGAACTTATTACGTCGATTTTGCCGACGAACCATAGGGCGTTTGCCAATGCCCTACATTGATTTTGTCAATGACCTATGCCTCCTTTGAAAATCCCCTGTGCCAAAGTTGGCAGATTTACTGTGCCAAAAAGTGTGCAAAAACGTGTCAAAACAGCCTGTTTTGTAAGGTGGAGATGTCAATTTGGCAATTTGAAGAAATTGGAGCCTAATAGATAGCGTTCTGGAACATGCTGTGATACAGAAGGTTGGGATAGTCTCTTCGATTTAAGGGCTTATTTTTGTTTGGGGGTAGAAAAATAGGTCCTGAGCCGTTTTAAGCGATTCTGGAGCGTTTGCAAAAATTGGGTGTGTAAGCAAAAAGCCAGAAAAAGTAGCATTTTGTCAAAACAGAAGATGTTCAATCAATGCGTTTTCCCAAGATTTAGGTACATCCGCTCGATAGAAATTAAAGAAAAAACTTCGTGTTTTCTTTTGTATTGTACTCGCTTATTCGTACCTTTGCACCCGCATTACAACTCTCCTTAGCAACTACGTTTATGGCGGGAAACCGAGTCCTCATCCAGAATGCAACGCTCGTGAACGAAGGCCAGAGCTTTCAGGCTTCTGTCCTCGTTGAAAACGGTCGTATCGCTGAGATTGCCAGAGAAAAAGAGCCGGCCGTCCGTGATGGCGATGAGCTGGTCGACGGTTCCGACTGTCTTTTGCTGCCAGGCATCATCGACGAGCATGTCCACATGCGTGAGCCAGGTCTTACGCACAAGGCCACGATGGAGAGCGAGACGAGGGCTGCTGCAAGAGGTGGCGTCACGACTGTGCTCGATATGCCGAATGTCGTGCCCCAGACTACCACGCTCCAGCTCCTGAAGGAACGCTATGCCCTTGCTGAAGGGCGCTGCCACGTGAATTATGGCTTCTATCTTGGTGCCACGAACGACAACATCGAGGACATCAAACGGCTCGACCCAACAACGTGTCCTGGCGTGAAACTCTTCATGGGTAGCAGCACAGGAAATATGCTCGTCGATAGGGAGGAAGCGCTCCGTAACATTTTCCGCGACTCGCCGACACTCATCATGACGCATTGCGAGGATACGGCCCGCATCAAAAGGAATGAAGAATTAAGAATGAAGAGTGAAGAATTTGCTACCGCCGTGCCTGCTTCCTCATCTGCTATCAGCTCGGCAGAAAATTCTTCACTTCCAGACGACCTCCCCATCCGCCTGCATCCCATCATCCGCGACCACGAGGTTTGCTATCAGAGCACAGCCTTAGCCGTCAAGCTTGCGAAGGAAGAAGGGGCACGACTGCATGTAGCCCATATCACCACGGCACAGGAGCTGGGGCTCTTCCAGCCCGACGATGACAAGATAACAGCCGAGGCCTGCGTGCCCCATCTGCTCTTTACGGATAAGGACTATGAGACGCTTGGCGCTCGCATCAAATGCAATCCCGCCATCAAGACCTCAGAGGATAGAGATGCTCTGCGGAAAGCCCTTTCAGATGGACGTATCCGAACCATAGCTACCGACCATGCGCCGCATCTTCTCGAAGAGAAGCAGGGCGGCTGCCTACGGGCCATGAGCGGCATGCCGATGGTGCAGTTCTCCCTGCCCGCCATGCTGACGCTCGTGGACGAAGGCATCCTGAGCATAGAAAGGCTTGTGGAATTGATGTGCCACAACCCTGCCCTCCTCTATGGCATCAAGGAGCGTGGCTTCGTCCGCGAAGGCTACTGGGCCGACCTCACCCTCGTGCGACGAAAGCCCTGGACGGTCACGACGGACTGCATCGAGAGCCTCTGCGGATGGAGCCCCCTGGAGGGACGCGAGCTCGGATGGCAGGTGGAGCGGACCTGGGTGAACGGAGTTTCAGCCTCTACTGACTCGGTTCCGAACGGGAAGGCCGTCATTTTTTCACACCCCGAATAAACCTTTACGGACCATTCCTGTCAAATAAGAAATTGTCAAATCATCGAGTCGTGAAACATCTCTTCTTCATCGTTATACTCAGCCTCTGCTCTTCGTTGGCCGTGGCACAGAAAGTCACGGTGAGCGGCACCGTCATGGACGGCTCGCTCAGCGAACCCATGCCCGGCGCCTCGGCCGTATTGCTCCAGCCCAAGGACAGCGCACAGGCAGCCGGCGTCTCCACCGACCTCGAGGGCAAGTTCAAACTGCCTTCCGTCAAGGCGGGCAACTATATCCTGCGCATCAGCTTCATAGGCTTCCAGACCTACTACCGCAACATCGTCCTGCCCAAGGGCGACAAGAGCATCAACCTGGGCACTATCACCCTCCAGGAGAACAGTAAGCTGATGAAAGAGGCCGAGGTGACGGCAAAGCTGGCGCAGATGGAAATGAAGGCCGACACGTTCATCTACAATGCCGAAGCCTTCCGAATGCCCGAAGGCTCCATGCTCGAGGAACTCGTCAAGAAGCTGCCCGGAGCCGAAGTGGACGACGAAGGCAACATCAAAATCAACGGCAAGAGCGTCTCCAAGATTATGGTTGACGGCAAGGAATACTTCCAGAACGACACGAAGATGGCGATGAAGAACCTGCCGTCCAAACTTATCAAGAAGCTCAAGTCGTACGACAAGAAGAGCGACTACACACGCATCACCGGCATCGACGATGGTGAAGAGGAGACTGTGCTCGACCTCTCCGTCAAGAAAGGCGTCAAGGACGGCTGGGTGGGAAACTTCGACGGCTCCTACGGCACAGAGGATCGCTACTCGGGCAAAGCCAACGTGAACCGATTCATGGACAACAGCTACCTCTCCATCATCGGCAGCCGCAACAACATCAACGACGGTCGTGGACGTTGGGGAGGAGGCGGCAATGGCATCGCCACGAGCACGATGGGCGGCGTCACTTTCGCCTGGGAGAACGGCAAGCCCGACTACTCGGCAGGCTTGCTCAAGCTGGGAGGCAATGTGCGATACGACAGTAACGACAGCTATTCCGAGAGCCGCACGAACAGCGAGATGTTCCTCCCCTCGGGCACAAGCCAGTTCTCCAACTCCAAGAACCTCGGCACGAACTGGAGCCAGAACTTCAATGCTAATTTCCGTCTCGAGTGGTTCCCCGACAGCATGACCAACATCATGTTCCGTCCCAACTTCAGTCACTCGAATGGCAACAGCTCGTCCGACAGCCGAAGCGTAACCTTCAACCAGAGTCCCTTCGATGCCGGACTGACCGATCCTGTGGAGGAGTACAAGGCATGGACCGACCCAGACGGCATCCGCGTCAACGGCAACGAGCGCTATAACACGGGGCGCAGCCACAGCAACAATGTCAACGGCGAGCTGCAAGTCAACCGCCGCATTCTTGTGCCAGGCCGTAACATCACCCTCAACCTGGGCGGCTCGTACAGCGAGAGCGACAATGAATCGTTCAGCCGTTCCATGATACGCTACTACCAGCGCGATGAGATAAAGGCCGACTACCAGAACATCGCGTCGCCCTCCAAGAGCTACAACTATCAGGGACGCATCAGCTACACGGAGCCTATCCTCAAGGGACTCGTGGCGCAGGTCAGCTATCAGATACAGCACCGCTTTCAGGACAGCGACCGCGAGATGATGGTCTATAAGGAACTGGAGAAAGCCCTTGCCGAAAAAGGACTCGACGACATCACAGCACGGGAACTGGACCTCGGCACCTATGGCGGTATACCCCTCAGCGACTATGGCATCGACCTGACCAATCTCCAGCGAGACATCGAGAACAGCCAGTACGCCACCTACAAGGAACTGAACCACGACGTAAACTTCATGCTCCGATACAATAACAAGTACGAGAACGGACAGGAACTCAACTGGAACGTCGGCGTAAACTTCCAGCCCCAGCGTACCGACATGGAGTACGACAAGCGTGGCATCCATATTGACACCACCCGTACTATCCAGAACTGGGCGCCGCGCCTCAACGTCCGATGGAAAATATCGAACACCAGCCAGCTGCGCGTCCGATACAACGGACGTATGTCGCAACCATCCATGACCAACCTCATCGAAGTCATGGACAACAGCAACCCGCTCTACATCAGCACAGGTAATGCGGGACTGAAAAGCTCGTGGAGCGACAACTTCAACCTCGAATATAACAACTATATCCCCGACCGTCAGATGGGCTGGTTCTTGGGAGCTTGGGGCAACATCAACCGTCGTAGCATCAGCAACGCCACTATCTACGACACGGCTTCGGGCATCAGTTACAGCCGGCCTATGAACATCGACGGCTCCTGGAACGTGCGCTCGTGGATGGGCTTCAACACGGCTCTGGACAAGGAGAAGCACTTCAACCTCAACTGGAACCAGAACATCAACCACAGCAACAGCGTGGGCTACATCAGCAGCGACATCGATGCCGGAGCCATACAGTACCTCTTGCCGCAAGTTGACATGAACGGGCTCTTCCAATATATGGACGCTAACGACCTGCTCCAGAAGTCCGTCACCCGCACCACCGACCTTGGCGAGAACCTGCGGCTCAATTATCGCAACGACCTGCTGGAGGTGGGCGTCAACGGCGGCATGAACTATCAGCACGCACGCAACGACATGCAGAAGAACGGCAATCGCGACACATGGTTCTTCAACTATGGCGGCAACGTCGTCATCAACACTCCCTGGAACATGCAGTTCAGCAGCGACATCTCCCAGCAAAGCCGTCGTGGCTACGACGACGCTTCGATGAACACCAACGAACTCATCTGGAACGCCCAGCTCAGCCAGAACTTCCTCAAGCAGAAGAATATGACGGTCAGTGTGGCATGGTACGACATCCTCCGCGAGCGTTCGAGCATCAGTCGAAGCCTGAGTGCCACGAACCGCAGTGACACTTGGACGAATGCCATCCACAGCTATGTGATGGTGACGCTGAGCTACCGCTTCAACCTCATGGGAAGCAAGGAAGCCCGAGCCGCAGGCTTCAATGGCGGCGGCGGACAGGGCGGTCCCGGTGGCAGAGGCGGCTGGGGAGGCGGCGGCGGACGAGGCGGCCGATTCTAAATAGAAAAGAGAGTAAAAAAGGGAAAGCCCCCGCTCCTGTGGAGTGGGGCTTTCTCTTTATTTGTCTAGAAATGACTTGTAATGTTTGTAATGTTGTAATGCTATAGCAATTTCTCTTTGGTTGTCTCATCCTTTTTCTTGATTTGCCGGACGAGGTCCTTGATGTAAATCTTCACGCCAAAGACGCTGCCTGCATAGACGAGAATCTGTCCGAAGAGCATCAGGACGCTGCCGTCAATCTCACCTTCTGGCGGCATGAAGAGACTCGTTGCTGCCATTGCGGCACCGAAGATGAGCAACAGCAGCGCGGATGCCCTCTCCATCATGCCAGCCCGAAGGCAGACAGAATGGCAGTGATGGTGGTGAGAATGGCGTTGATTATCACTGCCCAGGTGTTTTTAGTTTGCTGTGTCATGACTTTCTTTGTTTTTATTGGTTCAACAATTTGCGTGCTGCATCTATAGTTTCGTCGGATATCGAAAGGCGGCTCTCGATGACGGCCATTGCCTTTATGAGCGCGGGCCACTCTTTTTCTGTGAGCCTTTCGTTCCCGCCAAAGCTCGTGAGCCTGCACACCGCGGCGATGTAGTCGTCGGTTTTGTTTTCTGTTGGAGGTGCCCATCTTGTTATGATTTCCTTGATACTTGTTGCAGCGTATTTGTCTCTATAGGTTCTCAGGAGTTTCAAGGCAGCACGAACGCCCCACGTTATATCTTCGAACTGCACGAAAGCAGGATCGTCCTGCACGGCTGCCTCTCCTCTCCAGTGAGTGCCAGCAACCCGCCGAATATTCAGCGGGTTGCAGTTGCGTTCGCCACGAGTCATAACTATGAACTATGAACTATGAAGCTTTAGCTCGACGTTAGTCAACTATGAACTATGAACTATGAACTATGAACTATTCAAGTCCCTGAATAGTGTCCTCGTTGCGGATTACCTCGATGGCGTCGGCCTGCGCCTTGCGGCTGGCAACCAGCTGGAACTCTGCCTCGTCGCGGAGGTTCTTGAAATCCTTGCCGGGCGTCCAGCAGACATTCACAGCCTTGATGTAGCTGGCGTTGAAGTCGTCAGTGGTCTTGGCGGGGTTGCAGCTGAGCTCGTTGCGGAAGCTGCCGAGGTCACCCAGGTTGACGCTGTTGCCGGCAAGCAGCTGCTCGCGAAGGCAAGCGACCGCATCGGTCAGGATGCCCTTGATGGTACCCTTCGAGAAGGGCGAGTTGTGGTCTGCGATGTGCTTGCAGAACTGGTCGAACGTCAGCTTCTCGTGAATCTGAGATGCGCCATAGGCCTTGGTGTCGGTGATGTCGGCCTTCTTGGTGCCAGGCTTGCTGCTGGCAATGTAGATACTGTAGTTAATCATAATGTAATTTTTTTGTTTTTTGTGTTTGACATACTGTCGTTTTCTCATTTCGATGTGTCGAATTGCGCACTTCGACGTGTCGCCATGAAGAACTTGACAGGAGTTATTTCTTAACTCACTGCAAAGGTACGACATTTCTATGTGGTATAAAATTGTTCGTTTTATACTTTCCGAAAAAGGATGCGGTTCCATGCTTTGGGCATCGAGATTGCTTTTATGCAGGGGAGCGTGTGACAAAAATGACACTTGTGACATGTCACAGAGAGAGAGGTGCAGTTTTGCCTATATATATCATTAGTGTCCCGTTAAAATTGGGACGTGTTAAATATTAATCAAACAACCCCGGAATAAGGGGACCAGATTGCTCTTTGACATCATTGGAATAAGTCTTATCGAACAGTTCTCTGAGCGGAGTCTTGTCCGTGAGTGACATGCTGAGGATTTGCAAGACCTCATAGGTCGAGCGCTTCAACTGCATGTCATGCTGGACAATCGCCACGAGACAGTAAGCCGTAATGGCTGCGCTGATCTGTATTCTGACAGCGTTCTCTGTAGTGCCCCAGAACTTCTTAATTTTAAGGTGCTGCTTGAGCCACTTGAAGAATAGCTCTATCTGCCATCGGTTCTTGTAGAGGTCGGCTATCTGCTGGGCTGTTAGGTCCATCGCATTGGTCAGGAACATGAACTCACGTCCTTGCTCTTCGTCATAGTATCTGACGAGACGCAGGTTCTCAGGATAGTCTTTGCGGCTCTTATAAACCACCAGTTCAATCTCAGCATCCGTGAGTATGTTCTTAGGCAGACGACGCTTCCACTTGACACACTTGTACTGTAAATTAGACTTGGCTCTGACAACGAAGAAGGATTCCATCCGCTGTATGCGGTAAAGCTCCTTGAAGTTGTTGTATCCTCGGTCAAATATATAGTAAGCATCTGTCTCATAGGGAATTTCCTGCATAGCCTTGGAATCATTGACGGAGGCTGTAGTGATGTGGTAGAAGGCAGGCACTTGTGCCTCCAAGTCATAGAGGACGTGAGCCTTGACACCGCCTTTCTTCTTGCGGAACTTCGCCCACCAGAACACCGACAGACAGAGCGGTATCGTCGTAGAGTCGAATGCATATACCTTGCCTCCGAGCTTGAATATGTCCGTTGCCCGCTTCTCCCTGGCTTGCGTCATCATGTAGAAGGCAAACTCCTCAAAGATGCGATAGTCACGGTTTTGATTGGCAGTAGCAAGGGTCGTCTTGGCGATGGGCTTTCGCCCTAAACCGAGGTGGAAGCATTTAGACCTATGGGCTTCAAGAGCCACTATCACGTCTCGCAGGCTCTCGCGGTTACAGAGTTGTCCGAACATCAAAGCAAGAAGTTGATTCCAACAGGTGAGATGCTTAACATAACGGTTACCGTCATACTTGTCAACAAGGTGGCGGAACTTGTCATTGTTCAGAAACCCTATCAGTTGAGCGAATACATATTTGTCCTTGTTCATTTTACAGTCAATTTGATTGGCTGCAAAATTACAAATTCAAATCGTCGCGCATTCAAAACTGCTCGTAAAAGACTTTATTTCAGCGATTTCAAAGAACGATTAGTCCACTTTAACGGGACAGTAGTGATATAAAATGAAGAATGAAGAGTGAAGAATGAAGAATTTGCTGCCGCCCTGAACTCGTCAACTTGTCAACTCGTCAACTTGTCACTTGTCAAATTAAGAATTAGAACTCATGAAGCGCGACCTATCATATTGGGAAGACCTGGCAGAACGCTACTTCCAGGCAGAGACCACCGAAGCGGAGGAGGCCCGGCTGCGCAGGTTCCTTTGCAGCGACGACGGCCGCGACGCCCGCTTCGACGAGGTCCGGGCCACGATGTCCTACCTGTATGCAGCCACTCAAAAGCACTCCTCCAAAAGGGGAGCGGGGAGGGGGCTTGCCATCGCCGTTGCTGCCAGCCTCCTCATCGCCTTTCTTGGCTGGTACCAATACCGGCAGTACAACATCAGCAGCGTGCGTATTGCAGGCGAAGACATAGAGGAGGCCGACGCTTCCCTGCTGATGCAAGAGCAAATGACCGCTATGTTCAACCCCATCGACCAGTAGGAAAGATGAAACGCATACTTCCCCTCATACTGACGCTCCTCGGCCTGTGCTTCGAGGCTCATGCCCAGAAGGGGCTCGCCATACAGTCGGCCTTCGACGAGCTGGCTGTCAGGCAGAACGCCACGGAAGTGGTGATGGGAGCCGGCAGGCTGAAGAAGTACCGCCTGAGCCTCTTCCATAGCCTCGAGATAAAGAACCCCTCGGCCTCCGACCGCACTCGTATCGAGGCGCTCATACAGGCCGATGCAGCCCAGGCGATACGCCACGAGGAGAACGGCGGCCATAGACTCTGTGAACTGCCCCACAGCGGTTCGACCCATCGCTACATCTTCTACCGCCCGGGCAGCCAGTCGCTCATCCTTATATATATTGAAGGAAAGGCCAGCCTGGAGCAGATAAAGTCCCAATTCCTAAAGAAACAGAAGTAAGCTCATGATACCCCATCACACCTCATCCACAGCCACGCAGACACCCGTCGGCAACGGCATCGGACGTCCCGACAGCCTTCTCCGGCCATCCTGCCATACGTTCCAGAGAAAGAAGGTAAACAGAATCGGTCGACCCATGCGCATGGAACCATCGACCCATGCGCATCGTTCCATCGACCCATGCGCACCGGTCGACCAACTCGGCAGGCAGCGTCCGCTCCTTCGGCTCATGATGTTGCCTCTGCTCCTGTTGCTCTTCATGTGCCCCGTCAGCCTGCATGGGCAGACGGACAGCCTCCAGTGGGACTTCGACGACATCTTCCGTGGGACAAAAGAAAGCCCGTCGCTGCCGTCGTCGCTCGAAGGATGGAAGGAACACCTTGACCTCTTCGGCCGGAACATACCGCAGGAGGAAGTCTTTCTCCATTTGGACAACACCTGCTACTTTGCAGGCGACACGCTCTACTTCAAGGCGTATGTGCGCCGGAGCGACACAGGCCGACTCACCAACCTCAGCCAGCTCCTCTATGCCGAGCTGTGGAATCAGGAAGGATATATGCTCGAGCGGCACCTCGTGAAGCTGAAGGACGGGCAAGGCACAGGGTCGTTTGTGCTCTCGGATTCGCTCTACGGAGGCTTCTACGAACTTCGTGCCTACACCCGCTGGCAGCTGAACTGGGGCGAATATCAGCATCCTCACACCTGGCCGGCCGAGCAATGGTTCTTCAACAAGAAGATGGCAAAGGAGTTCTACCGCGACTATGAGAAGCTCTACTGCCGCATCTTCCCTCTCTACGACAAGCCAGAGGTGCCAGGGGTCTACAATCATGACATGACCGAACGCCCCCACATGCGCTACTTCCGCACGGAGGTGAAGAAGGCTCCGCCCGTCGTGAAGCTCTATCCCGAAGGCGGCGTCATCGTGGAGGGAACAAAGGCTCGCGTGGCATTCGAAGCCAATGAGGCCGACGGAGAACACATCTCGGGTACCATGCGCCTTTATGGAAAGGGCGGGCAGCTGCTTCAAGAATGCCGGACAGAGAACCGCGGACGCGGTACACTTGAGTTCGACCACGAGCCGGACATCACCTATTCCACCGTCTTCACGAGCGACTCGGGCGCCGTCATAAGGCAGCGTATGCCCAAGGCCGAGAGCGATGGATGCGCCGTCCGTGCCGACGTGAAGGCTGGCAGCCTTCTGCTCACCCTCCAGCCCCGTGGCGAAGCGGCCGGCGAGACGCTGGGCGTCACCGTCATGGTCGGCGGGGCTTTGCATTACTTCCATAAGTTCCGTGCCGAAGACACTCAGGTCAGCATCCCCACCGACTCGCTGCCGACGGGCGTGGCACAGGTCACTGTCTATAATGCCCAAGGTCGCGTCTATAGCGACAGGCTTTGTTTCATCCGACACGAGCAGGACATCCGAGACGCCGACGTACACTTCTCCGGCATCAGGGATACATATGAACCCTTCGACCCCATCAACCTTTCCATCGAGAACCCACAGGCCGCAGGCTCCACCATCTCGCTGGCCGTGAGGGATGCCTCAACCTCGGAGTACCTCTACGACAGCAGCAACATCCTCACCGAAATGCTCCTTTGCAGCCAGATACGCGGCTTCGTGGAACAGCCCGACTATTACTTCGAGAAGGACGACGAGGAGCATCGTCGCCACCTCGACCTCTTGCTGATGGTGCAAGGCTGGCGCAAGCACAACTGGATAACGATGGCAACGCCCGGCATCTTCCGCATCAACCATCCCTTCGAGAAGACCCCCGTCTATTTCGGTGCAGTCTATCGCTATGTGGCCATTGGGCATGAGGGCTACGCAGGCTGGGGCAATATGATGGAACAAGAAATAAAGCACTACGACTTCTCAAGACCCGTGGGCGGGGAATGGTTCTCCCGCAACGACAAAGGCAAGCTGCAGGGCGTGATTCCCTTGCTTGGCAATGCCGGCGAGGAACGCGACAAGCACAATGCCTACAGCTATCTGCTGAAAGACAACGAGTCGGCAACCTTCGACGGACGCAACTACTACGACCATGGCAACCTGCGGCGAGAGGTGCGCGTCCATGCCGAATATCGACAACCATCAGCAATCGGGGTGAAGAGCGTCTATGGAGACATCACGACGAAGAACGGCCGCTTTGTCCTGGAGCTGCCAGGCTTCTACAATTATTGCATCTTGGACTTGGCAGCCTCCGACACGACGAAGTGGAAGATGGCGAAACCCGAAAGCAAGAAGACAAAGCGTCTGCTGCGCAAGCGAAAGAAGAAGCTTGCCAAAGGTCGTGCCGTTCCATCGCTGGAACATCAATGGATCATGCCTTCGGAGACAGAATATCCCGAGTTCTATGTGCGCCTCACGCCCTACTATCCCCGCTTTTGCAAGCCCTTCAGCTATTACCATACGCATGTGGCACCAGCACGGGAGGGTACTATGCTCATTCCTTCCCTGCGCGACGGCAGGACTTTGGCGCAGGTAACGGTACGTACCAAGCATGGCGGCCTCAGAGCTTATGACCCCAATCATCCGGCCGTAGTGCGCGACGCATACGAGGTGTTCAACGAATGCATCGATGCAGGCTTCACACCGGGATGGTTCCCCGGTGGCCAGTCCTTTGCAGAGTGGACGAAACGCTTACTTGTAGGCGACATGAACATGTATCGCGATTATATGACATACTACGAGTACACCTATCCCTATCGTGAGGTGGGATGGAGTGGTTCTAACTACAATTGGAACAGAAGGAGCGGTGATCCAAGTGACCCTTATCATGGTGCAAGATTCTTGGGTGGCACCGTTCTCGACAATTCTCAGTATCATCCAGTAACTCGTGATGATATGAGGTCTTTGCGTTACAAATGGAATGACCCTGCCGACATAGTGCCCTCATTCAGCTCATTTCCTTTTCGCTTTGCTGGAGACTGGAGCACTTCCAATATGAGGGCATACTCTCATACCGGGCTCGACGACATGACGCAGTCGCTCAACTTCCTTCGGTCGCTCCGTTCGGTGAAGCTCATCACGGACTATGCCCCACGCATGGAAGGCAGCCGCCGCTACCTGGGCGACAATCAGCCCACAGTGGATGTGGGATATGGAATGCTTTCCGGCACGCGTTCCACCTATCGCGACCGCCACATCATCCTGCATGGCTACGACGTCAGCGAGGAGTTCTATTGCCCCAACTACAGCCAGCGTCCGCTTCCGTCGCTCAAGGATTACCGCCGAACACTCTACTGGAACCCCAACCTCGAACTGGATGATAACGGCCATGCCGACATCACGTTGTGGAACAACAGCCTTTCCACGAGCATCACCGTCAGTGCGGAAGGCATCACGCCCAAGGGCAAGATACTGACAGGCATCAGCTATCCAGAAGACAGAAGCAGAGAACCATGAGTAAATACATATTATATATTATAGTATTATGCTTTCCGCTCCTTCTTTCCAGCCAGGAGTTGCAGGACACCTTGAATGCCGTCGTCATGGATGCCGAGACGGGGGAGCCTATTCCTTATGCCAACGTCTATGTCTCATCCTCGTGCGGCACCATATGCAACTACGATGGTGAGTTCTCCTTGCAATGCCTTCCTTCCGACGTGCTCCGCATCTCGAGCATAGGCTATCAGCGCTTCGTCTGCAAGGCTTCGGAACTTCCTTCTGCCATCATGATGACTCCCATCACCTCGACTTTGCGTGAGCTGACGGTCGTGGGGGCCGACGATGTCCTCTACCGTCTGGTGCGCAAGATGCAGAAAGAAGCAGGGAAGCATAAGAAAGCAGCGGCAAACTACTTCTTTCGGCTGACTACTCAGTACCCGGGGACAGACGAGCTGGCCGAAGCCTTCCTGAGTGCCAAGTCGTGCGTGCAGCTTCGCGACGTCACCTTCCATAGCGGCAACCGTGGCATACTGAAGGAGTCTGGTGTACTCAACAGTCCAGACCTGAAAGGCTTGGGGCGTACTAACATACATGTCTTCCTGCACCTTGCTCCTGTCCTCGCTTACTACAACGAGTGGGAATTCGCCATCGTTCCGGCTGACATCGTGCTGAGCAGAAGGGGAAAGCTCTATGACGTCTCGTGTACCGCATTCAAAGAAGAAGACGGCAGGGAGATACGCATGATACATGTCACAGGGAAGCCTGCCAGTGCCTCCTATGCTATCCTCGAGGGTACGCTCTTCGTCGATTACAAGAAATGCCAGCTCTTACGTTTTGACGGCGAGATGCAGGGACTGGGGCTCAGGGCGTATGACGATGCACGCCGACGTGTATCCACCGATAGCGTCAGGTGTGAGCTGCATGTCGATTACCGCCACGACCATGGCTTCACCGAGATAGCCAGCATGTCGGGGACTATTGTCAGAGACAAATTGATGCTGAGGCATCTATTGTTCAACCTTGGCGACAAAGAGATGACGTTCACCAAATCATTGCGTGTAGCTGGCAACATGATGCAAACGATTGACGAGGTAGGGTACGATTCCATACAATGGACCTCGACAGACATCGTGAAGCGCACCAGGATGGAGGAGCGTATTGCCTTTGGGGACAGCACGTTCTTCAAGCATAACAAGTCGAGATACGAGGTGGAACCCTCTCCACAGGAGGCAGGTGCAAATGCTTACCTCACGGATGCTCTCAGCCGGCTCAAGGGTAACATCATGCAGCTGCACAGAGGCCTGCCGCATAAAGATGAGAAATACAGAAAATGAAGAATGAAGAATGAAGAGCAAAGAATTATTCTCCATTTTTCTTATTTTCTTATTATCTTCTTTCCATATTATCCTTTTTTCTTCGTACCTTTGCAGCCGAATTGTGACAAAACGCTCGATGACAAGCAAGAAAAAGAAGAAGCAAAGATGGTTCGTGCCGGCTGGTCTTGAGCCCACGGAGATGGACCTCAAGATAATGGAGTGGGAGAGCAAAGGGAAGCTCGTGCCGACCCCCGACCTCATCAAGACGAAGGAACAGATAGAAGGCATCCGGCGTGCAGGCGTCCTCAACACAGCAGTCCTCGATGCTGTGCAAGAGAAGATACGAGTAGGCATGACGACTGCGGAGATTGACCGCATCGTCTATGACTATACAACAAAGCACGGAGGCATTCCTGCACCGTTGCATTACGAAGGTTTCCCCAACAGTTGCTGCACGAGTATCAACGACGTGGTATGTCATGGCATACCCAGCGAGGACGATATCCTCGAGGAAGGTGATATCATCAACGTGGACTGCACGACTATCTTGGATGGTTACTATGCTGATGCCAGCCGCATGTTCATCATAGGAAAGACGACACAAGATCGGCAAAGGTTGGTCGATGTGGCATGGGAGTGCCTCAAGATAGGCGAGCAGGTTTGCTCTGAGCCATACGTCTTTGTAGGCGACTTGGGCAATGCCATTGCCAAGCATGCCCATAAGAACGGCTATACCGTGGTGCGAGACCTTTGCGGACACGGCGTGGGACTCCAGTTCCATGAAGACCCTGACGTGGAGCATTACGGCAAGAAAGGCACCGGAATGCTCCTCGTGCCCGGCATGACGTTCACTATCGAACCGATGATCAACGGCGGCGACTGGTACGTCTGCGGCGACGAGGAAGACCCGACGGAATGGATTGTCCTGACCGAAGACGGCGAGGACAGTGCCCAATGGGAACATACGTTCCTGATGACAGAAAACGGAGTGGAGGTTCTGACACATTGAAGGACCTGACCCCCTAACCTCCTTTAGGGGGAGCTTTTTTAGAGGGGACTTTTAGCAAAGAAAGAATGTATGAGAAAAAATAATGACAATAGAGAAATCTCTTCTCCCCCTAAAGGGTGTCGGGGGGTCTTTATCCTCGGTATCGAAAGCTCGTGCGACGACACCTCGGCAGCCGTTATAAGGGACGGCTTCCTGCTTTCCAACGTGACGGCCAGCCAGGCTGTTCACGAAGCTTATGGTGGCGTAGTGCCCGAACTGGCGAGTCGTGCACACCAGCAAAACATCGTCCCTGTAGTGGATGCAGCATTGAAGCAGGCTGGAATAGAACGCGAGCAGTTGAGCGCAATCGCTTTTACGCGAGGTCCTGGACTGCTGGGCTCCCTGCTTGTCGGCGTGTCGTTTGCCAAAGGATTGGCTGCCTCGTTGGGCATCCCGATGATTGATGTCAACCACCTTCACGGACATGTCTTGGCACATTTCATACAAAGCCCCCTCCCTGCTCCCCCTTCGGGGAAGTGCTCAGGGAAGGGCGGCGAGAATGAGGCAATCCCTCAAAGGGAGAGCGGGGAGAGGGCTCCCGAGTTCCCTTTCCTCTGTCTTTTAGTGAGTGGAGGCAACAGCCAGATTGTTCTCGTCAAGAGTTACAAGGATATGGAAATCATCGGGCAGACCATCGACGATGCTGCCGGCGAGGCCATCGACAAGTGCTCGAAGGTGATGGGACTGGGCTATCCGGGCGGACCGATTATCGACAGGCTGGCGCGTCAAGGCAATCCTGATGCCTTCACCTTCGCCAAACCGAACATCCCAGGCTACGATTATAGCTTCAGCGGACTGAAGACAAGCTTCCTCTATAACTTGAGGGATTGGGTGAAAGATGACCCTGATTTCGTCGAGCATCACAAGGAAGACCTTGCCGCCTCGCTTGAGAAGACCATTGTCGACATCCTGATGAAGAAGCTCCGGCTGGCTGCTAAGGACTTGAAGATAAAGCAAGTGGCCGTTGCTGGCGGCGTCTCTGCCAACACGGGACTCAGGAATGCCTTCCACGACCATGCCCATCGCTACGGCTGGAAAGTGTTCATTCCGCCCTTTAGCTACACGACGGATAATGCTGCCATGATTGCCATCACGGGTTACTTCAAGTTCCTTGACAAGGACTTCTGCCCCATGTCAGCTCCCGCCTACAGTCGTGTGGCAGAGAATCTTGTGTGAAGTTTCCCCGTTTTCTCTCAGTTCTTCTTGCCCTTCTTCTTTGCTCGGTGGAAGAGTTCCTGCCAGCGGCTGAAGTCGCGTTGGAACTTGATGCCGATGCCTTGCGTGGTGAGCGACGACTGGGTGAAGTAGCGGTCGTTGGTCTGATTGTAGGCTTTCAGTGAGAACGGGCTGCGTGGCGAGAGCCGGTACTGGATGTCGAAGTCGCCGATGAAGTTGTTGTTGTTCATCTTGTACTTATTTTCCCTGTATCCGAAATTGCCGTTGAAGGTGAGTCTGCCGCTCAGCATCTTGCCGCTCACGAGTGCCTCTGCATCCAATTCCTGCCAGCCTTCCTCGCCAGTTCGAAGGTTTGTGCCAAACGTCCAGCCTGTTCCACCCAGGGCTTGCGACATGATTTGGTTGAAGCGTGAGCTGAGGGCGCTGCTCAGGACGGAATTCATTGCCATACCGCCTTGCGTCTGTTTCTTATCGAGGAAACTGCCGTAGCTATAGAACCTGCCTACGCCCAGCAGGTAGATTGCCTGCATATCGCGCTCCTCTTCGCTGCTCAGCATGGAGCGCACCATCTGCTTCTCGTCCTCGTTTGCGTTGGGGATGTCGAAGTCGAAACTGATGACGGGCTCGCGAGCGATGCCTCCGATGTTCATGATACAGTCGACGCGTGTGTTGGAGAGCCCTAATCCAGTGGCCGAGAGGTCGTCGAGCGAGACGTTGGGCACTGTGTGCTTTGCCGTCAGATTGAGTGCCGCCTGCATCGCGTCGCCACCAAAGACGATGGTTCCGTCGGGCTGGAAGGTGAAGTCTTTGCGGATGAGGTCGCGGATGGACATACGGTAGTTGCCTTCGCTGACGCGATATGTGCCGAAGAGTTGGAAGCGACCTTTGTTGTAGTAACTTGCCCGGAGACGTCCGTTGCCATAAAGGGAGATGTTGTCACCCGTTCGAGGGTCCATCAGGATGCGTATCTGGGCATTCGGGTTGGCGTTGATGTCGAAGTTGATGTGCATGTCGGCAGAGCCCGTTTCCTGTTCTGCGAGGCTTGCTGTGGAGTGTGTCTGCGTCGAGTCGCTCTTGGAATAATAGGTGATGAAGTCCGTCTCTGCAACCGTTCCTGTTGTTGCCGTGTTGTAGTTAATCGTGGTTCCAGGCATCGGGGTTGCTGCCAGGTCGATGTTTACGCTGCCAGGTTCGCCGCTCAGATGCACCTGGGCGTCGGCATAGACAGTGCCGAAGAAACTCATGCTGCCTTGTGTCGGGAAGTTGTAACCCAAGATGTTGTGTCCGTCGATGTTGACATCGAAGCGGAAGTTCTTGAAACAGTTGTGCATGAGATGCGCATCGACGGTGGCCGTATGCTCGCTCATGCCGGGCATTCCCAGGTAGTCGTAGAGTCGGGCTCCGCGTATCCAGATGTTATCGGGCCGCAAGGTGACGCTGTCGCCGCTGAGGTGGTAGTCCGTTCCTGTGGCCAGAATGTGCGTCCGGAACTCGTCGATGAACATGTCTCCCTCGAGGTTGACGAACTTGAAAGGCCCATAAACGCGTGTCCACCCCGATGCTCTTCCCTCCAGGCCCGAGAAGATGTTGCCCGTATATTTGCGGAGGAAGGAGAGGTCTATGTGGCTTGTCTGGATGTTCAGGTTCAGTCCGTCGTCCATTCCTTTGCCTGGGATGATGGTGCCATGCAGTTGTGTGCGGTGCTGAGGCAGCGGTCCTCGCATATCGGCTTCCAGCAGGATGGCCCGTTCCTGCTTTCCCCAATTGCCGTAGAGGTCCATGTCTCCGAGGTTGGCGGCGTTGGACGTGAAGTCTTTCACCTGCAGGAAGGCGTCGGCATAGGGATTCTTCATGAGCGATGTGGCATAGATGCTGCCCGTGGTCCGCCCGTCGAAATCCACTTTGTGGAAGTTGACGAGGTCCATGATATACGAGATGTCGATGTCCTTCAGCTCGGCTCTCAGCGTGTCGGAGGCGAGGTCGGAGACGCGGCCGCCAATGTTGATGTGTCTGTCGGCCTGACTGATGGAGAGGTTCTCCACGTCGACGACCTTGTCGTGATACTTGATGACGGCTGGCTTGATGTTCCAGACGGAGTCGCCAATGACGAGTCGGGAGGTGTTCATCCGGGCGTCGATGACTGGTTCGTCTGCAAGGTCGCGCCGGATGGTGCCGGTCATGCTGATGTCGCCATTGTTCTTGATTTTGCCCATGTCGTCCCAGCGGAGTCGTGTCGTCACTTTGTCCGAGGTGGCGTAGGCATCGACGTTGAGGTTCACGGGCTTTCCCTTGACCAGTCGTTCTCCCTGAAGACTGGCTTGGACGGCGGTGTTTCCGGCTTCTGCGCGACAATTTATGTTCTGCAACGTCTGCCCGCCAAACTCGAGCCAGGGTATGTGCATCTGCAGGGCGATTTGTCCGATGGCATCGTTTATTGTGCCTTCGAAGGTGCTTCGTGCAGGCAGTCGAAGGCTGGAGCCCAGCAGCCTCTGGGCAATGGCCGTGTCCTGCACCTCGACGAGGAAGCGGAAGTCGTTGCCTTCGGGCTGTTTGTGGTTTTTGCTCATCTTGAAGAGTGCGGGCAGGTTCTGTCGGATGGGTTGCGAGAAGGAGGCAGGCAGCGACTGGAGGTTGATGTTGCCGTCGGCCTTGGCGCGAAGGAAGTCGCTCTCCAAGACGAGGTGCTGACCGCTTTCCGACGTGCTGCTTTCCAGCTCGACATTGCCCAGACGGAGCGTCCCCTTGTCGTCCGAGGCGATTTCGAGGCCGTCGAGTGAGAGCTTGCCTTGCAGGTCGGAGAGGCTTAGGTTGCTGAAACTGGCGTCGATTGTGCCACTGAAGCGTTCGCCCTCATAGGCCTTCGTGAGCCCCATCTTGTGTGGCGCGAAGTCCTTCAGCTGCACCAGAACATTGCCTCCCTGCAATTGCCCATTGCCCATTGTCCATTGACCTTTTGCCCCTCTTCCCTTTAGGGGAGAGGTCGGGAGAGAGGCTTTGACCAATGCTTTGCCGTTTGGTTCGTCAATCTTCAACTCTCCGCCGATTGATTCGCCGTCGATGGTAGCCGTGAATGGTATGTTGCGATGCTCGTATCCCCTGAAGATGAGGCTGTTAAGAAAACCTTTCGCCGTGAGTTTAGGCTGCCTTCCTTTGCCTGGAAGACTGCCTGAAACGTGCGTTTCTACAGAAAATGTCGTATTTTTTTCGTCGCCTTGCAAATCGAGCAGATTGCCCAGCCGGAAGTCTTTCGCAGCCACCCTTGCATCGACTGTCTGCATGTCCGTCAGACTTCCCTCAATCACGACGCTTCCCTGCTCGCTTTCCGTCAGCAGATTTGTGCGGAGGCTCTTGTCCTGCCAGGCAATCGAGCCAGTCGTCTTCGTGCTTCCCAGTCGAGTTAGAATCGGGCTGATTTCGCTGGCCATACCTTTCAGATTCTGCGTCAGGAACTGCTGCAGGGCCGTTCCCGTCCGCAGTTCCTTGATGTCGGCAAATATCGACGGATTGTCCTTGATGTCCTGAATCGTGGCGTCGCAAAGCAGGGACAGATTGCCCTGATTGTCTGAAACAGAGATGCTTGGCAGCCGCAACGTCCCGTTCGACAGGCTCGCCTCTGCCTGGAGACTGATGGCATCGGCAAAGTTCGCCAGTTTCGGCAGGAAACACGACAGGTCGCGCGGACTTAAGCTCCCCTTCAACTCTCCCGTCAAAGATGAGAGTTTTTTGAAATCTGATGAGGTCAGTATTTCCCCACTGAGATTTGTATTTGGCAATTCAAGTTGGAAAGTAAGGTGTTTTTCCCCTCTTCCCTTTAGGGGAGAGGTGGGGAGAGAGGCTGTAAGTCGCTTGACTTGCAGCCCGCTCTGCTCACGGAAAGAGAGATACCTCAGGTCGAGCGAGAGCGAATCGGGCTTGATGTAATGCACGCGGGCCGTGAGGCTCAGGTCGGTCACATGCAGATGGTCCATGTCGAACCCCTTTTGCTCTGGTCTCTCCCCCTTTAAGGGGGAGCTGGAGGGGGTCCTGTCGAACTGCACATCGCCGCGCCTCACCACCAGCGCACCGATGGCGAGGTCGAGTGGGGTAGAGGTCGTGTCCTTCTTCGAGAAAGCGTCCACGAGGAACTGGAAATTGAAAGGCTCGTCGCCGTCCTTGTAAATCTTGGCCTTCGTGCCGATGAGCTGCGCCCCGCTTATCCTTATCTTCTTTTCAAGAAGTGGCATGAAATCCACTTTCGCAGCGATTCGTGAGGCCTGGAGCATCAAGGTATCCCGTCGGTCGTACAGCTTCACGTTGTCCAAGACGATGCGCCCCAACATGTTCAGTCTCAGTCTCTTGATGCTGACTTCACTCTTCACTTTGTCCGACAACATGCGCGACGCAACCCCAGCACTCCAGCTTTGGAAGGCGGGGAGGGACGTTAGCAGCAGCAAGGCCAAGTAAGTGCCAGCCAGCAAGCCAACGACGAAACGGAAGATGTATTTAACGGCTCGGATAGGCGACCAGTGTTAACGGTTTCAATTTGCAAAGATACGAAGAATAAGTTAAAAGTAAAAAATGAAAAGTGAAAAATTAAAAGAAGCAGGATAAAAAAGCCCGTCATCGCCGCCGTCCACGCCCGCCCAGCCCCATCATCTTTGCCTGGCATCGCGTCCCTCCCGTCCGCAAGGTCTCGTCCGCTTTGCCTGGGAACGCGGACGTCCCGTCCGCATAACGCCATCAGCTTTGTAGTCTCACTCAAGACAAATGAGCATTTCTCGCCTGCAAAATATCTGACAAAAACCGCCTTTTTGTGCCTCGCAAAATAACTCAAAATAATGTAAAGATTTTTTCCTCGAACCAAAAAATCTGCTTCGAAATGAGAGTTTTCCCAACTTCACACGTGAAGTTTTCAAAGTCCACACGTCGATTTTACCAACTTCACACGTCGAATTGACCCACTCGATACGTCGATTTTCTGCATAAAACACGTCTAATCCCCCACTTTATGCAGTCATTTTTATGCAAAGTATTAGTTAAGTCCCTGATTATGAACAAACCTTCATGCACTCTGAGAATTGAGAAAATTCACCCTCCACTCGTCTCGCTCGCAAATTTTCAATTCTCAGCGGCTCACTTTCTGCAAAAATCTTGACAAAGTAGCGATGTAACTAAGGTTTGATATTTAAGATGTCAAGAAGCTCAGCATACTTCAAGATAGGAATTCCTGCATGTTGCTTCATATCGGTTAGGTCGCGATCTCCGCTGACTATATAGTCAACGGGAACGCTTTCGGCCATTGAAAGAAGATACAAGTCCTTTGGGTCGCGAATGTTTGAACTCGCTTCAACGGTTATATCTGCAAAGTGGCAAACATCATATACCATTTCGTAGAAGTAGTAGCGAGTCTCGGCAGGAATCAATTTGTTGAATTTCTCGCGAGCAATAACCTCACGAATTTCATCGAGTTGTTGTTCGCAAATGTAGACCTCTACATCGTGACGGCACAAAACATCAGCAAGAGACGAGAGCCGCTTGCCAATCATGAACGAAATCCAAAGGTTCGAGTCGAAAAGGATCTTCATTGTCCGTACCTGACTGCGTTAACCTCTTCCTGTATCTCCTCGTCGCTTAATGGCACGTCTTTGGGGCATGAGTTGATGAACCGCTCGATTGAAGTGCGGCGACGACGCATAGTCCAGCCCATTCTTTTTGCCAGGGTTTCGATGAAGGTCGCGTCTTGGAGCGGAATTGATAATAATACATCTTCCATAATATCGTGTTTTCTTGTTTCTGCTGCAAAGGTACATCTTTATATTTAAAGTTGCAAATAATCGAGGACTTTTTGGAGATTTATGAGCGATTGTTCCTATATAAGTCGGAAGTAATGAACTTAAATCAGCATATTCTATACAACAAATCGGCTCATTTTCTTGCATATTAGAACCGATTTGCTTACTTTTGTGAGAGAAAATGCTGCGTTCCCAAAAGATTTTTTCAAGAAACACGCAATGATTAGCAAGACATATTATAAATACATCTGGCTTCTTGACCTGTTGCTTAACAGCGATGAAGCTCTTTCGTTTGACATCATAAGTTCAGAATGGGACCTCAACCCTGCGGCCGATGATACTACTCTGGCTCTTCGTACATTCCATGAATACAGGAAGGGCATTAAAGAGATGTTTGGGGTGGAGATTGAGTGTGACCGCAAGAAAAATGTGTATTATGTCAAGAACCCCGAGGTTTTGGAAGAGAATCGACTGGCCAAATGGCTGCTGCGCAAGTACAGTATTCCCAAGGACTTTGCGACTTTCAATGGCATGAAGGACAGAGTATTGCTTGAGGAGATTCCTTTGGGGCAAGCTTTCTTGGACAATATCTTGGATGCCATGCAGAGGAATGTAGAACTGCAGATAGACTATCAGCGCTATGAAAGAGGGCAGGAAGAACACATGCAAACTTTCCATTTTCAACCATACGCCTTGAAGGTCTACAATCGCCGATGGTATCTCTTGGGATACAAGAAAGAGAAGGAAAACCTGCTTCTTATATCTTTAGACCGCGTTCATGATTTGAAGAAATTGAGCACTCATTTTGAATTGCCGTCAGACTTTGATGCTAAGAAGTACTTTGCAGATGTGGTGGGAGTTTTTGTGGACAAGGACAAGCAAGCCTCGAAGGTAAAGATTCGTGCTTATGGCGTACAGGCAGAGTATCTTCGTTCAACACCTCTGCACAAGAGTCAGGCAGAAGTTCGTTCCAAACATGGAGAATTTGCGGAGTTTACGTATAGATTATGTATAACTCCAGAGCTCATTAGTCAGCTGTTGGCAATGGGAGAAAATGTGGAAGTCCTGGAGCCAAAGGAATTGAAAGAAGAGATGAAGAAGAGAATTAACAACATGTTTAACTTTTATAATTTATAAATTACAGCAGATATGGGAAAATATCAAGAACCAACAAGCATGCAAACAGCTTTGGATTGTGCAATAAGAGAAGATGAAGGCAAGTCTGGTGGATACAAAGTAAAAAATGATACTATCTATTGTAATTATATGAGCAAAACAGAGTGGGATGATTATCTCGGAGAAATGGACGAAACTCATAAAAAACAGTATAAAGATGGTGGCTGAGGAGAATTATATCCAGGAAAATATCCACCCAAGATGGCTTCATTTGGTTCATCAAGCCGTTTCATATATGAATTATCAAAAAGCATATCAGGATTCAAATTTGAGGAGAAACTTGACACAAAGGTAGGAGGCGTTGCGAATATAGATGGATTTATTAAAACTAATGATAATTATATATATATAGAAGCTAAAAAAAGAGAAATCTATGGAGCATCACATGCCAACGAAAAAATAAAAGTTGTTTACAAAGATGTGTATAAAAAAATAGAGGATTCCGTAGACAATTTCAATTTTAATATGTTTGGGGAAGAAGACGATGAAGGATACAAGATATGTACTTTCAAGATCCGTAAAAAAGATGTAACATACTTTGATTTGAAGCAATTGATATGCCACTTCCTAGGCATCACGTATGATATAGCAAAACATTCTTTGAATGATGCAAAGGTGACATTCTTGTATTTACTCTATAATCCTAATGAGGTTGAAGATAAGATAAACGAAAAATACCGAGAGAAAGTAATGAATAGATATGATGAGGTTGTGATGTTTATCAATAAGAACATGGATGTCATTAAATCTATTTTCCAAGCAGTTCTTCAATACCATATAGAGACATACAAATTAACAAATATAAGTATTGATTTTGACTTCAAATTGGTAGATCAAAATACCTATCTTAACGAACTGAAATGCTAACAGATTTTTTTCGATAATTAGCGAATAGCGCAAATTTCCTCTTAGGCTCTGCGGCGTTTTTGCATAGATAATGGCGAAAACGCCGTTTTTCAGTTTTTCTTATCGTATCATTAGTGTCCCGTTAAAATTGGGACGTGTTAAATATTAATCAAACAACCCCGGAATAAGGGGACCAGATTGCTCTTTGACATCATTGGAATAAGTCTTATCGAACAGTTCTCTGAGCGGAGTCTTGTCCGTGAGTGACATGCTGAGGATTTGCAAGACCTCATAGGTCGAGCGCTTCAACTGCATGTCATGCTGGACAATGGCCACGAGACAGTAAGCCGTAATGGCTGCACTGATCTGTATTCTGACAGCGTTCTCCGTAGTTCCCCAGAACTTTTTGATCTTGAGGTGCTGCTTGAGCCACTTGAAGAACAGCTCTATCTGCCATCGGTTCTTGTAGAGGTCGGCTATCTGTTGGGCCGTCAAGTCCATCGCATTGGTCAGGAACATGAACTCACGTCCTTGCTCTTCGTCATAGTATCTGACGAGACGCAGGTTCTCAGGATAGTCTTTGCGACTCTTATAGACCGTCAGTTCAATCTCTGCATCTGTGAGAATGTTCTTTGGCAAACGACGCTTCCACCTGACACACTTGTACTGTAAATTAGACTTGGCTCTGACAACAAAGAAGGACTCCATCCGCAGTATGCGGTAAAGCTCCTTGAAGTTGTTATATCCTCGGTCAAATATATAGTAAGCATCTGTCTCATAGGGAATTTCCTGCATAGCCTTGGAATCATTGACGGAGGCTGTGGTGATGTGGTAGAAGGCAGGCACCTGTGCCTCCAGGTCATAGAGGACGTGAGCCTTGACACCACCTTTCTTCTTACGAAATTTCGCCCACCAGAACACCGACAGACAGAGCGGTATCGTCGTAGAGTCGAATGCATATACCTTGCCTCCGAGCTTGAATATGTCCGTTGCCCGCTTCTCCCTGGCTTGCGTCATCATGTAGAAGGCAAACTCCTCAAAGATGCGATAGTCACGGTTTTGATTGGCAGTAGCAAGGGTCGTCTTGGCGATGGGCTTTCGCCCTAAACCGAGGTGGAAGCATTTAGACCTATGGGCTTCAAGAGCCACTATCACGTCTCGCAGGCTCTCGCGGTTACAGAGTTGTCCGAACATCAAAGCAAGAAGTTGATTCCAACAGGTGAGATGCTTAACATAACGGTTACCGTCATA
>FLNY01004038.1_pt1 | contig 101567 bp, 79 predicted proteins | sample 1140381 | NCBI WGS metagenome assembly FLNY01 (sample SAMEA3878172, study PRJEB12797) | bioreactor metagenome | biome: Moose rumen | place: Sweden | collected 2011-10 | reverse complement strand
CACGGAACGGAGGATTGAAGCCCACGTCTGTATCTGTTTCGTAGCATACAAAGTCTATAAGGAACTGGAACGAATCATCAAGCTCAGCGGTATTGGACTAAGTGTTGACAAGGTTATAGACATCGCTAAGACCATCATCAGCATAGACATTAAGACGGACGGAGTTGCAGGAACTGCCAGAAGAACACTATTCCTGACAGATGAGCAGAAGATTATACAGCCACTTTTTGACTTAGAGAAACTTGTGAGGCATTTTGGGTGACGCATCGACGAAGTCAGGAAGAGATCGCCGAACAGACGAATGTTAGCATTAACACCTCACTGGGCCGTATGCGTTACGCCCTGATGAACCTTCGTAAACTAACGAGGGAATACGGTGTAAACCTGGCTATAGAGTCCTAAGACTGCGAATGACCTGACAGGGATCAGAAGCGCCGAAGACATAACTGCCACTGACAAGTATATCGACACCCGCTGCCACCAGTCGGGGAGCGGTCTCGCCCTGTACGCCACCATCCACCTCTATCAAGGTATGAAGACCCTTCTCAACAATCATCTGGCGAAGGCGTTTCACCTTGTCGATGATGTTCTCGATGAACTTCTGTCCGCCGAAACCTGGGTTGACACTCATGAGCAGCACCATATCCACATCGCCGAGAATATCCTCAAGCAAGGACACGGGCGTCGAGGGATTCAGCGTGACACCAGCCTTCATGCCGGCATCGTGAATCTCCTGAACCGTACGATGCAAATGGATACAGGCCTCGTAGTGCACATTCATCATCATGGCACCCAGTTTGGCAGTCTGCTTGATGTAGCGTTCAGGTTTCTCAATCATGTAGTGCACATCGAGTGGTTTCTTACAAACCTTGGCCACGGCCTCCAGCACGGGGAAACCAAAAGAGATGTTGGGAACGAATGAGCCGTCCATCACATCGAGGTGGAGCCAGTCGGCCTCACTGCTGTTGATCATGTCGATGTCGCGGTCGAGATGGAGGAAGTCGGCGGCGAGCAATGAAGGTGATACTAATACCATTTTTCAATTTAGGCTATATGCCTCTTTAGTGTTTGGTCTATAGGTGTATGCAACCTGCCGGATAATGTCGAGCGTCAGTGCTCGGGGCTTTAATTCTTCAGGAGTAAAATGCTTCATAGGCAATCACAGTTTTGAAGTTGTTTATACCTTAGAAACGCAAACACCACTTATTTTATTATGTAATTCTCAATATTTTTATTGCCGTTCAAAAAATCGCGGGCATTCATACGGTTTTTGCCCGCCATCTGGAGTTCCTCAATCTGGAGCAGGTGGTCGGCCGTGGCGATGTAGAGAACACCCTTATCGACTACGATGGTACCTGGTCTCATGCCGATACTTTTCTCTGTCTTGGTGGTCTTGAAGATCTTCAGGTCAATCGTCTTGCCGTTAGATCCGAGCAAGGCTGTCCACGCACCAGGATAGGGACTCAGTCCACGGATGAAGTCATAGACGCGTTTACAGGGACGGTTCCAGTCAATCTCGCACACCGTCTTGTTAAGTTTCGGTGCCCCATAGAGTTGCTTGAACTTGCCCTCCAGTTCTTCCTGTGGGATGCTCTCCGGCTTCCCGTCTGCGGCGATGATCTTCTCCAACGTTTCCAGACAGATGTCTGCGCCAAGGTGCATCAGTCCGTCATAGACGTATTCCACATCAGCCGTATCAGGGATTTCAAAAGACTTCTGCATGATGATGCGGCCCGTGTCAATGTCTTTATCGAGGAAAAAAGTCGTGACACCTGTCTGCACCTCACCGTTGATGACAGCCCAGTTGATGGGAGCAGCACCACGGTACTGAGGCAATAGGGCCGCATGGACATTAAAGGTACCGTATTGGGGCATGTCCCACACCACTTCAGGCAGCATGCGGAAAGCCACCACCACCTGAAGGTTGGGCTTATACGACCTCAGTTCCTCCACGAAGGCAGGATCCTTCATCTTCTCAGGTTGCAGAACGGGCAGGTTGTGCTCAAGGGCGAACTTCTTCACCTCTGAAGGCTGTAGCGTATCCTGATGCCTGCCTACCGGACGGTCCGGCTGCGTTACCACCGCCACCACCTGATAGCCGCTCTCCAACAACGCCTTCAGTGTCTCCACCGCGAACTCCGGTGTACCCATAAACACAATCCTCAAGTCTTCTTTCTTCATCACTATTCAATTCTTTAGTCTTCACTCATATCGGCCACCATCTTGCGGTACATCGTATAGATACGCTGGCGGGAGACATAGCCTTTCAGATGATTCTCCACGTCGAACACAGGCAACCAGTTGGCACCCGTACGGTCGAATGTCTGCATCACCTCTGCCATCGGCGTAGCATCACTAAGCATTGCCTTCGGCTCCACCATCAACTGTGAGGCCGTGAAATGATGGTACAGTTCGATACGGAACAACACGTTGCGGATTTTGGCGATGTCTATCTCGCCCAATAGCATGCCTGCGGCATCGAGCACAGGCAGCACAGAGGTATGGCTGCGACTGATCTTGTGTACGATCTGCCCCAGTTCCATGTCTGGTGCCACGGATATATAGTCGCGCTCGATGGCACTTTCGAGGTTCATCAGCGTCAATACGGCATGATCGGTATGGTGCGTTAATAACTTACCCTGTCGGGCCAGGCGCGAACCGTAGATACTGTGCGGCTCAAAGATGATGATCGTGAGATAGGCACACACACTGACAATCATCAGCGGCATGAACATCGAGTAGCCGCCCGTGAGTTCGGCAATCAGGAAGATACCCGTCAGCGGGGCATGCATCACGGCCGACATCACTCCCGACATACCCAACAAGGCGTAGTTCTTCTCAGGGATATAGACACCAATCTGGTGAAGGTTCCACAGGCGGGAGAAGAGGAAACCCGTAAAACAGCCGATGAACAGCGAGGGGGCAAACGTACCTCCACACCCGCCGCCACCGTTCGTCGCCGAGGTGGCAAACACCTTCGTCAGCACCACCAGGGCGATAAAGGGTATCAGCATCGCTCCCTCCCCCGCGAAGAGTGAGTTGTCCAGGATATGGTTCCAGTCGGCCTCCGTCCGCCCGTTCAGCAACAAGTTGATGCTGCTGTAGCCCTCGCCATAGAGGGCAGGGAAGACGAAGATGAGCAAACTCAGCACCGTCCCGCCGATAGCCAGTTTGATATGGGGATGATCCTTGAAACGGTCGAAGATGCCCTCGCTAAAACTCATCATACGAATGAAGTAGAGCGAGACGAGTCCACAGGCGACTCCCAACAGTACACAAGCGGGGATGCGCTGAATGGTCCACTCGCTGTCGAGGTTGAAGGTGAAGAGGGCTGCATCACCTCGGAAAAGATAGGTGAAGCAGGTGGCCGTCACACAGGATACGAGGATCGGCAACAGGGCTGTCATCGTCATGTCGATCATCAGCACCTCTAGCGTAAACACCAGTCCCGCTATCGGCGCCTTGAAGATACCTGCGATGGCTCCAGCAGCACCACAGCCCACAAGTGTCATCAACATCCTACGGTCGAGGTGGAACAACTGTCCAAGGTTTGAGCCGATGGCTGAACCCGTCAGCACAATAGGTGCCTCGGCACCCACCGATCCACCGAAGCCAATAGTGATGGCGGAGGCTATGACGCTCGACCAACAGTTGTGCGACTTCAACCGCGACTTGTTCGACGAGATGGCATAGAGGATGCGTGTGATACCGTGAGAGATGTTATCCTTGACGATATAGCGTACGAAGAGCGACGTCAGATAGATACCTACCACGGGATAGACCAGATAGAGCCAGTTGGCTCCCGTACGGTCGAACTGACTGGTGAGCAGGAGCACAATCTGGTTGATGATCCAGTGCAGGATGAAGGCTGCGACGGCAGCCAACTGCCCCACGATAAACGCGAGAATGAGCAGGAACATCTTATCACTGACATGCTCCACTCGCCATTCATGTAGGCGCTCCACCCATGTTGGTCTCTGTACTGCTGTGTCCACTATTTTCTGATGATGGTTACTTCGCCATTCTCTTTCAGTTTGATGATGGCCGACGGCTTGTGGGGCTTATGCTCCTGCCGACGGCTCCAACACACATAATCCACGGCCTCGATGATCCTGGGGGCGATGTCACCGAAATTCTGTGCGGCCGGTTCCCCACTGATGTTCGCCGAGGTCGATACAATGGCCTTCTGGAAACGATAGCATAGTTCTTTCGAGAAGGACTCGTTGGTGATGCGTATGCCCACGCTGCCATCCTCGGCAATCAGGTTCTCCGCCAGGTTGATGGCTCCGTCGAGGATCAGTGTCGTCGGCCTAATGGAGGGACGGTTCTTTTGTGAGGAGTCCGCCTCACAAAAGAACCGTCCCTCCGTTAGGCTGTCGATGAGTTGCCACGCCACGTCTGGCACCTGTCTGAAATACTTTTGCATCCGCGCATCGGAATCGACCAGACAGATCAGCGCCTTCGAATCGTCACGCTGCTTGATCTGATATACTCTGGCGACAGCCTCAGCATTCGTCGCGTCACAGCCGATGCCCCACACGGTATCAGTAGGATAGAGGATCACCCCACCCTTCCGCATGGTCTCGACCGCTTGTCTGATATCGTCTTCTCTTTTCATTAGAATTCGCTCGTGAAGTGGAACTTGATATGCTTGAAGTCCTCTTGAGCCATGGAGAGCACATAGCCAGAATCGGCGAGGAACACGTCGCGATCCTCCTTGTCCTTGGCCATGTACTGGTACTTGCGTTTCTTGAAGTTCTCCAGTTCGACATCGTCGTCGCTTTCTATCCAGCAAGCCTTATAGAGATGTACGGGCTCCCAACGGCATTTAGCGTTGTACTCGTTCTCCAGTCGGTACTGGATGACCTCGAACTGTAATTGTCCGACGGTGCCGATAATCTTGCGGTTGTTGAACTGGTTCACGAACAACTGGGCTACACCCTCGTCCATCAACTGGTCGATGCCCTTCTGGAGTTGCTTCGACTTCATGGGATCGTCGTTCTCGATATACTTGAAGAGTTCAGGTGAGAACGAGGGCAGTCCACGGAAATGCAACTGTTCACCCTCTGTCAGTGTGTCACCAATCTTAAAGACGCCACCCGTATCCGGCAATCCCACAATATCGCCCGGCCACGCCTCGTCGATGGTACTCTTGCGCTGCGCCATAAACTGCGTAGGCGAGGTGAAGCGCATCGTCTTGCCCTGGCGCACATGCAGATAGGGCTGGTTGCGCTGGAACCGTCCACTGCACACCTTACAAAAGGCGATACAGGAACGGTGGTTGGGATCGATATTGGCCGTAATCTTGAAGATAAAGCCTGTGAACTTAGGTTCCTCAGGCTGTACGTCGCGTTCCTCAGCCTTAGTCGGACGGGGACTCGGCGCAATCTTCACGAAACAGTTCAGCAGTTCCTGCACACCGAAGTTGTTCAGGGCAGAACCGAAGAACACGGGGGCCACCTCTGCCGAGCGGTAGGTCTCCACGTCGAATTCAGGATAGACACCCTCCACCAATTCTAGGTCATCGCGCAGTTTGACAGCATCCTGCTCGCCCACCCTGTTGTTGAGTTCGTCGCTGTCGATATCCACCTCCACCTTCTCCGTCACGCGCTGCTTGTCGGGCGTGAATAGGTCGAGTTTCTCCTCATAGATATTATACACGCCCTTGAACTTAGCACCCTGATTGATGGGCCACGACAGCGGACGCACCTTGATCTCCAGTTCCTGTTCCAGTTCGTCGAGCAGGTCGAAGGGATCACGGCCCTCACGGTCCATCTTGTTGATGAAGATGATGACAGGCGTCTTACGCATGCGGCAGACAGTCATCAGTTTACGCGTCTGTGTCTCCACACCCTTGGCCCCATCGACCACGATGATGGCGGAATCGACAGCCGTCAGCGTGCGGAAGGTATCTTCGGCGAAGTCCTGGTGACCAGGGGTATCGAGGATGTTCACCTTGTATTCTGTGTAGGAGCCGTCTGGCGTATAGTCGAACTCCATCACAGAGGTGGACACCGAGATACCGCGCTGTTTCTCGATGTCCATCCAGTCGGAGGTCGCGGTCTTCTTGATCTTGTTGTTCTTGACGGCACCAGCCACCTGTATCTGTCCACCGAACAGCAGGAATTTCTCCGTCAGTGTCGTCTTACCCGCATCGGGGTGCGATATGATCGCAAATGTCCTTCTTCTTTCTATTTCCTGATTCACGATTACAGTTTATTTCCTATTTGATGATTCGTTCCTTTCTATATACTCTATCTCCTCTTTTTCTATACCTACAACATGATATATGATATGATAAGCCGCTTCGAGGTGAGATTCATCACTGGTCTGCTGATACTTGCGGTAAAGGTCAATGATCCGCTGCTCATCCGCAAGAGATATATTAGGTACAAGTTGTTGCTCAACCTTGTATTTCTTCCAACGTAGGGTACCTGCTCCCGTAGTTGTACCAAGTTTGGAGAACAAGTAGGCTGACAAGGGAGAATTTAGATAAACAAGAAGATATACAAGATGGTCGCCCGTCATGAAAAACGTAGTGGCCTCAGCATAGTAGCCTTTGTCCTCGTCAAAGCAGAACTTTGGCTTGTCCGAAATTTCGCCCCACATCATCTTAGGCTTCTCAAACTCAGGCCAATAGACACAATTGCGCAAATTGTAGAAAGTGTCGCCTTGGTCCGAGCGGTTGCTTATCTTGTCGCTATTGTCGTCAAGGTATGCCTTCAGGGCTGGATAATCGTTTATGTCAATCCTTGGCACGATAACCTCCTTGGTTTCCTGGTCTTTGATGCCATTGTGGGTATGTATCAGCCACCGATCGGCAAAGTTCACTTGGTATCGCTTCAAGTTCTCGCCTTTCACCAACGGTTTGAAAATCATAGCTGTACGTTTACGCTCCTCTTCCGTCTGGCAGTGGCTCAGAATTTCCAGACGCTTGCTGTCATTCACGACGAACACGTCGTTTCGGCCAGTCTTCAATCCAAAATGGATGTCCATGTGCCACCATGCTAAGGCTCTGGCTTTCGTCTGAACCTTTTTCAATATATCCCAATCCATCTCACTACGAATCACCCAGTCCTCAGTGCCGTTGAAGTCGCAGGGGATGAGATGGTTGTGGACGTAAGCATACAGGCCCTTCTCGCGCTTGATGGTGGAACAGGCTTGCATCAGGTGCTGGTTGATGTCGGCCGACAGCAGCAGGATGCAGGTCTCAACGGTGGCTTTGGTGAAGAGTTTCTGCCCGGGGAAATCGACAAGCAAGAGCGGATTGGTAGCCGTAGTAAGGAACTGACGAGTGGCCTGCCCGAAGTCGGAGCGCATCCACTTGCTGGTGGTAATAAAGCATAGGTAGCCCCCAGGGCTGAGTAGTTGCATGCCACGCTCGAAGAAGAGCGTGCAGATGTCTCCAGTTGACGAGTAGGTCGTGTACAATGGTGCGAGTTGGTTGAGCCCAACAGGTTTCTTCAACCCGGCATAGACCTCGCTCATGGCGGGCAGCGACTGCATGTTGATGTATGGCGGATTGCCTAACACAATATCGAAGCCTATGAAGTGGCCGTTGTCGTCCAGAACCTCCGGAAAGACAAGTTGCCAGTCCACCGTGGTGTGTATCAGTGCCTTCTGCTCCTTTTGGGGGAAGAAGCAGCGATATTTTGCATCAAGCACCATCTCGCCCTGAGTCATTTCGTCTATGCGCTTGCGCATCAGACTCTTCTGCTGCTTGTCCTTACATTCCTTAAAATCATGCACCAGACGCCTGTATTCGGCAAAATGCGCTAACATCTCGGGGTTAAGTATGCCTGCCCCTACACGCACAGGATATTTAGAGATGAGCGAGTTGCCGCACTTTATGTTAATATCAATGTTTGGCAGAGTCTGCAGTTTGCCATTCTCATAGTAGGCATTCTTCAGCAGTTCTATCCAAAGGCGCAAGCGGCATATCTCTGCACTTTTGGGATTGATGTCGGCACCGAAGAGACAGTTCTCTATCAACGTGCACTTCTCCTTGAACAGGGTTTTCTGAAGGTCATAACCACCACTGCCACCTTTGTATGCAAACAAGCCAGCCCCTTTTTCTCTGATAAGCAATTCGTCGTCTTGAATGTCGAAGGAGTATTCCTTTACTTTATTTCCGGTGTCAACATATTGCAAACATCCCAACTGGTACTTGACAAGTATCAGTTCATTCAATGCCGAAACAAGGAAATGACCACTGCCAACAGACGGGTCGCAGATACGAATTGAGTTGATGATGTCGTTGGACTTTGCCCTGTTGTCTGCATCTACAGGCAATAAGTCGATCAATGATTGGTAGTCCTCAAAGTGCAAACCTTTTTCCTTATATGCCTCATTGAACTTATCCACGACCTTACGCTGTATGACTTCACGGCACATAAACTCCGAGAGATACGACGGGGTGAAGAATGCACCATCCTTGTAGCCATTGATCTTCTCGAAGATAATGCCCAGTACGGCTGCATCAATGATGGTCTTGGCCTCATCGTCAGCGTCGTCGTCTGATTTCGGGTTCCCGCTGAAGTCGTAGGCATCGAGGAAGCGAAGCAGATACTCCAGTGTTGGCAGTTCACGACGTGCACGCCGTCGCTCTTCGTCGTGTAGGCGCGTACTTTTGAACACCTTCATGCTACCCATGCGCAACTCACGTACTCGGAAATTGAGACTCTCATGCTGGGTAAACTCAAAGAGGTTGCTGTTGAGATATGGCACATCGTCGAAACGCCCTCGCATCTCGGGTATGCGCTCTTCCGTTGGGTGCCCTAACACCTGAAAGAACAAATCGTGCAGGGTGCGATAGTCTGGAATACGCGAGGGAGTCAGGAATTTCTCTTTTTGTCCAAAGCCTATCAGTTGGGCTTCCAGCAACTTGAGGAATAGCAAACGGTTCACCCAGGTCATAACCAGTCCTAAAGCGGCCTCTTCTTTTTCTTCATTGCTCATCAGTGTTCCTCGTTCGTCAAAGAGCCGAATGGTTTCCTCTAACAGCGAGTGTGGCTGACGGTGATTAGGTTTGCAACGTACTATACGCGCAATGTTATCGACCATCACTTCCTCCAACCCCATAATATAAAGCAGTTCATGGTAGAAAGCCATGCTCAACTCATTGTGGTCGAACATCACGGGCTGCTTCAGCAGGTGTGTGGGCGAGAGCAAGCGATAGGCCGATGTCACCTTCCGACTATGGGGTACGTGCTCTGTACGGACTGCTGCCACATCAGCCAAGTTCAGGTAGGTGTAGCGCAACCGTTCCTCCAGATTATCTATAAACGGGCGTATGATCTGTTCGTAGATATACTGTGTTTTATTGTTTTCTGCATCTGCTCTGAGCACACGGCTTGCAAACGATTTATGGGCAATGAAACAATCATAGAAGACTCGTTTGTCGAATACAAACCACCCGACACCGTCAGTGATGACGAGATGGGTAATATCAGTGTTGTGGCGGTTCAGTTCCTCACGTACGTAATAGAGCACTAACTCATGCAACGCTTTACGATTAAGGTCATCGCGCCGCACCATCTCCGGGTTTGTGGGTTGTTTCACCTCAAACATCACCATTGGATGGCTATCCTTGGCTACAGCACTGGCAAAGATGGCAAGGTCGATGGGATTGGCTGAATTTACAGCGTTCTTTCCATCATAGAATGATTGTTCCAACAACCTGCCCACAAGTCGCTTGTTATGCTCCTCGTCCTGAGAGGCATCAAGTTCATGAAGATAGTGCTTTACCAAATCATAAAAGCGTAAAAGTTCCGTCCCTGCTATAGGGATAGAGCGTATGGCCTTACTCAATGTCTGCTCTATACTTACTGCTACTGCCATAGTTTCCTCATGAAAGATTCTCGACACACTCGGCCAAGGACTCCTCCCAGTAGGGGATCTCAATGCCATAGGTCTCCTTGATCTTGGTCTTGTCGAGCACGGAATAGTGCGGACGGGCTGCGGGCGTAGGATACTCTGCGGTATGCAGCGGACGCACCTTACAGGTCGTGATTCCCGCCAGACGGTGGATGGCCTTCGTAAAGTCATACCACGAGATAACGCCCTCGTTGGAGAAATGATAGATACCTGGCACGATGCCCTTGTTGATGGCGGCAAAGATTGCCACTGCGAGGTCGCGGGCATAGGTCGGCGTACCAATCTGGTCGAAAATCACGCCCAACTCTGGCCTCTCTTTACCCAAACGGATCATTGTCTTCACGAAATTATTGCCAAAGGTAGAGTACAGCCAAGCAGTACGGATGATCATCGTCCTGGCACACACCTTCTGCACAGTCTGTTCACCCTCCAGTTTCGTCCTACCATACACACTATTGGGACAAGTCGGCTCCGTCTCCACATATGGCTTGTGGTTCGTACCGTCGAACACATAGTCGGTGGATATCTGAATCATCCATCCGCCACGCTTCTCCACGGCTGCAGCCAACAGGCCTGGCGCCTCTGCGTTCAACTTACGACAGAAATCTTCGTTCTCCTCCGCTTTATCCACAGCAGTATAGGCGGCACAGTTCACAATACCGTCAATATCCTGTTCGCTAACGTACCTCTCGATGGCTTGCTGGTCTGTAATATCCAACTCTGCCACATCTGTATTAAAATAGGTGTGCTGAGGATTCTCCTTCTCCAGCAACTGCATTTCGTTTCCCAACTGACCGTTACAGCCCGTTATCAATATCCTCATATTCACTCGAACTTTAGTCCTTCTTCCTTATCCTTCTTGTAATAGTCGGAGAGCATGCCGATAAAAGTGCTAATCTCCTTCACCGCATGCTGCGTGTCTGGCGAGATATCCTTCTTCTGCAGACGGAGCATCATCACACCATAGAGCGAGTTGAAGCAGGTCTCAATCTCGTTCTCATCCTTATTGGCCCCACGGTTGCGCAGTTCCACGATGTAGGGTAGCACCTTATAGTACTCTGCATTGTAGAAGGGGAACTTCGACGACTGTAGCAGTTGGTCATTCAGTTCGATGAGCATCTGTAGCGTCACCTTGTTGATCTGCAAGTGCCCTCTCTCACGACAACCCTCCTGGTTCATCATACGGATGAGGTTACCAAACCAGTCGATTTCCTCTTCCTTCTGCTCGTCCGTGAAGTCGAAGCGCTCCACATATTCGCGCTTGATACGGGTCAGCGAACAGTCGAAAGCCCGTACCGTATCCTCGATCTGCCACATATACAACAGATATTCGGCAATATTCTTTTTCCGTAATTCCTGTGCTACAAACATCTTCTCACCTTTTCACTTTTTCACCCTTTCACCTTTAAAAGAATCTCACGAGGTTCGTCGTCGTACCCAACAGCATGATAACGGAGCCGATGATCACGGCCACACCAATCACCTGGTTGATAATCTTGATGCCGTTCGTATCGAACTTCGTGCGGATCTTATCCACCAACCACGTCAGTCCCCACCACCAGAGCACGGCACCGCCCACGATACTCGCGAAGCCCACCAACATCTCGAACGGATGGTCGGGCAGCACGAAGGCAAACTGAGCATACATGGCCAGGAAGAGGAACACAATCAGCGGGTTGGAAAACGTCACGAGGAAAGCCGTCCACATGTTATACCACAGCGTACCCTTCTGCTGACCGCTCTGGTGCATCTTCTTCGTGGGGTCTGTACGATAGGTGAAGACGCCGAAGCAGAGCAGCGTGATACTACCCGCTATCTGCAGGTAGAACCGGTTCTGGTCGTTGGTGATAAAGTCCATAACGAACGACATGCCGAAGCCTGCAAAGCCAGCGTAGATGATGTCGCTCACCGACGCCCCGATGCCTGTGGCCAGACCATACCAGCGCCCCTTGTTCAGTGTGCGCTGCACACAGAGGATACCGACAGGCCCCATTGGAGCACTGGCGATCATCCCGATCATCATCCCCTTGAAGATGAAATCCAATATGTTGATTGGTACATGAAACGGCATAACGGCTGCAAAGGTACGAAATTATTCCGAAACGACAACGCGTTTCGGAATAATTCTTTTATCTATTTGTTAATCACCTTCCTTCCACGATGAAGATAAAGTCCTTTTCGCGCCGGAACGCCTTCAAGACGACGACCCTGTAGATCGTAATAAACGCCGCCTTGTCTGTCAGCCTCCACACGTTGGATACCTGTCTCGCCGCCTACAGTCAGATGGATATCATACACAGGCATCTGCCCCCAATCACACTCCACATGCAGCTTGTACTGACCGTCATCCAATGTATAGTTCAATGAAATTGTGTCAACGACAGCCATCAGAGGCGAAGCAGCACTTGAAAACGAGAGGGTCTGATCACCCATTGTAACCATATCGTAGGGGTTGGCATCCAGCACGCGATACAGTTCCCATTTGGCCTTTTCCTTACCAGTAAAGTCACTAGACGTATAAGGATAGCCCGTTGTCACGAGGAGGTTCAATTCGATAGGCTGACCACTCCCCACAATAGTATCGCCTTTGACTGTAAGGCCCGGACTGGTGTTCATGGTGATGCTATTCTTTTCTAACCAATAATCATAAATCTGCTGACCGTCTTCAACTCCAACAGCACTAGAAGATAGGATATACTCACCCCCTTGGGGAAGAATGTATTCATGAGTGATCAACACACTGTCGTTATCACTCTCATCCAGTTCTTGAAGTATCTTAACGAACTCCTCTGGAACTCTATGCCTAATACTGGTAACAGTCTGTTGCTCAGCGTCAAGAAGTGTACTCAACATGAAGAGTCTTTCATCCAGTACAGCACCCTCAGGATACTTTACTCCTTCCTTTTTCTTCAGGCAGATTGTCTGAGCGAGAATACCAGATTCTAGTTCTACAGATTGACTCTTGGTCACATAATCATTCAACATGCGCAACGTATCATTCACATGTATAACAGAAGATCCTAAAGATGTCATGTCAAGCGTATGTAGTGAAAGTTTCACTTGTCCCCTACGCTTTGGGATAAAGGAAAATGTTACATCCGTATTTTTCCCTGAAGGCAGATAGGCCCCCACCTGCATCGCATCATCCTCACTCGCCTCGGACAGCCCTTCATCTGTTGAATCGCCTAAATACAAAGGCGTGAGATATAGAAATCCATTATACTCCTCACCGTCATTGCGAAGCGTCAGAGTAATATCGCTCCGCTCACGCAAATATCCATGCCCTTTTGTGATTGCAGCATTTTTTATGATAATAGTTGGCATATCTTTTCCCAAGAAGAAAATATCATTGAAAGTCTTTCCTGCAATGATATAATATCCAAGCCCCCCTAACAACTGCCAGTTACTGTTCTCTATATCCATCTTGATCATCGGAAAAAGTTTTATCATGGTCGATTTTTGGAAAACTGAAGGATCAACACGAATTCTCTCCATATAATTACCACTATTTGGCAGAGTATCCCTTACCACGAACATAGGAGCAAGTACGCCGTCAGCAGAACAGGTACCCAATCCTAAAGATACTGACATCTCTTCAAATTCGCCGCCATGGTATTCATACAAGATTCCTACATTATAGGTATTTTCCACCCAGGGCGCATCCCAGAGGGCAGCCTTGGGGAGTAATGGTTCATATTCCGTCTCCCCGCTGGCAGGCTTTACGCCAATTAGACAGTCCTGACGGATACAGTAACCTATCCCAGAAGAACCAGAACCTGCGCTCGTATTATTATAAGGATTGAGAACTGAGAGTGAGAAATATCCATCATTGGCACCACCCCATCCCCAATTAATATGGAACATTCCATTGCCATCGTAGCCATCACAGACAAAGGAATGACCAGCACTGTCTGAGAAACCATCATACTGCACAGGACGACCTTCTGCAAGTTCTTGATAAACAAGATTTTCCCATTCTTCAATAGAATAAAAAGAACGATATACATTGTGCAGTTCCAGATCATAACCGAAATATTTCCGTAAAGCCACAGCCGCCTGCATAGACTCTGCACCTGAGGATGCTGGGGAAAAGTTCATGTTGACCGCCTGTCCACAATAATACATCAATTCTGCCACGGCAGCCCGCTGCATATCCGTACCAGGGACCTCCTGAGTATAGTTGCCGAGCATTTGGTCCCACTTGAACGTAACTGAGGGCAGTGCATCCAGATGACAGGGTTCAGAATTGCCTTCAAAGGCAAATTCGAAGTCATACGCAGGTATTTCCGTACAGGCTTCCCGCGGCCATTTGTGGTAAGCCATGACCTGAGCCATCGCAGTGGCAACACACCCCGTCAGGGATTTCTCTCCTTTATATTTAGCATAATCGCCATCATAGACCGGGCACTGATCATTATATGGAGCATTCTGATTCCACTTTGTTGTCAACAATGGAACAATGGCTGTTTTTTCATCTCTACGCGTCATCGCCTTCCCATCCACAGGATTACCATCTATGAACTGACAGTCACCTAGCGTGGTAATAGCCTCGTCATAACTCTTCAGCCATCCCTTTATGTTCTCTGGCATCCGATCCCAGTCGAAGATGCCGTTCTCACTATAACCCAGCACAGGAAGGGCGCGGCTATCACCGCTGGCAATCACGTAACCACCGCCTTCACAATTGAAGGCAAAAATCTTCTGCGCTCCAACCTTCGCGGCTGTCAGTTGTATGTTGGAAGCAGAAGAACCGCCATGACGGGCCATGGCACGATCAGAAGACTGAAGGAACCGTAAGGCACGCACCTTAGCATCCTGTTCCGAGATGGCCTGTGCCCATATACTAATTACCAACACTGCAAAGAGTGATACGAGTAACGTTCTTTTCATAAGCATGAGTTTATTTCTCATCTGCAAAGGTACGATTTTTTCCTGACACGGACAATCTTTTTCTATATTAAAATGGTTAATTTCCGTAAAAATGGAAGAAGTATAACAGTTTTTTTGTAACTTTGTCGCTCAAAAGGAAATTATCAACAAAATAATAAAACTATAACAAGTATGAGTGAACAGAATACAGCGATCAAGCCGTATGTAATCGGCTTGGACTTAGGAGGTACGAATTCCGTGTTCGGTATCGTGGATGCGCGTGGTGAGATCAAGGCAACGACAGCCATCAAGACTGGCGGCTATGAGAAGGTGGAAGACTATGTGGATGCCTGTGTAGAGGCTCTGCAGGTCATCATCGACCAGGTCGGTGGCATCGAGAAGATCAAAGCCATGGGTATCGGTGCTCCTAACGGCAACTACTATAAGGGGACCATCGAGTTTGCCCCCAACCTTCCCTGGGCCCACGACAGCGTAGTGCCCCTCGCCCAACTGTTCAGCGAGCGTCTTAACAATATCCCCGTGGCACTGACCAACGATGCCAACGCCGCCGCCATCGGCGAGATGGTCTATGGCGTGGCCCGTGGCATGAAGAACTTCATCGTGATCACCCTCGGTACGGGTGTCGGTTCCGGTATCGTGGTCAACGGTCAGTTGCTTTACGGCCACGACGGTTTTGCTGGCGAACTGGGTCACGTCACGATGGTGCGCGGTGAAGAAGGTCGTCTCTGCGGCTGCGGACGTACCGGCTGTCTAGAGTGCTACTGCTCTGCTACAGGTGTGGCCCGCACGGCACGCGAACTACTGGCAAAATCCGAACGTCCTAGCCTGCTCCGCGAGATGGATCCTGAGAAGATCACCTCCCTCGACGTCTCGATCGCTGCCGGCAAGGGCGATGAATTGGCCAAAGAGATCTACGAGTTCACTGGCAAGATGCTGGGTGATGCTTGCGCCGACTTTGCAGCCTTCTCATCTCCTGAGGCTTTCATCTTCTTCGGTGGCATGGTCAAGGCTGGCGAACTCATCATGAAGCCCATCCGCGAGGCCTACGACGCCCATGTGCTGAAGATATTCAAGGGCAAGTCCCAGTTCCTTGTGAGCGGTCTCGACGGTGCCAGCGCAGCCGTCCTCGGAGCCTCTGCCATCGGTTGGGAAATTCAGTAAAGGATATGATGATGAAAAGAATACTTAACATGATGGTCCTGCTCGTTGGAGCAGGACTTTCTGTCTGTGCACAGGAAGTGCCGCAGATAACCAACGTCATGGCCCGTCAGACTACCTCACTCAACGGTGCCTGGAAGTATATCGTCGATGTGCAGGAGGAAGGCTACTACGACTACCGCATGAAGCCCTCGCCCTGGGGGTTCTTCCAAAATGCCAAGCCCCAGCGGCCTGAAGACCTCATCGAGTACGACTTCGACAAGGCCGAGACCTTGCAGGTGCCTGGCGACTGGAACACACAGGACGAGCGTCTGTTCTTCTACGAGGGCACGGTGTGGCTGAAGAAGGGTTTTGAGTTCCATCCCAAAGCCGGCAAGCACACCTTATTATATTTTGGAGCCGTGAATTACGATGCCCATGTCTATGTGAACGGTAAGCAGGCAGGCCACCACGTGGGCGGCTTCACGCCCTTCAACTTCGACGTGACGGAGTTGCTCAAGGACGGCGACAACACCCTCATCGTAAAAGTCGATAACAAGCGCCATGTCGAGGACGTGCCCACGCAGATCTTCGACTGGTGGAACTACGGCGGCATCACGCGCGATGTGCTGTTGGTCGAGGTGGAGCCCGTCTATGTAGAGAACTACCGATTGCTACTTGAAAAGGCCCCCGCAAAGGCGAAGAAGCGCACCATCGATTTCTCGCTCCGGCTGAACCAGAAGGAGGCCGGGCGAACAGTGACCCTCTCCATCCCCGAACTGAAGATCAGGCAGACCCTCACCACCAATGCCGAGGGCCAGATCAACTATCAACTGTCAACTCTAAACTCCAAACTAACGCTCTGGTCTCCCTCGAACCCTAAATTATATAAGGTGGAGATCCAACTGGGCGATGAGACGCTCTCCGACGAGATCGGCTTCCGCACCATCGAGACGAGCGACAAGCAGATCTTGCTCAATGGCGAGCCCATCTTCTTGAAAGGCATCAGCATCCATGAGGAGAAGCCCAACGGAGGCGGTCGTGCCAACTCGACGGAAGATGCCCACACGTTGCTATCTTGGGCCAAGGAACTGGGGTGCAACTACGTGCGCCTGGCCCACTATCCCCACAACGAATACGCCGTCCGCGAGGCCGAGCGCATGGGTATCCTCGTATGGTCGGAGATTCCCTGCTACTGGACCATCGCCTGGACCAATCCCGACACCTACGCCAATGCCGAGCGCCAGTTGACCGACATGATCCTGCGCGACCAGAACCGCGCCAACGTCATCATCTGGTCGATTGCCAACGAGACGCCCCACTCCGCCGAGCGCGACAGTTTCCTGAGCCGCCTGGCCAAGAAAGCCCGTCAACTCGACAACAGCCGTCTCATCTCGATGGCCATGGAGGTCACCTCAGCCTCGAACTACCACAACAAGTTGCAGGACAACATGAACGAATATGTCGATGTGGTCAGTTTCAACCAGTACATCGGCTGGTATCGCGACGTGAACGATGCCGCTAAGATGACATGGGAGATCCCCTATAACAAACCTGTCATCATCAGCGAGTTCGGCGGCGGTGCGAAGTACGGTCTCCACGGTGCGAAGAACCAGCGCTGGACGGAGGAGTTCCAGGAGGACCTCTACCGCGAGAACTGCGCCATGCTCGACAAAATCGACGGTCTGGCAGGCACCACGCCCTGGATCCTGAAGGACTTCCGCTCCCCCCGCCGCGTGCTCACCGGCATTCAGGACTACTACAACCGCAAGGGCGTCTTCTCCGACAAGGGTGAGAAGAAACTAGCCTTCTACGTCCTTAAAGACTGGTACACAACGAAGTGATCACTCAAGGCCGCTGACCGGAAGGTCGGCGGCTTTTCGGTAGGCGATGCCGGTGACAACGCAGCAGAGGTCGCCATGCTGGTTGGTGATGCGCACATCGACGTAGGGAATCTTGTGGTGGTTGAACACCTCGGTGGCCTCGGCGATGAGCGTGTCACCTACCTTTGCACTCTTCAGGAAGACGATATTGTTCTCCAGTCCGAAGGTGAGGGAGCCACGGCTGTTCATCACGGCAGCCAAGGCGATGTCGGCCAGCGTGAAGTAAGCACCACCCTGACAGACGCCTCCTGCATTTAGGTGATGTTCGGTAACTACCATCTCGGCACGGGCATAGCCTTCACGTACCTCTTTTAATACACAGCCATTCTCTGCGGCGAAACGGTCGCCATCTGCTAAAAAGTCCTTTAAAGTCATCGTTTAATGATAAATCGTCGGCAAAATTACGCTTTTTCTTTCATTTTATTAAAAAAAACTCCGAAAAATTTGCAGGAAACGGGAATTATGTATAACTTTGCACCCAGAAACTAAATAAGATAAAGAATGAATAGCATGTTTAACATCTGGTGGTGGTGCTCTCGAGATTAAAAATAGTCGCGAGGCTCACAGCCGTATGTTATACAAAAATATAGAAAGGCTCGTCGCGACAGCGGCGAGTCTTTTTTAATAAACGGATTACACAAGAACAACGAAATATGAAAGAGAATTTTTTTGTAGATGAAAGAGGGTTTTACGGAGAGTTCGGCGGTGCCTACGTGCCGGAGATTCTCTACAAGTGCGTCCACGACCTGCAGGACGCCTATCTGCCCATCATCGAGAGTGAGGAATTCAAGCAGGAGTACCGCGCGCTGCTGAAGGACTACGTAGGCCGTCCGTCGCCGCTCTACTTCGCCAAGCGGATGAGCGAGCAGTACGGCTGCAGGCTCTACTTGAAGCGCGAGGACCTGAACCACACGGGCGCACACAAAATCAACAACACCATCGGCCAGATCCTGTTGGCCAAGAAGATGGGCAAGACGCGCATCATCGCCGAGACAGGAGCCGGTCAGCACGGCGTGGCCACGGCAACGGTCTGTGCGCTGATGAACATGAAGTGCGAGGTGTTCATGGGCGCCACCGACGTGGATCGCCAGCACACAAACGTGGAGCGCATGAAGATGCTGGGTGCCGAGGTGCACCCTGTCCGTACGGGTAACATGACACTCTCCGATGCCTGTTCGGAGGCCATCCGCGACTGGTGCTGCCATCCTGCCGACACCTTTTATATCGTGGGTTCAACAATGGGGCCTCACCCCTACCCCGACCTCGTGGGCCGTATGCAGAGTGTGATCTCGGAGGAGATCAAATGGCAATTGGAGGAAAAGATCGGGCGCGACTACCCCGACTACCTCATCGCCTGCATCGGCGGCGGCTCCAATGCCGCGGGCACCATCTACCACTACGTGAACGACGAGCGCGTGAAGATCGTGCTGGCAGAGGCCGGCGGACATGGCTGGGAGACCGACTACACGGCGGCCACCATTCACAAGGGCACAACGGGTATCCTGCACGGGGCGAAGATGCTCGTCATGCAGAATGAGGACGGCCAGATTCAGGAGGCCTTCACCATCTCGGCCGGACTGGACTACCCTGGCGTGGGGCCGATGCACTGTAACATGGCGAAAAAGGGGCGCACCCAGGTGCTGAGTATCAACGACGACGAGGCCATCTACGGCGGCTACGAACTGACGCGCATGGAGGGCATCATCCCTGCTATCGAGAGTGCCCACGCCATTGCCGCGCTGAAAAAACTGTCGTTCAAGAAAGACGACGTGGTAGTGCTCACTGTCTCAGGCCGCGGCGACAAGGATGTGGAAACGTATCTGAAGAATAAACAAATGGCAAAGGAATATGGAAACTTTTAAATACACCACTTCGAGTCGGACGATACTGGCTGACCTCTATACCCCGGTGGGCGTGTATATGCGCCTGAGGGATATCTATCCGCAGAGCGCGCTGATGGAGAGTTCGGACTACCACGACAAGGACAACTCGCGCTCGTTCATCGGCATCAACCCCATAGCCAGTGTCGCCATCGGGCACGGCACGGCCACCGTGACCTACCCCGACGGCAGCACCTTCCAGCACGAGGTGAACCGCGACTACCGATCCGACAAGGCCATCCACGCCCTCATCGACCGCATCAAGGTGGAGGGGGAGCACGCGGAGGTATGTGGCCTCTACGGCTACACCTCGTTCAACGCCGTGCGCTACTTCGAGGAAATCGCCGTGAAGGACGAGACACAGGAGAAGAACGATGCACCCGACCTGCTCTACATCCTCTATAAGGACATCATCGTGTTCGACCATTTCAACAACCAGTTGACAGTGGTCTGTCTCTCGGAGTTCTCCGAGAACTCTGAAAACTCCGAGATCTCCGAAATCTTCAAACAGATGAATCGCTCCAACGTGCAGGCCTACGACTTCCACCCCGTGGGCGAGACCACCAGTCCACTGACGGACGAAGAGCACAAGGCGAACATCCGCCTCGGCATCAAGCACTGCCTGAGGGGCGATGTGTTCCAGATCGTGCTCTCGCGCCGCTTCGTGCAGAAGTACGAGGGCGACGACTTCAAACTCTACCGCGCCCTGCGGAGCATCAACCCGAGTCCCTACCTGTTCTACTTCGACTTCGGCGGTTTCCGCATCTTCGGCTCGTCGCCTGAGACGCATTGCCGCATAGAGGGGCGCAAGGCCTATATCGACCCGATCGCTGGCACGACCAAGCGCACGGGCGATGCGGAGGCCGACCGTCTAGGAGCCGAGTATCTGCGCAACGACCCGAAGGAGAATGCCGAACACGTGATGCTGGTGGATCTGGCACGCAACGACCTGTCGAGGAACTGTCATGGCGTGAAGGTCGATTTCTACAAGGACCTGCAGTACTACTCGCACGTGATCCACCTCGTGAGCCGTGTCTCAGGCGAACTCGACGAGGGGGCGGATCCCATCAAAACGTTTATCGACACCTTCCCGGCAGGTACGCTCTCTGGTGCACCCAAGGTACGCGCCATGCAACTGATCTCCGAGTACGAGCCCCACAACCGCGGTGCCTACGGCGGCTGCATCGGCTACATCGGCCTGAACGGCTCGCTGAACCAGGCGATAACCATCCGCACATTCGTCTCACGCAACGGCGAACTGTGGTTCCAGGCTGGCGGCGGCATCGTGGCCAAGAGCAACGAGGAATACGAGTTGCAGGAAGTAAACAACAAACTGGGTGCCTTGCGCCGCGCGATATTAATGGCTGAGAAAATGTAATGTTATGAAGATAGTAATCATAGACAACTACGACTCGTTTACGTATAATCTGAGTCATTTGGTGAAGGAGTTGGGCGCAGAGGTTACCGTACTGCGCAACGACCAGTTCGAACTGCCCCAGGTGGAGGCATTCAGCAAAATCATCCTCTCGCCGGGCCCTGGCATCCCCTCGGAGGCTGGTCTGCTGCTCGATGTCATCAAGGCCTACGCCGGCAAGAAACCCATCCTGGGCGTGTGCCTCGGCCATCAGGCCATCGGTGAGGCCTTCGGTGGCAAGTTAGAGAACCTCTCCGACGTGTTCCACGGCGTAGCCACAGAGGGTACGCAGTTGGGCAACGACGACATCTTCTCTGGTCTGCCGAGCCGCATCACGATGGGGCGCTACCACTCATGGGTCGTCTCCATGGACGGCTTCCCCGACTGCCTGGAAATCACTGCCGAGAGCGATGAGGGCCAGATCATGGCGCTGAAGCACAAGACACTGAACATCCGCGGCATCCAGTTCCACCCCGAGAGTGTCCTCACACCCGACGGACGGAAAATGATCCAGAACTGGCTCTACCTCTAAACTAACATTCCCAGGCTATCCTAAGAATGCCTAGAACACCTAAAAAAACTTTAAAAAATCAGATATGGCACAGACAATGAAAGACATCCTGAACAGGATGCTGAACCACGAGGAACTCTCTCGTGAAGAAATGAAGAATATCCTGGTGGGTATCACACAGAGCGAATACCCCACTGAACAGATCACGGCCCTGCTGACGGCCCTGCAGATGCGCGGTGTGACCGTCGATGAACTGCTCGGTTTCCGCGACGGCATCTTGGAGACGGGCGTGCCCGCCATCCTCAATGCCGACCGCTACATTGACGTAGTAGGCACGGGCGGCGACCGTAAGAACACGTTTAACATCTCGACCACCTCGTGCTTCGTGATCGCTGGCGCAGGCTATAAGGTGGCCAAGCACGGCAACTATGCCGCCACCTCGGTATCAGGAGCCTCGAATGTGATTCAGCAACACGGCATCAAGTTCACCGACGACATCGACCGCCTGAACCGCTCGCTCGACGAGGCTGGCATCGTGTATCTCCACGCTCAACTCTTCGCCAGGGCGATGAAGTTCGTCGGTCCGATCCGCAAGGCCCTCCAGTTTCCCACGATCTTCAATCTCCTGGGACCTCTGGTCAATCCCAGCCAGCCGCAGTGCCAACTGCTCGGCGTGGCGAACCTCGACCAGATGCGCCTCTACAGCCAGGTGTACCAGAAGATCGGCATCGATTATGGCATCGTGAACTCCATCGACGGCTACGACGAGATCTCGCTGACAGGCGACTTCAAGGTAACCACCAAACAATATGAGCGCATCTTCTCGCCCAGCGACTTGGGCTTCGAGAAGGCCAAGCCCGAGGAACTCGTCGGCGGTGCCACGGAAGAAGAGGCCGCGCAGATCTTCGACTCGGTACTGGAGAACCGCGCCCTGCCTGCCCAGAAGAACATCGTGCTGGCCAACGCAGCCTTCGGCATCCAGGTGTTGGAGAAGGGCGGGAAGAGCATCGAGGAGTGCATCGCCATCGCCCGTGAGAGTATCAACAGTGGCGCTGCCCTCAGGACCTTCAAGAAGTTTGTAGAACTGAACTCTTAGGAATGCCTAGAATATCCTAGGAACTCCTAGGCACTCCTAGAAAAAAAGAAGAAAAAAATGGCAGATATCCTAGAAGAAATCATCGCCCACAAGCGACTGGAGGTAGAGCGCTTCAAGCGGGAACTGAGCGAACATGAGATCCATCGCCGTGTAGAGCCCCTGCTCGACTTCAGTGTCGCCTCCCTGTCGCAGGCCCTCACACTGTCGGCCAGTGGCATCATCGCGGAATTCAAGCGGAAGTCGCCCTCGAAGGGCTGGATCAAGGAGGAAGGCCGGGCCGCAGAGATTCCACTCGCCTATCAGCAGAACGGTGCCGCCGCTCTCTCCATCCTCACCGACGAGCACTACTTCGGAGGTCGCGATGCCTTCATCTCCGAGGCTCGTGACGCTGGCGTAACGATACCCATTCTGTACAAGAATTTCATCATCGACGAATACCAACTTTTCCAGGCACGCCTCTGTGGAGCCAGTGCCGTACTCCTGATTGCCGCCGACCTGACGAGACAGGCATGCCAGTCGCTCCTGCACACCGCCCACGAACTGGGACTGGAGGTGCTGTTGGAGATGCACAGTGAGTCCGAACTGGAATATGCCGAACTGGAGCCCGACGTGTGCGGCATCAACAACCGCAACCTCGGTTCGTTCGTCACCGACGTGCAGAACTCCTTCCGCTTGGCGGAACTGCTACCGGAGGAAGCCGTAAAGGTCAGTGAGAGCGGCATCTCGAATCCTGAGACTGTCAAGTCACTGCGTCTGACTGGTTTCCGCGGATTCCTGATCGGCGAGAACTTCATGAAAGAGCCCGACCCCGGCCGGGCCCTGAGTAACTTTATCTCGCAGTTATGATGAAGGTCAAGGTCTGTGGCATGCGGGAGGCAGAGAACATCCGCGAGGTCGAGGCATTGGGCATCGACTGGCTCGGACTGATCTTCTGGCCACGGTCGAAGCGCTACGTGGCACAACGACCAGCCTATCTGCCTGAGCAGGCAAAGCGCGTCGGCGTGTTCGTGGATACCACCATCGAGGATATCGCACAACATGCCAAGGACTACGGTCTCGACTTCGTCCAACTCCACGGACACGAGTCACCTGCCTTCGTCAAGCAACTCCGCGAGACGATCGGCCAGCCGCTCATCAAAGCCTTCAATATAGCCGCCGCAGAAGACTTCCTGCAGACGGAGCCGTACGAGCGACTGACAGACTATTTCCTCTTCGACACGCGGAAGCCCACCGAGGAGACGGGAGGCAGGCATCTGCCAGGGGGAACGGGCGAGAAGTTCGACTGGGCGGTGCTTACCAACTATCACGGCGAGACACCCTTCATCCTGAGTGGTGGCATCGGCCCCGACGACGCAGAATGTGTCAAATCCTTTCATCAGCGGAAATGCGTCGGCATCGACCTCAACTCCCGCTTCGAGACCGCTCCCGCCATCAAGGACATAAAAGCATTACGATTCTTCCTAGAAGCCCTAGGGGATCTAGGACTCCCTAGGAAAATCTAGGACAGCCTAGAATAATTAGTAAAACAAAAGAAAAATGAATAAGATCAATCAACTTTTCACAGATCACCAGGACCAGAAACTCCTGTCGCTCTACTTCTGTGCCGGCTGTCCGACGCTGGAAGGTACGGGCGAGGTCATCAAGACCATGCAACGTCGCGGCATCGCCATGATCGAGGTGGGCATCCCCTTCAGCGACCCGCTGGCCGATGGCCCCGTCATCCAGAGTGCCGCCACCCAGGCCCTGAAGAACGGCATGAACCTGAGAACGCTCTTTGCCCAACTCCGTGAGATCAAGGAAGAGGTGCAGATCCCCCTCGTGCTGATGGGCTATCTGAACCCCATCCTGCACTACGGCATCGATGCCTTTTGCCAAAGTTGCATAGAGAGCGGTGTCAGTGGCATGATCATCCCCGACTTGCCCTTCAAGGACTATCAGGACATCGTGAAGCCCATTGCCGACAAGTACGACCTGCGCGTCATCATGCTCATCACGCCGGAGACCTCGGAGGAGCGCATCCGCTTTATCGACGACAACACCGACGGCTTCATCTACATGGTTTCCTCTGCCGCCATCACAGGTGCACAGAAGAGTTTCGACGAGGCCAAGCAGGAGTATTTCCGTCGCATCAACGCAATGAACCTCCGCAATCCCCGCATGATCGGCTTCGGTATCTCGAACAAGCAGACCCTCGAAGCCGCCCAGGACAACGCCGCCGGTGCCATCATCGGCTCGAAGTTCGTCACACTGCTCAATGAGAGCAAGGATGCCAACGAAGCACTCGACAGGCTCTTCGATGCCCTGAAAGAATAGGTTCCTTTCTAAAACGTTTACGTAAAGTTTCCGTAGGAAAAGTTCGTAGTCTCGTATTTTTTGCGTACCTTTGCAAACAATATGTTGACTACGGACTAAAACCAATTGCTAATGAAGAGATTACTTTACGTATGGCTCTTATGTCTGCTCTGTCCGACACTCGTCATGGCCCAAGGCTGGGACGAGGCGCAATACAAGCAGATCGAACAGAGCATCCGCGTACCGCAGTTTGCGGACAAGGACTATGTGATTACCAAGTTCGGTGCCAAGCCGGAAGCGACGGCGGCCCAGAATCAGAAAGCCATCCAGAAAGCCATCGACCAATGCTCGAAGAAGGGCGGTGGCCGCGTGGTGGTGCCTGCCGGACAGAAGTTCCTGACCGCCGCCATCACGCTGAAGAACGGCGTGAACCTCCATGTGGAGGAGGGTGCCGCGCTGGAGTTCGCCTTCGAGCCCGACCTCTACCCCATCGTGGAGACCTCGTGGGAAGGACTGGAGTGCTTCAACCTCTCGCCCTGCGTCTATGCCCTCGGTGCGAAAGACATCGCCATCACGGGTAAGGGAACGATTGACGGCGGGGGCTCTAACGACACATGGTGGCCATGGAACGGCAACCCCCACTACGGCTGGAAGGAAGGCACGATCAGTCAGCGCGGCGGTTCAAGGGCCCGTCTGCTGAAAAACGGCGAGGACGGTGTGCCCATGTATAACGAGAAGGGCGAACGCAATCCCGAGCGCGTCTTCGGTCCAAAGGACGGACTGCGTCCGCAACTCGTCAGTTTCAACAAGTGCGAAGGTATCCTGCTGGAGGACATCACCCTGCTGCGCTCGCCGTTCTGGGTGATCCATCCCCTCCACTCCACCGATATCACCGTGCGCCGCGTGAAGATGATCAACGACGGTCCTAACGGCGACGGCTGCGACCCTGAGTGCTGCGACCGCGTACTCATCGAGGACTGCTTCTTCAACACGGGCGACGACTGTATCGCCATCAAGAGCGGCCGCAACCGCGACGGCCGTGAGCGTAACATGCCCTCGAAGAACATCATCGTACGCAATTGCGAGATGAAGAACGGACACGGTGGCGTGGTCGTCGGCTCCGAGATCTCCGGCGGTTGCCAGAACGTCTATGCCCACGACTGTGTGATGGACTCGCCCGAACTGGAGCGCGTGCTCCGCATCAAGACCAACTCCTGTCGTGGCGGCATCATTGAGAACATCAACATGCGCAACATCAAGGTGGGTGTCTGTAAGGAGAGCGTGCTGAAGATCAACCTCGACTACGAACACAACGAGATCTGTTGCCGCGGCTACTATCCCACGGTGCGCAACATCTACATGGAGAACGTGACCAGTGAGAAGTCCAGGTACGGCGTTCAGATCATCGGTCTCGACGAGGACACATACGTGTATGACGTCAACGTGAAGAACTGTCGCTTCAATGGTGTGAAGGACGGAAACTTCATGAGTGGCAAGACGCGTAACATCAACTTCGACAACCTCTTCATCAACGGCAGCCTGTCGCTGCTGGAGCCTCCCTACAAGCACTACTCGGAGTGGCTCACCTACTCGGAGATGCAGCGCGTACCGAAGAGTTACCTGCTCGACTTCTCCTCGAAGCCCAAATGGAGTTACGTCATGGGCATCGAACTGGAGGGTATGCTCGACACCTACCTGAGATACGGGGGTGAGGCCATCCGCCAGTACTGTCAGGAATATACCGATACGATGATCTATGCCAACGGCGACATCCGCGGCTATAACATCCTGGACTATAACCTCGACAACATCCGTACCGGCCATTTTGTGACACGCATGTATCAGAACTACCCCGAGGCCAAGAACCTGAAAGCCATGCAGACGATGATGAAGCAGTTGCAGGACCAGCCGCGCACGATAGCCGACAAGGTGTTCTGGCACAAGGCCATCTACGCCTATCAGGTGTGGCTCGACGGCATCTTCATGGGTCTGCCCTATCGCGTGCTCACGGCTCCCATTACCACCCCGGCCAAGGATATCAAGAAAGGTGCCGTGACGAAGATCTACGACGACGCCGTGAACCAGTTGAAGACCACCTACGCCCGCACCCTCGATCCCAAGACGGGTCTGAACCGCCATGCCTACGACGAGACGCGCAAGACCTTCTGGGCCGACAAGGAGACGGGGCTGAGCCAGCACTGCTGGGGACGTGCCCAGGGCTGGTTTACGATGGCTCTCATCGAGGTGCTCGACGCCCTGCCCGAGGACTATGCCCGTCGCAGCGAGGTCATCGACCTGCTCGTCAAGGACTTCGACGCCATCCTGAAGTGGCAGGACAAGCAGACGGGGGTGTGGTATCAGGTGATGGACTCCCCGGGCCGCGAGGGAAATTATCTGGAGAGCACCTGCTCGGCCATGTTCACCTACGCCCTGCTGAAAGCCTACCGAAAAGGCTATGTCGGTGAGCAATACCGCGATGCCGGCGTGAAGGCCTACAAGGGTATCATCAAGCACTTCATCCGCGTCAATGAGGATAAGACCATCTCCCTGACGCAGTGCTGCGCCGTGGCCGGTCTTGGTCCCGCCGCCACGCCCGAAGTGGAGGCGGCCATGAAGAAGGTGAACCCCAAGGGCAGCGTCAAGGAGAATGCCAAGCGCGACGGCAGTTTCGCCTATTACCTCTCTGAGCCTATCCGCGACAACGATGCCAAGGGCGTAGGCCCGTTCATCTGGGCATCACTGGAGATGGAGCAGATGGGCTACGACGTGGATAACACGCTGACTGCCATCGACCGGCGTGCCGTCGTCAACCGCAATAACCCTATCATCGCGGAGGCCAACGACCTGGCCTCGCTCTCCGTGGGCAACGGACACTTCGCAGCCACGGTCGATGTTACGGGTCTGCAGTCGTTCCCTTTTGAATACGGGGCAGGTGTGCCCCTGAACACCATGTCAGACTGGGGCTGGCACAGGTTCGAAAACACCAGCCACCTGACGGTGTCGGAGACTGAAAAGGCCTTCGACCTCGGGCACGGCCATCAGGAGGTTTATGCCGTTGAATACAAACAGGGCGGTCGCAACCAGGAAGCCACGGAATATTTCCGTGTGAACCCCCACCGCCTGAACCTCGGCACCATCGGGCTCGACCTCAAGGACGCTCAGGGCCTGCCCATCGCCCTGAAGTCACTGACCCATATCCGTCAGGAGCAGAAACTCTGGGACGGAGAGATAGAATCATCCTTCCAGGCCGACGGCGAACAGGTGGAAGTCACCACCGGCGTCCATCCCGCCAAGGATGCCGTCTATGCAAGGATCAAGAGTAACCTGTTAAGAGACCGGAGGGCCGTCGTGGCCCTTCGGTTCTCCTATCCTACGGGAAAACACGCCGATGACGCCAACGACTGGACGAAGCCGGAGAGACACCAGTCTGTCATCATCTCCCAAGACGGCCATTCCGCACTGATCGAGCGCACGCTCGACAGTACCAGATATTACGTTAGCCTCCAGTGGGAGGGCGATGCCACCCTCGAGGTATGCGACCGCCACCACTTCGAACTCTCGACCACCGACGATGTGCTCACTGTCTCGGCAGCCTATTCGAAGGCCATGCCCGCAGCCACGGGCACAGCCTTCGAATACGACCAGTATCACAAGGCAACGCTCCGCCACTGGAGCCGTTGGTGGCAACAGGGAGCCATCGTCGATTTCAGCCAGTGCACCGATCCGCGCGCCCGGGAACTGGAACGCCGCGTGGTACTCTCCCAATACCTCACGCAGATCAACTGCGCCAACAACATGCCGCCCCAGGAGAGCGGTCTCACCTATAACACATGGTTCGGTCGTCCCCATCTGGAGATGATCTGGTGGCACGTCACCGACTTCGCCCTCTGGAACCGTCCGGAAGTCGTACGCCGGATGCTGGACTGGTACAATGAGACGGCCTACCCCTTGGCCCGTAAGATTGCTGAGCGCCAGGGATTTGCAGGCGTTCGCTGGATGAAAATGACGGATCCCTGGGCCGGTGAGGCACCAAGCAACACGGGCTCGTTCCTCATCTGGCAGCAGCCCCACTACATCTACCTCGCCGAGGAGATGTACCGCGCCACCCCCACCGTCGAGACCCTCAAGAAATACGGTGAACAGGTAGAGGCCACGGCAGCGTTCATGGCCGACTTCGTGACCTACGATGCCCGGCAGAAGTGCTATATCCTCAAGGGAGCCACCGCCATGCAGGAATCCATGTCGAAGGACTTCTCCTATAACCACCCCTTCGAACTCGCCTATTGGCACTACGGCCTGAGCGTCGCCCAGCAGTGGCGCGAGCGTCAGGGTAAGGCCCGCGTCGCCCAGTGGGATGACATCATCAACCATCTGTCGGCCCTGCCAGAGACCAACGGCATCTATACCGCCGGGCTTCCTCTTGGTAACGTCGGCGCTCTCGAAGCCTTCGATCCCTTCGACACCGCCGGGGGTGATGCCGGAAATTCTGGATTTACCGAATCATCCAGTAATTCCAGATCATCCGGAAATTCCGGAAAAACCATTTCTACCGAGACCTTTGCCGAGAAGTGCCGCAACGACCACCCCGCCGTACTCGGTGCCTGTGGGTTGCTACCCTCACCTGGGAAACCCGGAATCTCCACCTTATATAATATTAATAAGATGCGACAGACCCTCGACTGGGTCATGGCCAATTGGAACTGGCAGGCCACCTGGGGCTGGGACTACGGCATGATTGCCATGTCAGCCGCCCGTCTCGGCGATACGGAGACCGCCCTGAAGGCCTTGCTCATCGACACCCGGAAGAACACCTATCTGCCCAACGGCCATAACTTCCAGACACCAGACCGTCTGCGCATCTACCTGCCAGGCAACGGTGCCCTGCTCACTGCCGTCGCCATGATGTGCGCCGGCTGGGACGGCTGTACGGAACCCCTCAACCCCGGCTTCCCCAAGGACGGCACCTGGAACGTGCGCTGGGAAGGACTGAAGAGAATGCAATAATTTAATTCAATCATACAAGACAAATGAAGAAGTATATCTTTACCCTGCTGACAGCCCTCTGTGCTGTATCGGCAACCGCCCAGGAAGAAGTACCCGCCTTTCCTGGTGCAGAAGGTCACGGGCGCTACGTCACTGGCGGTCGTGGCGGCGAGATCAGACACGTCACTAACCTTAATGACTCTGGCGCAGGATCCCTGCGCGAAGCCCTCAATGGCACTAACCCGAAGACCATCGTCTTCGATGTGAGCGGCTACATCGACCTGAAGTCCCAACTGGACATCACCTCCAACACGACGATTGCCGGACAGACGGCTCCCGCACCGGGCATCACCCTGCGCTACTACACCATCTACTTCGGCAAGTGCGACAATGTCATCGTACGCTTCATGCGCTTTCGCCGCAGTCAGGTTAAGGACGTGAACGACGGTGCCGACGCCACCTGGGGGCGCCGGCATACCGGCATCGTGCTCGACCACTGCTCGTTCTCGTGGAGTATCGACGAGGTGGCCTCCTTCTACGACAACAACAACTTCACCATGCAGTGGTGTACCCTCGGAGAGGCCCTCAACGATGCAGGCCACAACAAGGGCAAGCATAGTTACGGAGGCATCTGGGGCGGTAAACTCGCCTCCTTCCACCACAACCTGCTCATCCACCTGAACAACCGTGTGCCCCGCTTCAACGGTGCACGCTACGAGTGGGCAGACTACAAGAAGAACAAGTGCTACGACCAGTATCAGTGGCCGAACCACGTCCAGGCAGAGAATGTCGATTTCCGTAACTGCGTGATGTACAACTGGGGCGACGGCAACGGCTGCTACGGCGGTCCCGGCGGTGGCTATATCAACATCGTCAACAACTACTACAAGGCCGGCCCTGGCACCAAGAATACCAAGCGTGTCACAGAGATTTCCGTAGGTGAGAAAGGCAACTCAACACCCGAAAACCTCTATGGCCTGACAAGCCGCTACTATATCAACGGCAACTATGTGACTGCCGCTGGCGACAAGGCCGCCAACTACGACTGGACAGGTGTCACGATCGACGCACCCACCTATCTCCTGGCCAATCCGGCCACAGGTACGAACGAATGGTACAGCAAGGATGCCGATCACATGTATGGCGACACCGTCACATACGTACAGAACAATGACGGGTTCGACTGTGTGAGGATCAGGGTAGATGGTCCCTGCCCTATCGGCGACATCACCACCCACGATGCCGAGACCGTCTATGAGAAAGTGCTGGCCCATGCAGGAGCATCGCTGTTCCGCGACGGCACCGATGCCAGGTATGTCGAGGAGGCCAAGGAGGGAACCGTCACCTACACGGGTTCCAAGACGGGCATCAAAGGCATCCCCGATACCATCAACGACCCTGAGGGCGAACAGGACGAGGCCTGTCCCAGTTTCCCCGACCTGACTGCTGACAGCCGTTCCGCAGACTTCGATGCCGACGGCGACGGCATGGCCGACGAATGGGAGACCGCCAACGGGCTCAACCCCAATGATGCCAGCGATGCCAACACGGTCACGCTCGACACCAAGGGCTGGTACACCAACTTGGAAGTCTATATGAACGTGCTCGTCGAGGACATCATGAAGGCGGGCAATGCCGATGCCAAGGAAACATTGGATGAGTATTATCCCGCCTGCGTAAAGCCCACAACGGCTATCGCCGCCCAAGGTTTCTCCAATGCCATCCTCTCTACGACATATTACAACCTCGAAGGTCAGAAACTGGATGCGCCGCAACAAGGGATCATGATCCGCGTGGAGCAACTGTCCAATGGGAAATGTATCACAACTAAAGTCATTAAATAAACTAACATCATGATGAGAACAATTACCTTAAGCCTCATGCTTCTGTTCACCCTCACTGGCTGGGCAGAGAATTCCGTCGAGACCACGCTTGACAACGAACCCGTCAAGGTCACCTTTGCCTTCAACGAAGGAACCAAGGGCCAGAAAGCCACCTTTGCTCTTGCACAAGGCGATGACGCTGCACCTTATTTCATCACCAGCAAGGTGACATGGGGCAGCAACCTCGAATTCTACGGTCTGGATGCCAACAACATCGGACAGACACAGTTCATGCCCATCGAACAGCAGAACGAGAGCGAGGGTGGTACGGCTGCCGACGAGAGCAACGCCATCCGTTTCCTCTTCCAGCCATGCTTCGGCTACACCTTCACACCGACGAAAGTGTCGCTGAATACCACCCGCTTCGGCACCGACAACGGTCTGCTCGACATCGCCTGGGAGAACCCCGACAAGACCACCGTCCTGCTGGAGCAGGGCGTGAAGCCTGCCCGTAATAGCGAGAGTCCCAACGTCAGCGAACTCTCCTACGAGGTTTCCGGTGCCACTCCCGAAGAAGGCACCTGCGGTCTGCTCATCAACCTCTATCACCTGCAGAACGGTAAGCAGGTAGGCTTCTCCGATATCGTCATCGAGGGTACGCTCAGCGGTACGAAGCGCGAAGTGCCCATCCTCGCCACCCTGACCATCAACGGTCAGGAATATACGGCCGAGGAACTCTTCGACGATGCCTACGAGGCAGAGTTTGAACTCTCCAAGAAAGTCCCCATGGTCAGTGCGACGAACCCTGTCATCGCCACTGCCGAGAAGGGAGACTTCGGTGAGATCACCTACGAGGGCGATGCCACCAAGTGTGAGGTCACCATCCCGATGACACTGGAAGAGAACACCGTGAGTTACGTGCTGAGCATCGTGCAGAAGCCCGACTTCACCCTCACCTATATCGACACCGACAAGAAGACCGTCCTCAAGGAGGCCATCCGAGAGAAGGACGAGGCCATCGGCGATTTCGACATGGACTTCGCCCAGGCCACCTGTCCCGAGGGCTATCAGGTGCGCGGCTGGTTCCTGAAGACCGCCGGTGGAGAGAAATACACGGCAGAGACGGTTGTCACCGGTGACATCAGCCTCTATGCCGTCGCCACGGAGATCGAGACCGCCAACACCAACCGCAAGTACGTGTTCGACCTGACCGACCAGTTCTTCGACGCTGCCGACCACGAGGCGTTCAATCCCTCCGGCTCCTACTACTGGCACGACGGCCAGCACGGCTGGGCCTTTAAGGATGGCGACAAGATCGACCTGCTGGTAGGCCCGAAGGCTACCGTCTTCGTCACCCTCTGCCGCTATGGCAGTGCCAACGACATCGTGATCACCGAGGGCAGTAAGCAGATCGGCACCCTGCCCGGCGTCAACACCAATGAGGTCGATGGCGAGATCGTCTCCTTCAACTACGAAGGTAACGGCGGCACCATCACCCTCAACATGAGCACCTCCGGCGAGATGTACATCCACGGTGTGAAGATCGCCAACACCAGCGAGACCAACTACGAGAGTCAGGGCGGCTGGTACATTGTCAAGGCCGGCGATGCCAACAGTCTGCTCGACGTGATCGACGTGGTCAACGGCACCAATGCCGACCGTGATGCTGCCCGTGCCTACATCTTCCTGCCTAATGGCACCTATGACCTGAACGAGACCGTCAAGACGGCCATCAGCGGCCATAATATCTCCATCATCGGCGAATCGATGGACAAGACCATCATCAAGACGGCTCCCGACAAGAGCATCGAAGGCCTCGGTACGGCCGACATGTTCTACATCACCGGCTCGAACCTCTATCTGCAGGATCTGACCCTCCAGAACGCCCTCGACTACTATGGGGCCCTCGGTGGCGGACAGGTGGGCGGACGTGCCGCCGTCATGCAGGACAACGGTAACCGCACCATCGGCAAGCGCGTGCGCATGCTCTCCTATCAGGACACCTACTACAGTGCCAACAACGTCATGCAGTCCTATTATGAAGACTGCGACATCCACGGCACCGTCGATTTCATCTGCGGTGGCGGTGACGTACGCTTCGTCAACTCCACCATCTCCCTGGAGCCCCGTCAACTCGACGGTAAGGGCAGCCGCACCGTAGCCGCACCGCGTGGCACCGTGGCCGTGCTCTTCGGATATGTCTTCGATAACTGTCAGGTCGTCGATCTGGCCAATGGCGCAGGCAACTGGAATCTGGGCCGCACCTGGAACTTCAAGCCCCGCACCGTCTATCTCAGCACCACCCTCGACGAGAATGCCGAGAAGACGCTCATAGAGAGCCGCTGGACCCAGAAGGGCATGAACAATACCGACCCTGTCTGCTTCGGAGAGTATAACACGATGAACGCTGCCGGTGCCGACATCACTCCCGCCAGCAATATCATCCAGTCGCATGGCGGAGACTTCCAGACCATCCTCACCGCCGAGGAGGCTGCCGAGTACAGTTACGAGAAGATGTTCCCACAGGCCGAGAAGGCTTGGGATCCCGCCAGTCTGACAGTACAGGCAGGTGCACCTGCCGATGCCAAGTACGACAACGGCACCATCAGTTGGACACCGGCCGGTGACGGAGCCGCCGGCTATGCCCTGTTCAAGAACGGCGCGTTCGTGGCTTACACCGACGGCACGTCGTATAACCTGACGGTCGATCCTGAGCAGGACAAGTTGACCATACGCGCCGCTAACGCCATGGGCGGTCTTGGCGAGGAGGCACACGTCGCAGGTACGACGGGCATCCAGTCCGTGAAGGCCGAGACCGGCGAGGACGTGATCTACAACCTCCGGGGCATCCGCGTGAAACAGGCCGGTAAGGGCCTCTATATCCAAAACGGCAGAAAGGTCATCAAATAGACTTTCCGCTCCCCTATTTCCTACAACTCTCTGCCCGACACAGGCAGAGAGTTGTATTATTTACACTTATTCAAACGTTTACGTGTACATTTCGGTCAAGTATTAATAGTTTTTTAATCAAATTAGACTAACTTTGCACCGGTTATGCCACCACGAAATGTTAAAATAACTTATAATCGCAAGACGCAAACGCGTTTTTACACAATTATTAGTATTTTTGCATGGTAAATGCGCTAACTACTGAGACAATTTTCATTAATAACTAATAATAACTAAGTATGCAAGGTAATTTGAAGACGTTCCGCATCGCTCTGATGTTGATTCTCAGTCTTATCGTAGGCACGGTTTCAGCACAGTCGGTCAGCGGAAATGTGGTCGATGAAACGGGTGAGCCCGTCATCGGCGCTACTGTAATGGAGAAAGGTACCAAGAATGCCACAGTGACGGACTTCGACGGTAACTTCACCATTAAGATGGAAAGTGGCAAGGTCCTCGTGTTCTCATACATCGGTATGCAGTCACAGGAGGTCAATGTCGCCGGTAAGACCAATATCAACGTCATCATGAAGGAAGACGCAACGACCCTTCAGGACGTGGTGGTCGTAGGTTATGGTACGATGAAGAAGACCGACCTGACAGGTTCGGTATCTTCAGTCAACACAGAGCAGTTGAACGCCAAGGGTGCTCCCTCTGTGCTGGGTAACCTGCAGGGTAGCAACCCTGGTGTGAACATCACGCAGTCCTCCGGTCGTGGCGGCAGTTTTAACATTGAAATCCGTGGTAAGTCGTCCATCAACTCTTCCACCACTCCGCTCTATGTGGTCGATGGTGTGATGTGTGATGATATCGACTGGCTGAACCCGCAGGACATCGACCGTATCGACATCTTGAAGGACGCCTCTTCTACCGCTATCTACGGTTCGCGTGCTACGGCTGGTGTCGTCATGGTCACCACCAAGGGCGGTTCTACCGTGAAGCGCGACCAGAAGCCGACCATCAGTTACGACGGTTACTATGGCTGGTCGAAGACTGCACGTATGCCGGACTTCATGGACGGTGATTCATTCTACCAGTACCGTTTCTTTAAGTTCTTGAGTTACGGTGGTAACCTCTCCACAGTCAAGACAGCCAACTCTTCTCACCCCGTCTATCAGATTGGCGGAACTATCCTCGAGCAGTGCCTGTTGCGTGAGAACGTCGGTTCAGGAAACTTCAAGATGAAGGAGATGCTGGCCAATGGTAGCACTACAGACTGGCCCGACCTGGTGACCCAGAACGGTAATCAGCAGAACCATTACCTCGCTGTCAGCGGCGGTAGTGAGAGCATCAATTACCACTTCGGTGTGGGTTACAACCAGGAGAAGGGTATCTATAAGGGCGACGATCAGAACCGCATTAACTTCAAGGGTAGTGTGGATGCCAAGATTAATAAGGTGATCAGCGCAGGATTCAGCGTGAACGGTGCTCGCACCAAGCAGGAATATGCTAACGACGCTGCCATCCAGTACGCCTATCGTATGAACCCTTACATGGTACCATACAATGCTGATGGTGTCCTTAACGAAAAGCCAGGTAACTATCAGGCGCTTGGCACCTGTTCCTCCTATCAGTTCTCCGATCAGGCCAACCCCCTGCTCGTCATGAAGAGTACCAACAAGGAGCGCGAGACATGGCGCGTACTCGGTAACTTCTACATCAAGTTCGACATCATCAAGGGTCTTGACTTCAAGACGACCTTCTCTCCGAGTTACACGAACTATCGTGAAGGCTATTTCGAGGGTTACAAAAATCCTGATACCGACAATTTCTATGATACCAGCCTCACCACCACTGGTGCAAACCTGACCCACAACCGCAGTTTCTCGTGGACATGGGATAACATCGTTAACTACAACACGACGATTGCCGAAGATCACAGCCTCGGTCTGATGGCACTGCTGTCTTCACAGGCTTCTAACACTGAGAAGACCTACTGGGCAGCCACCGACGTGATGGACAACACTGATTGGTGGAACATGGGCACTGGCACCTACAATGCTGACGATTCTTACACCTCTTACACAGAGAACAGCATGATCTCCTATGCCTTCCGTCTGAACTACAGTTACAAGAGCCGTTATTTGCTGACTGCTACCGTACGTCGCGATGGTAGTTCGAAGTTCACCAAGGACAACCGTTGGGGTACCTTCCCCTCTGTGGCTCTGGCATGGCGTGCTTCTGAGGAAGCCTTCCTGCAGAAAGTCTCATGGCTCAGCAACCTGAAACTCCGCCTCTCTTACGGTGTCACCGGTAATAACGACGGTATCGGCAACTTTGCTACACAGCAGACCGTCTCCGGTCCGGTATTCTATCCCTTCGGCGCAGACTACTCCAACGGTTTCTATCCCTCCAGCATCGTCAATAAGGATCTGAAATGGGAGACCTCTACTGAGTACAACGGTGGTATCGACTTCGGCTTCTTCGGCGGCCGCATCAACGGTAGCGTCGATGTCTATCAGAAGACCTCTAAGGACCTGCTCTATCCCGTAGCACTGCCTCTGGAGTCTGGTGGTGGCACAATGGTTACCAACATCGGTTCTGTACGCAATACCGGTGTTGAGATTGCCCTGACCACAATCAATGTTGAGAACAAGGACTGGCACTGGGAGACCACCTTCACATTCTCACATAATAAGAATAAGGTTCGCGAGATCAACGGTACTGGTGACCAGGTGCTGAGTTCAGGCATCACCACCGGCAGCCTCTTCATCGGTTCTTCAGTGAATAACACCTACGCTTACGAGTGGGGTGGCATCGTGACCGACCGCGACATGAAAGTGCCCGACAATGCAGCCGCCAAGAACGCTGGTCTGACTCCAGGTTCTACCATGAAGGAGTACGACTACTTCTATCAGGTTTATGGCCTGACAGAAGGTCAGCCTTGGGTGATCGACCAGAACGGTGATGGTAACATCAACCAGGACGACCGTGTCATCAAGAGCATGGATCCGAAATGGACAGGCAGTTTCACCTCTAACCTCTCCTGGAAGAACTGGGACTTCTCGTTCTCACTCTATGCCAAGGTGGGCTACAAGGTATATTCCAACTTCCTGACCAGCGATATCCTCAGTCTGAGCGACCGTGGTCGCCAGAAACTCGCCATGGACTGGTACATTCCTGCAGGTACGCTGCTCGACTGTGATGGCTTGAACGAGGATGGTACCTATATCAATCCCAAGTATCAGGAAGTGACCCACTACGGTGACTATCCTTTCCCCAACAATGGCGGTAGCAACAGCGGTGTCGGTCTGCACTCCGACTACTGGAACATTGCCAAGGGTATCTCCGACGCTTCCTTCCTGAAAGTGAAGAACATTACACTGGGTTACACCTTCGACAAGAACATTCTCAACAAGTTCGGCTGTAAGCACCTGCGCCTCTACGCTACGGTCACAAACCCGTTCGTATTCACCAGTTACAAGGGCTTCGATCCTGAGTGGGCCAATGCCGGTGTCAAGCAGGACGGACCGAGTACCATCAACTACCAGGTCGGTGCAAGCATTAAGTTCTAAAACAGAAAATACATAGAAGATATGAAAAAGAATATATATTTATCAGTCATCGCCGCACTGTTTGCCGGTTTCACACTGACAGCCTGTAGCGACTTCCTGGATGCAGAGAACAAGACTGCCGGAGGCCAGACAGCGGATGATTATTTTGGCAAGGATGCCGCCTCACTGCTCACCTCTGCCTACGAGAGCATGAAGGCATACGCCTATAACCCAGACCTCTTCAGCAGAGGTACTGACCTCTATATCCATACCCGTGGAAAGGTTGCTACGGTGTTTGATTCATACACCATCACTGCTGAGGACAATACCATCAAGAGTTTCTATGCCAACGTGTATAAGACCATCAACTACGCCAATGGCGTGATCTCTTACGCCGGTGAGGACTCTCAGGCAGGTCAGGAAGCCCGTTTCCTCCGTGCCTACGGCTATTACCTGCTGACCCAGCACTTCGGTGGCGTACCCTATGTCACTGAATATATCAACAGTGCAGAGACCAGTTACCCGCGTACCCCGCTGAGTGAGTGCTACAGCAATATCATCGCCGACCTGACCAGTCTGTACAACAGTTCCTCACTCGATGCTACGAACCACGACGGCCATGCCAGCAAGCAGGCTGTGGCTGCCCTGCTGGCCAAGGTCTATCTGGCAGCCGGCTGGGACATCGACACCTCGCTGGGCGATGCTACACAGGGTACATATACTGTCGGCAGCACCACTAACTTCACCCAGGCCGCCTCATGGGCCGAGAAGGCCATCAACGGTGTCAGCCTGACCATGTCGTTCGAGGACAAGTGGTATCCCACCAACGAGGGCAACGACGAGGAGATCTTCTCCATCCAGTACGAGCGTAACGGCTATCCTGGAGATGTCAGCAGCGGTGGCCATAACATGCAGAACGGCTTTGGTGGCTACTACGGCAGTTACGATGCCAGCGGCATCAAGAATGTAGGTTCCGAGGATCAGCAGTCGGAGAAGAGCATGTACCTCTATGAGAAGGGCGACAGCCGCTACGACGGAACTTTCATGAAGGTGTTCTATGCAGCCACAAAGAACAGTTCCGGCAAGGCTAATTGGGGCACAGAAGGCTACTATGCACACTACAATGTATCCGACCTGAGTAACTTCCCCATCACCAGAGTCTATCTTCCCTACTACTACACAGAGGCTGAGGTTGAGCAGTGGATTACAGATCACAAAGATCAACTCATCGCCGACGGTGATATCTACGCCAACGGTAACGTCATCATTTCCCTGCTGACATTGCCCAATGTTACCACATGGACACTCGCCAGCGGAAGTTCCACTTTCCAGAAGAAGTCTGTTGATATCACAACTTATAACAACCAAGTTGACAATGGTACCTGCGTGAAGAAGTTCGACGATCCGAATTCAGACTATGCTTCAGGTAATCAGGACTATCGCGACATCGTGGTACTCCACGTCAGCGATATGTATCTTGTGGCAGCCGAGGCTTATCTCATGGCTGGCAACACCTCAGAAGCCCTGGCTAAGATCAATGCCATACGCGGTCGTGCCGGTCTGACTGCCCTTGCTTCCTTCAGCGCCTATCAGCCTGAGTATGCTACCACTGGCAGTTTCACCATCAAGGAGATCGACCTCATCCTCGACGAGCGTGCCCGTGAACTATATGCTGAGGGGCACCGCTGGATGGACCTCCGCCGCACCAAGCAACTCGTGCGCTACAATGTAGAATTCAGTGAGTATGTCAGCAGCGCAGCAGACATGCAGGGCACTGACGGCAACTACAAGTGGCTCCGCCCGATTCCTGCCAATGAGATCAGTGCTAACACCGGCATCACTTCGGCCGATCAGAATCCGGGCTATTAATCAATTAAGAATCAAGAATTAAGAATTAAGAGATATGAAGAAGTTTATATATTCAATCTTCGCAGTGCTCGCACTGAGTTGCACCCTAGTGGCTTGCGGCAGTGATGACGACGAGAGCGCCAACTTCAGTACGTCTGCTGAGCAGGGATCTGCTGGAACCTACAGCGGCACATGGACGCGTACTGGTGATGATGGCACAGAGACATTCAGCGGCAGCGTCACCTTAGCAGCCGCAGGGTCAGGTCAGACGAATGTCACCTTCAACTGTCCCGATGCAGAACTCAACGCCACCTCTATCGCCAATGTATGGCACGCCAACAATGGCTATGGATTCTTCAATCAGACGGTCAGCGATGCCAACGGCCTCGGTGTATCCTTTGCAGGAAGGATCGACGAGAAGGGAGGACTGTCCACGTCTTTCACTTTCAGTCAGAAAGTAGGGCGGAAGAATGTAGAATTCAAGTACGAATTCATCGGTAGTAAGTAAAAACCCTGAGGCTGTGGAGACCACAACAACTCCACAGCCTTTATTTTTTTTGAAAAAAGTGCGAAAATTATTGGCTGTTTCAGAAAAAGTACTTATCTTTGCACCGAATTAGAATACTTTTTTTTATTAAATAACCATATTATTAACAAAAAACGAAAAGTTTATGAAGAAAGTTTTACTTAGCGTAATTGCTCTTTTTGCAGCAATCAGTTTGAATGCTCAGACGAAAGTCGAGGCTGCTGACGGTTACTTCGATCTTGTTAACTCAAGCAGTTGGGGTGGTCACTGGTTCGACCTGGGCGAAAATGGTAACCAGAACTTCGATGCCTCTGCTTATGAGTATGCATGGATCAAGTACTCTGGCAACACAGGTAAGTTCCGTTTCGGTCTGACCTATTCTGAGTGGAAGTCAACCGAGGCTTGGGGTGAGACCTATTTCGATGCCATGAACGTTATCGAGGATGCTGAGGGTATCTCATTCATCAAACTCGAGAAGGAGAAGACCTACGAGTTCGACGTGAACAAGGCTGACAACCCCTACAAGGGTGACACCTGGGACAAGCACCTCCGTCAGATCTGGACACAGGACGATGGCACAGATGTGAGCGTAACGGTTGAGGGTATCTGGTTTGGTACTGCTGCTGAACTCGAGGCTATCCTTAGCGGCGACACCCCCTCTGAGGAGCCCACTCCCGCTGAGCCCGCTGCTGCTGGCGATGCAATTGTGATCACCGTCAATGCTGACAACGAACTGGGTCTGGATGCAGACAACGGTACAGGCCTGACCGGCGGTACAGTTCTGTATGAGGGTGAGATTGGTACACTGGCTATCGGTGCTGATGACACCTACAAGCCCCAGGATGTTCAGGCTGACGTGAACGGAACTGCACTGGCTGGTGGTCTGCAGGGTGGTGCCAACCCGAAGGATGCAGACGGTGGCGTTGCTAGTTCTACGCTGAAGGAGCCTGTGAGCGGCGCATTCTTCACATTCGACGCTGCTAAGGACGGTTATCTCTATGTGATCCACAAGGCTTCTTCTAACAAGGCTTACACTGTCTTCGAGGAAGGTACATGTATCGGTTACACCTTCGCTGCTGTTGGTGACGCTGAGACCGATCTGGGTGCTGTTTATCAGTACACTCTTGAGGGTGAAGGTGAATACAATGAGATTACGACTCCCATTGAGTGGGCAGAGCGCGAGTATCTGAAGGCTAACAATCCTGATGCATACGCTGCACACCTGACTGTTGGTGAAGATGGTGCAGAGTCTTGGACTAATATCTCTAAGGGCGGTATTGGTGTGATCGTATTCCCCGTATTTGCAGATCTGAAGTATGTCTTCAATGCTAACGGTTCTAAGATGACTCTCGGTGGTATCGCATTCAGCGAGGCTAACGACCTGACCATCAAGACTACTGACGGCGTTCAGATCTATGCAGGTGGTGGCGAGACCGCTATCCAGGGTGCTAAGGTTGTGACTGTTGCTGGCAACGGCGCTATCTACAACCTCGCTGGTCAGAAGGTTGACGCTGCTTACAAGGGCATCGTGATCAAGGACGGTAAGAAGTACATCCAGAAGTAATTCAATTCTGAATACTACAAACCAATGATAAAGGGAACTGCCAAACGGCAGTTCCCTTTTTTTCTGGCATTCTCTCGAGAATTCAACCAATACTCGGTGCTTTTCGCAAAATACGTGGCGAGTATTGCGCAAGCGGCACCGAGTATTTCCCAAGCGGCACCGAGTATTGCGCAAACAGTGCCCTCGCGTGCGCGTATAGTTGTCTTATCCACTTTTTAACCCGCCTATCCCGCCTATCCCGCACTGAAAGTAAAAAATCTTACGTGTGGGATAGGCGGGATAGGCGGGTTCTTTTTGCCTTAACCCTACTACCGCGCGCGTAAGAGGACATCATCATCCAAAAGTGACGACAAGCAAGAAAAAAACGGGAATAATTTGGTAGAGACGCCGATATTTTGTATATTTGCACCTGTATAAGATACTCACTCATGATTAAAGCCCTATCTGTCATCATCGCAATGATCTGCCTCTGCCAACATGCAGAAGCGGAGAACTATCCCTATCGCAGCGACTATCTGTGGCTGACAGTACCCGACCATGCCGACTGGCTCTACAAGACGGGCGAGAAGGCCAGGGTGGAGGTAACGTTCTGCAAGTATGGTATCCCGCAGGATATCGAAGTGAACTACGATATCGGACCCGATATGCTGCCCGCCACCTCGTCGGGAAAGGTGATGCTGAAAAACGGGCGCGCCACCATCGACATGGGCACACTGGAGAAGCCGGGGTTCCTGGATCTGAGACTCAAGGCCGCCGTCGATGGCAAGACCTACGAGCACCATGTGAAGGTGGGCTTCTCCCCCGAACAAATAAAGCCCTATACACAGAATCCCGCCGACTTCGACAGTTTCTGGCAGAAGAACATCGAGGAAGCCAGGAAGACCCCCATCGCCGTATCCTGCGAGAAGGTTGACAAGTACACGACTGATGAGTTCGACTGCTATCTGTTGAAGATCCGCACGGACAGCCGGCACAGTATCTATGGCTACCTCACGAAGCCCAAGCAGGCAGGCAAGTACCCCGTCGTGCTCTGTCCGCCAGGTGCAGGTATCAAGACCATCAAGGAACCGATGCGCAACACCTTCTATGCCAAGAACGGCTTTATCCGTCTGGAGATGGAGATTCACGGTCTGAATCCCGAGATGACGGAGGAACAGTTCAAGGAGATCGCGACGGCCTTCTCAGATGAGAACGGCTATGTGGAGAACGGGCTCGACAACCGCGACAACTACTATATGAAGCACGTCTATACTGGTTGCTTGCGGGCATTAGACTACCTCTGTTCACTATCCGAGTGGGACGGCAAGAACGTGTTTGTGCAAGGTGGTAGTCAGGGCGGTGCCCTGTCGATCATTACCGCTGCGCTCGACAAGCGGGTGACGGCCTGTGTCGCCAACCATCCGGCCCTCTCCGACGTGGCAGGCTATGCCGAACAGGGGCGCACAGGCGGCTGGCCTCATCTCGTCAGGGAGAACCAGATGCTGACACCAGAGAAGATCAAGACACTGCAGTACTACGACGTCGTGAACTTCGCCCGCCGTCTCCAGTGCCCCGTCTATCTGACATGGGGATACAACGACAACACCTGTCCACCGACCACCAGTTACATCGTGTGGAACGTCATCACGGCTCCCAAGGAGTCGCTGATCACCCCCATCAATGAGCACTGGACGACCACCGACACCAATTACGCGCAAATGCTATGGTTAAAAGAACGTATCAAGTAATTCTGTCATGCTTGCTGCTGGCACTGCCAATAGTAGCGCAGCAGCGGGAGAAGTACGAGTTCATGCGCAACCTGCCGGTCTATGCCGACTCGCTGATGGCCGACCTTACCTACCCCCTCGCCTGGGGGAACTCAGACATCAAGGATTTCGACGCATGGAAGCAGGCCGCGCGGCAGAAGGTCTTCGACTGCATGCTCACGCCACCGCCCGCTCCTGCCAATGGCTATGACGCGAAAATACTCTTCGAGGAGCAGCGCAACGGCTATAAGGCCCGGAAGATAGAGATAGGGTTGTCGAAGTATTATACCGTCCCAGCCTATGTGCTGATACCCGACGGCAAGGGTCCGTTCCCAGCCGTCAACGTGCTCCATGACCACGGCGGTCATTTCTTCATCGGTAAGGAGAAGTGTATCTATCCACTGGCCTGCGAGGACTCAGTAGTCATTAAGGATGCCATCGACTGGTCAAAAGGGTATGATGGTCAGTTCTTTGGTGACTATCTGGCCCAGCATGGCTATGTGGTATTCTCTGCCGATGCCCCGATGTGGGGTGAGCGCGGACTGAAGGAAGTGATGCAGCGCAATCTCTACGACATGATAGCGGGGAATATGATGATGTACGGCATCGACCTCTCGGCCTACATGACCTACGACGACATCGCCGGTACGGAGTATCTGGCCTCGATGCCTGAAGTGGATCCTGAGCGTATCGGCTGTACTGGCTGGTCGATGGGCGCCTATCGGGCCTGGATGCTCTCTGCCCTCTCAGACCATATCAAGGCCGGCGCATCCGTGTGCTGGATGGTAACGACCGACGAGCAAATGTCATTTAAGTACAAGCGGACGGAGAACGGCGGCTTTGCCAACTGTTTCCCGGGGCTACGCCGCTGGCTCGACTACCCGCACATCGCCAGCATCGCCTGTCCGAAACCGATGCTCTTCATCAACGGCACGCAGGATAAACTCTTCCCCGTGGCCGGTGTCGAAAAAGCCTTTGCGATCATGCACGACACCTGGAAGAGTCAGGGAGCCCACGACAAACTGGAAACAGAACTCTGGAACATGCCCCATAGTTGCGGTCTTAGGTCACAGGCCCGCGTACTCGACTTTTTTGACAGGCACCTCAAATAGCCTCGGGCGACATCAGGCACTATCAGAGTCTGTCGTTCCTGACACCGGACATCAAGTAAAGAATGATCCCCGCCAGTTGGCGGGGATCATTCTTTACTTAGCCTTCTTAGCGGCAGGCTTCTTCTCGGCCTTCGGCTTCGCAGGAGCCTTTGGCTTGGCGGCCTCCAGTTTCTCGAGTTTGGCCTTCAGGCGCGTGATCTCCTTGTCCTTCATCTCAATCTCATCGCCCTGGTTCTTGATGGTGGTCAGCAGACCTTCCAGTTCGTCGTTGTCGATGTCGAGCGGATAGAGGGCATTCACCCTGTTGATGAAGTCGCCGAGGATGTTCATATAGTTCGTGAAGGCATCAAACGGTCCGCTGTAGATGCCGCGGTCGAGACCCACGTTAGAGGGCTTCGTGGTCATGAAGCGGAAGTTGTTAGAAGCCTGCAGGTAGTCCCAGTCCTGATTGATGCGCGGATCATTGGCGATGCGCAGACGGTCGGCCACCGAATAGAGTTTGTTGAAAGCCTCGTGCTGCATGGCGTTACCGAGCCAGCAACTGACGTCGCGCTCCTCATCGACCCATGAGAGGGTGTCGGGCACGTCGAGGTTGCCGACACTCTTGCACGACTTACAGATCTCGGTCGGGGTCATGAAATTGATACCCTTCTCCTTGGCGCAGGCGGGCAGGGCCTTGATGAAGTCGAGAATGTTGCTCGACAGCGGCTGTGCGATACCCAGGGCAGAGAGTTCCATGAAGATATTGATGATCTGCTCCTCCTCGGGGAAACGGGCGATACGGTCGATGTAGGCATCGGCAAAGAGGGGATAGCCGTCCCACTCCGAGTTGTTGAAACGCAGCGAGATATCGTCAGACAGTTCGATGTCGCGGAGCAACAGTTTCAGGTTCGGGGCGATGTTGCAGTTATAGACATAGTGGGGCGACTTCCAGCCGAGCACGTGCTTGGCACCCTCGGTGAGCATGCCCTTGAAGCCCATGGCAGCCACCTGTCCGCCGATGTCGTCGCTGTAGATCAGCGAGGAGTTGCGGAGCACGGTCGGCTTCTTGCCAAAGAGTTCTTCGATCTTGGCTGCCTGTTTCTTCACGTCGAGGGCAAAGGTCTCCTCGTTGGCCAGTGATGACAGACCGTGGCTATAGGGCTCGGCGAGGAACTCCACACAACCCGTCTGGTTCATCTCCTGCAGTTTCTCCAGCACCTGGGGAGCGTGCATCTCCAACTGCTCGATACCCGTACCCGACAGCGAGAAGGCCACCTTAAAGTAGTTACCATTCTCCTTGATCATGTCGTGGAGCGTGTTCAGTGCCGGCATGTAACTGCGCTCGGCAATATCGGTGATGCTACGCTCGTTCTCGTAGTCATCGTAGTAATAATGATCCGTACCGATGTCGAAGAAACGGTAGCGCTTCAGATGAATAATCTGATGTATCTCGAAATATAAACAAATCGTTTTCATAACTGTAAACTATAAACTTTAAACTATAAACTAATTATTCCTCCCAGCCGAGTGTGCGGCGATAGAGCGTGCGGATCCAACGGCCCACCTTCTCCCAGGTAATCTGATCCACCTCGCGCTTACCCTCTTCCTTCAGGTACTGGAAGAGCGAGTCGTTATGGCAGATTGAGTAGATGGCATCGGCCAGGGCGTGGATGTCCCAGTAGTCAACCTTGATACAGTTGTCGAGAATCTCAGCACAGCCCGACTGCTTCGAGATGATCGAAGGCGTACCGCACTGCATGGCCTCCAGTGGCGAGATACCGAACGGCTCACTCACGGAAGGCATCACATATACATCAGAGTCTTTCAGACACTCATAGACCTGCTTGCCGCGCATGAAGCCCGGGAAGTGGAAACGGTCGGCGATGCCGCGCTCAGCAGCCAGATGGATCATGGCATCCATCATATCGCCCGAACCGGCCATACAGAAGCGGACGTTACGGGTGCGATGGAGCACCATCGTTGCGGCCTCCACGAAGTACTCGGGGCCCTTCTGCATCGTGATACGGCCGAGGAACGTCACCACCTTCTCCTTGCCCGTATGGTCAGGACGCGGAATGGCCTGATACTCGTCGGGCAGCGGATACACGGCATTGTGAACGGTGTAGCACTTGCGCGGATCCTGATGGTACTGGTTGATGACCGTCTGACGGGTCAGTTCCGACACACACATGATGCAGTCGGCCCAGTCCATACCGTTCTTCTCGATCGAATACACGGTCGGGTTCACCTTACCACGGCTACGGTCGAAGTCGGTAGCATGAACGTGGATGCACAGGGGCTTGCCGCTCACCTGCTTGGCGTGGATGCCGGCGGGGAAGGTCAGCCAGTCATGAGCGTGGATGATGTCGAACTCCTCGGTACGGGCCACCTGACCGGCGATGATCGAGTAGTTGTTGATCTCCTCGTGCAGGTTACCGGGATAGCCGCCGGCGAACTCCATCGCACCGAGGTCATTCACATTCATGTAGTTGAAGTCGGCATAGATATGGTCACGGAGCCTGAAATAGTAGTCGGGATCCATGATGTTGCCTACGCGTTGCTTCACATAGTCATAATCGACGTCGCGCCAGGCGATGGGCACGGCGTTCATAGCCACGATGCGACAGGCATGCTGGCTCTCGTCACCGAAGGGATGAGGCAGACAGAGCACAGTCTCAATATCACCCTGGGCCTTCAGGCCCTCGGATATACCATAGTTAGCAGTGGCGAGTCCACCAAACACATGAGGAGGATACTCCCATCCAAACATTAATACTTTCATCGTCGTTCCTCCTTACTTTTGATATGAATACTTATCCATGAGTTGCAGCGTGCGCAGAATCTCAGCCACATTCATGGCAAACGACATGGCACCACGTCCGTGGAACGGCGGGTTGCCGTCGAACAGTTCACTGATAGTACCAATGGCATGATAGTCGATCTCGTCTTCATAGCCCACCAACTGGCGCTCGATGAAACTCAGACGCGAACGTTTGTACAGTTTGAGGCAAGCCTCCATATAGAAGCCACCAAGCCACGGCCAGGCCGTTCCCTGATGGTAGGCGTAGTCGCGCTGAGTCTGCGGACCGACATACATCGGGTTGTAGCCGCCACTCTTCGGAGAGAGGCTGCGGAGTCCCTTCGGGGTCAACAGTTCACGCGTACAGATATCCACCACGCTCTTCATCTGTTGCTGAGACAGCGGCGAGTAGTCGAGCGCCACGGCAAAGATCTGGTTCGGGCGCACGCTCCAGTCCATCATATTGCCATCGACATAGTCGAGCAGATAGCCATACTCATTGACGAAGGTTTCCACGAACGACTGTTTGGCGAGGGCAGCGCGCTCCTCCAGTTTCTCTGCCACCTTGGCCTTTCCCTGATCGGTATTCATGGCAGCACAGAACTTCAAAGCATTGTACCAGAGAGCATTAAACTCCACGATATAGCCAGAACGGGGCACCACAGGCCGGCCGTTGGCCGTCGAGTTCATCCAGGTGACCGCCTTGTCACGGCCATTGGAGTAGAGCAGGCCGTTGTCGTCGAGACGCAGGTTCGGGTGAGTACCCTTGATGATATAATCCACGATGTCGTTGACGAGTTTGCCATATTTCTTATAGCCCTCATCCTTACCGGCATCCTTCACATACTGCTGGATGGCCCAGATAGCCCACAGGGGCACGTCGGGCTGTTCGATCTCATAGATCTTCACGCTCAGCGGCTTCTCCTCCATAAACTCACGGAGACCCTTCTCGGCGGTCTTCATCACCAGTTCGAAGTAGTCGCGCTCACCGATGGAGAGCGTCAGTCCCGGCAGGGCGATGAACGTGTCGCGGGCACGGGCCTTGAACCAGGGATAGCCAGCCAACAGATAACGGTCATCGTTCTTCTTACGGTTATGGAACTGATGGGCAGCCGTAACCAGACAGTGATAGAAGTTATCACGCGGTTTGCGGTCGGCCACCTCCTCATCGAAGAGTTTCTTCAGCGAAGAGGACTTGATCTGCGAGGTGGAACCGGAGAACACAATGCTCTCGCCCTTCTTGATCGGCATCTCGAAATAGCCGGGCACGTAGAGATCCTCATTGGAGGCGTAGCCACGCTCCTGCTCCTTCGGATACTCGATGCCGCGATACCAGTCGGGCAGGAAGACAAACTCATTCTTCTTGGAGAACTGCATGAAGAGGTCGGGATAGCCGGCATACATACAGGTCTTGATACCGTTGTCAACCTGACTGTACTCCCGGCTGGCTGTGGAGTTCTCATGGGTGAACTGGCGAACCGAACGGAAGGCCAGGAAGGGACGGAAGCGCAGCGTCGTGGCCGAATGGGCATCCACCAAGGTATAGCGGATGAGGATACGGTCCTCGTAATGCTGGAAGATCACTTCCTTCTTCAACACGACACCACCCACGCGATACGTAGTCGTAGGCACGAGGCTGGCATCAAACTCACGGATGTACTTGTGTCCATTAGGACTGAATGTGTTGCCCTGATACTTGTGGAGTCCCAGGTTGAATTCCGCTCCATGCTGGATGACCGTACAGTCGAGTGAGGACAAGAGCACATGGTTCTCGTCGTCCAACTCGGGTACAGGCACTACCAGCAGACCATGGTACTTTCGCGTATTGCAATCCACGAGGGTGGAACTGCTATAGGCGCCAGAACGGTTAGTCCGGAGTAATTCACGACGGAGACTTTCCTGAAGGTTAGTCATCACGGCTTTTTCTAAACGTAAATAACTCATAGTTCCTGTCTAAAGGTATTTAATTATTGTAATAATAGTCTTTAATTCCCCAAAGGTAAGCATTTCTGGCCAAGCGACAAAGTATTTCCCGACATTTAACAATAATTTATACAAAAATAATCAGGCAAGCCTTACCGCTTGCCTGGTTATTCATGCAGGAATCAGGAAATTGACGACTTCCTGTTCGACGTTGACGAGATAACGCCCGACGGGGGTTTTCATCAACCGGCCATCGATGCCGACCATCGCATGCTTGGCATAATCGACCTGCACCTCCTTCGTACGGTAGGGATGTACACTGCGGTGGTTGAGGAAACGTCCCGTCACCAACAGCCAGAGTCCCTCTATCAACTGGACGACCTCAGGATGATAGACTACCGACACGTCGAGCATGCCGTTATAGGGCACGGCGTTAGGTGTCTGTCCGTAGCCCGGGCCGCTGCCAATGCAGACGGTCATCACCTTGCGGTCGATCTCGTCGGAGTTGATCTTCAGTTTCATCTTATACTCCATCCTGTGGAAGAGCATCACGAAGAGCGATGATATGAACGACAAGGTACGCGAACCGAAAAACCGCCGCGTCTGTCGGCGCAGGTTCATGATGTCGGCCGTCATGCCGATGTTCACGCAGTTCAGGAAATAGCGGTGACATCTCTCACCCTTCGCATTCGTATAGCGGATACAACCCAGATCGACCTTGCGGATGCGACGCTTCATCAGCCAATCGACCGTCTGTTCAAGATCATCCTCGTCGATATCCCAGAAGCGCGCGAAGTCATTCATGATGCCATTAGGGATAACCCCGATGGAGATACTTTCCCTAACCTCTTTCTCCTCCATCATCAGACAGTTCACGACATCGTTGAGTGCCGAGTCTCCACCGACAATGACGATTGTCTTATAGCCGTTCGAGATCATCATCTTGATCAGGCGCTCCACGCTGTCGGAGGTTTCACTCTGCACGAAGTCGTAATCCACCCCGCGCTCGTCGAGCACCTTCTGAATCCTCTCCCAGCGCTTGCGCTTGTTGCTGATGCCCGCTTTCGGGCAGTACAGTATACCCCATTTTCCTGTTTCCATCGCGTTCCTATTTTATATATTCTGCTGCAAAGGTAAGAAAAAAACTGCAATCCGCAAAAGTTTTTCCCAAAGAAACTGCAAATAGTGCCATAAGGCACAATATTGGATAAATGCAAAATATAAGTGGTTTTTACCTTAGAAGAATGTAAAGAAATAGACGTAATGACCTTGGAAAAGTGTAATTTCATGGCAAATAATGCTGGTTTTACAAATAATTATTATAACTTTGCACCCACAATGCCAAATTAATATGATTAAGCGCAAAGCTGACGAGCTTATACGTCATTTTATACTCCACGACAAACGCGCCCTGTTGGTGACAGGTGCGAGACAAGTTGGAAAGACCTTCGCTATCCGAAAGGCTGGTAAGGAGTGTTTTGAGAATGTCATTGAGATTAATTTTGTGGAACAGCCCGATGCCATAGAACTGTTTAGCAATCATCAAGGAGCGAAAGATCTGCTTTTACGTCTGTCAGCTTTTGCCAAAAAGCCTCTAGTTCCTGGTAAAACGTTGATATTCTTCGATGAAGTGCAAGAATGCAAGGAAATTGTAACGGTCATCAAGTTCCTCGTTGACGATGGTAGTTATCAGTATGTGATGAGTGGCTCTCTGTTAGGAATTGAACTGGATGACCTGCGCAGCGTTCCTGTTGGATATATGGATGAACTTGAAATGTATCCCCTTGACCTTCTGGAGTTCTTTGAGGCTATTGGCATTGGCACAGATGTAATTGACCACTTACTGAAGTGCTTTGAAGACAAGATTCCTGTAGATGATTTCATCCACAAACGTATGCTTGAAGCCGTCCGCCTGTACCTCATTGTTGGCGGTATGCCTGCTGCTGTTCAGAAGTACCTTGACACAAACAACCTTCGCAAAGTGTATGAAGAACAACGTGGAATTATCCGTACTTACAAAAGGGACATCACGAAATATGACCCTGACCGCAAGTTGCAGATAGAGGAGATTTATGACCTCATCCCGTCTGAACTAAATGCCAAAAACAAACGCTTCATTATGAAAACACTTAATGAGAAGGCACGCTTCAGCAAATATGAAGACAGCTTCGTCTGGTTGAGGGATGCCGGCGTTGCAATTCCTGCATACAATGTCGAAGAGCCGCAATTACCTTTATTGCTCAACAAGCAACGTAATCTTTTCAAACTGTTCCTCAATGATGTTGGACTGCTGGCTGCTATGTATGGTGGAAATATCCAAGCCCGGCTGCTCAGTAAGGATCCCAACATCAACTTTGGCGCTATCTTTGAAAATTTCGTGGCACAAGAGATGTATGCACATGGTTTCGCTAAAGAAATGCATTCCTTATACTACTTCAACAGCAAGAAGCAGGGCGAACTTGACTTTGTGGTGGAGTATGACAACAACGTACTGCCTATAGAAGTAAAGTCTGGCAAGGACTATGAGCGGCATAACGCTCTCAATAATGTCATGGGAAACAAGGATTATGATATTCCGTCAGCCTATGTCTTCTGCCAGGAGAATGTGTTTAATAAGGACAAAAGAGGCTACTACCCTATTTACATGATAACTTTCTTTAAGCAGATACAGACGAGCGAGAATATCTACAAGTTTGATTTAACAGGACTTTGACTAAAGTGAATAGAAGACTACATTCTCTTTAGAAGAACGGCTGCAAAGATTATTATCCGCAAACATTCCTTCAAAACTAAGGTCTTCGTCTACCTGAGGCCAATGAATACCTGAGTAAGAAAGATGAAAGTCTCGTCTTTCCTCCTCTGTCGCATTTGCCAGACGGGGCCATTCAGAGAAAGCATAACTTGCCCGCAAGCCGTTTGTCGTCTCAGCATACACATGCGTAGCATCAACCCATACCTTAGATATCCTCAACTGTCCCATATCAAATACTACCGTTGAAAACACGCGTAAGATAGCCGAGTGCAGTCAGCCGATTTTCGACCAGCTGGTGGAAACGCTGAAACAATAGAAGCCTGACTTAGTGCTCATCACGGGTGACCTGACGGAGGGCGGACAGTTGAAAAGTCACGAATACGTAAAAGACAAACTCAATGAGTTGCGTGCCGCAGGACTTAAGATATTCGTCATCCCTGGCAACCACGACTTGACGGGTACCGTGGATTTCGGCGAGTTCTATAAGGACTTCGGCTATAGTGATGCTACCGCCCAGGAAGGGCTGTCGTACGTAGCAGAACCATTCCCTGGACTGACACTCCTCGGCATCAACTCGGGCACTGAAGGCAAGCTGTCGGAAGAGACACTCAACTTCGCCGTTAACCAGGCAAAGGCTGCCACCGGGAAGGGGAACCAAATCATCTGTATGATGCACCATGCGCTGCTGCCACATATCAGCTATGCAAATGTGCTGGCATCGATTTGCCCAGCTTTGCCGAAGACATGATGACCTCGATACTGACAGACAAGTCTCCCTATGGGTATAAAGACCGTGAGAACATAACCGACGACAGAACGCTCGTCATCAAACTTGGCACACCATCTGGCTCGGAGCCCAGTGCAGTCAGATCTTCGACACTGACCAGGAGCAGGGAGCAGACGGAGAGATGGTTCGACATGCTCGGCAGAGCCATCAACAAGGAAGGGAGAAAGGGTATCTTCATCAACGAGAATGGTAAGAAGAAAATTCAATAGTATAGGGACAGGATTTGCGCGATCTTCTCCTCCATCGGGAGGGTGGCGGAAATCCAGTGGATACGGAAGCCACGGCGCTCCATGCCACGGAACCACGTCATCTGCCGTTTGGCAAACTGATGGATGGCAATCTCAAGCCGTTGGAACATCTCGTCATATGTTGTTTTCTCCATCAGATACTCTGTCACGAACTTATATTCAAGTCCATAGTAAATCAGATTCTCTGCAGAAATCCCGTCATCGAGAAGAGCCTTCACCTCGTCCACCATGCCCTCTTCCAAACGAGCCTTTAACCTCCGAGTAATCTTCTCACGCCTCAGGTCCCGGTCGATATCAATGCCAATGATTATACTATCCACAGGTGGAAGTTCTCTTTTCGGCATCGGATGCTCTAAATTATAAGTCTCGATTTCTATAGCCCGGATAGCCCGTTGACAAGAATCCACATCTGTCTTGTTATGCATATTGGATCCAGTCTTAGCCTTCAGTTCTTTCAGCATCTCAGTCAATTCGCCGAGCGATCTACCTTCCAGATTATCACGTAATTCCTGATTCTGAGGCACAGGAGAAAGATGATACCCCTTCAACACTGCCTCAATATAAAGCCCCGTACCCCCACAGAGGATTGGCACCCTATTTCTACTCTGTATATCCTGATAGGCATCAAAAAAGTCCTGTTGATACTCAAAGAGATTGTATTTCGTACCAGGCTCACAGATATCTATCAGATGATACTTAATCGTTTTTGGGGATACGCCGTCCCTGATCTCAACAGTATAGTCAGCAAGGTCCTTTCCTGTCCCGATATCCATACGCCGATACACCTGTCGCGAGTCTGCAGAGATAATCTCACCGCCAATCTCTGCTGCCACATGTGCCGCAACGGGAGTTTTCCCTGAGGCAGTCGGTCCCAATATGGTAATCATTTTTTTCTCCACAACTCTCGATACAGGAAAGTACTACACAAGATTAGTACTGCTGGCAAGATACTTCCACATAGAGCGCCGGATGTCTATCATATACTTTAAGTTGTAGAAATTATCAATCACCCAGATTTTCATACTTATCTAATTATCTTTCGTATTGATATTCTTGAACCATGCGTCAATCTCCGACCCTTCCGGCACTTTGTCGAGATAGGCCTTACCTTGTTCCTTTGAGATTTCCTTGCCATTGAGCGAGCATTCACTGACCTCACCATAGACTTCAAGGACAAAGAGCTTCCAAAGTTGTTTCCCATCCTTAAAGGCATACACAATGGTCTGATACGAAGGGCCACCTGCTGAACCTGAGAACTTGAGATAGCTGATGCCATCATTCTGGCACTTCGACGGAGCCTGATGGGCATTCTCTACATCGATGAGCGCGATCTTCCCATCCTTACGGAGGAAGATGGCACCATTCTGGTCCAGACTGTCGCGCAGCCAGATCCACTCGTTCTCGGAGTCGATATAGCAATGGGCCCACTTGGTGAGCGTCACATACTTATGCGCATGAGGATCGTCATTCAGGTAGAGGCGGCGCATCTCGGCGATGTCCTTCTTCCAGACGGGTATCTCTTCGTCGACCATGTTTTGATAGACCTCATATTTCAGCTCTACAAGCTTGCCTTCACGCTGGTAGAACATGCCGACCGTGCTACTCTCAGGCGCACCGCGATAATAACAAAGCTCCAGTCCCTTGGGCCCATCAAAGGCCGCCTGCAGGTAGCAGCCCACATACCTACCCTCATCATCAGCATTCCAACTATAATCTGTCTCTGAAAACATATTACCTATCTGCTCGTTCACATAGACCTTGTCGCCCTGGATGAGGACATCCAATGCCAACGCAGGTTTACGGTCGTCACCATAGAACTCCTTCGGCCCTTTCTTATACTCGCCCTTGAACTGCAAAGAACCATACTGGCAGCTGTCACCGATGTTGCACATCAGTTCGGAGCGCGCGGCTTTCATGCCATAACGCTGTTCAAGTTGTTTGACAACGGCTGCGGGCAGCGGGTCCTCCTCCCCCCATTCGTACTCGAAGCTCTTGATGGGCAGCAGCTTACGCGACTGGAGGTAGGAATCGGTAACGATGACCGTACCCCAGCTGTAGCCATAATCGGTTTTCTGCTTATCCTTGGGATTGGCAAAATCGAAGCGGGCGCAGAGCGAAGGGATCTCCTTCCGATGTATCACACCAATACTCGGCGTATCGCCGTCGGGATTCTTCAGCACTTCGTCGATGAATTTGATCTTAACGAACTCATCGTCCACAAGCATATTGGTATATTCTGTCTTATTACGACGGAACATCTCCTGTAGGGTCCAACGCTGGTGTTCCGCCTCAAAGTATTCGGGATATTCCTCACTTTTCTTTGGTTCCTCAAGATTTGACCAATAGAGCATCAGGGCGTACTGATCATCCTCACCCATCAGGAACATCGGCATCGGCGTGGTATCGTTTTCCTCAATGATGCTGTCGATAACGGCTACCAGCGAGTCTTGTGCCGTAGCGGCCTCAGCCCTACCCTTGTTCTTACAACTGATCATCACGGCCATCGCGCAGACGGCCCAAAGCACTGCTTTCTTCATATTCACTATTCACTTATCACTATTCCCTTTTCACTCCTCTGTGACATAGCGTTCGTCATCAGCCTTGGCCTCCTCGCCCTTGATGAGTTCGATGTTGAGTTGCTCAATGAGTGAGAGTTCATCGAAGACATCATCGTTCGAGGGACGTGGCACGAACCATGACTGGCTACCGAAATACGCCACCAAGTCGGGCGATGACACCATGTAGCCATGATGGGCCAGAATGGCATTGCGCATGACGCGGAGCGTGGATTTCTTCATACGGCGGAACTGCCCGTCGTTGAGCAGCATGACGCGCGCAAAGTTGAAGCGCGGGAAGTCTTTCCGAGCCCAGTCGAGCACCTCGTAGTCCTCACCCGTGCGCCTATAGAGGCCATACTCGTCGGCCTTCACAGGATAGAGCGTGAGCCCGTCGAGCGTCATCACAGCCTCCCATGTGCCCTCAAGATGAGTGGCACCCGTAATCTTGATCACGCCGATGATGGTACCGTTGAAGGTGATGTGCTCATATTCCGCACGGGCCACCCCCTTCTCATAGATGATGCCAGAACTGATCCGCAGCGTATCACCGAAACGGTCGATATAGTAGCCCTGCAGCTGCGTATTCCAAAGCTCCACAGACATATTCTCAGCCTCGGCCCTGGCGCTGCCGTCGAGCACCTCCAGCAGCCGGTTTTTCACATCATAGAGGCACAGGAGCATACGGCCACCATCATCCATATATTTCGCACGCCTCGCCCCGCTGAAGGGATTGACGCCATAGAAATCCGTCTCGTCGCCGACCTTGAACTCATCCTTCTTGCCAGCAACAGGTGCCAGACGGAAGCTAAGATCCTCGCCCTCAGCCGTTGCCAGGAAACTGAACGAATTGTCGGCATTGACTTTCGCCGTATAGTCGAAACCGCCAGCCTGCCACTTAGAGCCGCCAGGAATACCGGGATTGGCACTGACGACACTGCCAAGTCCCGTCTTGATGCCATCAATCTTCCAGGTTGCACCCACCTTCAGGAGTGTCATTTGGACGCTATAGACATAGTAATCTGCATTGAAACAGTGACGACAGGTCACACGGTAGGTATTACCCTTCACTGGCTCGACGGTGAAATCCTTAAGGTCACCCACATCCCATCCGTCTTCCTTATACAATACCCATGTAGCCATCTGCAGACCAGTATCGTCATCGAAGGTATATTGGTCTTTCAGGTACTGCAAGGCCTTCGGCGTGAGATAGGTCTTTACATAGCGGTCAGCGAAATTACAATCGAAGCCCCCGCTATAGAATCGCTCAATAAAAGACTTGCCCTCATCAGCAGCCTGCACCTCAATAGCGAAGGCTGCAAGCATGAGCAGTAAACAAAAAAACTTCTTCATATCTCTAAACTATTTAATTCTTCAATCCTTCAATTCTTCACTATTTCCCAATATTCGACTTCGAAGCAAAGCCCTCCTGAAGATCGGAAACGGTCAGCTCCGTCAGTTCCCGCTCGCTCAGATTCGACTTTCCCTCCAGACGGTTGGCCTGCGCCTGGATGCTTTTCTCAAAGACGTTGCGCGCATAGCGGGCATTACCGAAGTTACGGTCCTTGTGCGCCACAGCATAGTCAAACTGTTCCTTAAGATAGGTCTCGGCATCGGGCGCCAGCGTGTATTGGTTCTTCTTCATATACATCTTGAAAATGTCAGTCAGCTCGCCACTTGTATAGTCGGGGAAGTCGATATAGCGATTGAAGCGCGACTGCAGTCCCGGGTTGGAGTCGATGAAGCGCTTCATCTCGTTCTTATAGCCAGCGATGATCACCACCAGGCTGTCGCGGTAGTCCTCCATACGTTTCAGCAGCGTGGAGATCGCCTCCTGGCCATAGTCGCTTCCGTTGCCGTCTTCAGGCACGAGGGCATAGGCCTCGTCGATGAAGAGCACGCCGTGGATGGCCTGATGTACGACGGTATCGGTCTTCAGCGCCGTCTGTCCCAGATACTTGGCAACGAGTCCGCTACGATCAGTCTCTACGGTATGACCTTTCTTCAGCACACCGAGATCCTTGTAGATGCGCCCGATGATGCGGGCCACGGTGGTCTTACCCGTACCTGGAGAGCCGTAGAAAACGAGGTGGTATGACACCTTGGCCGTCTTCAGTCCCTTGGCCTTGCGCTGTTTCTGGAGCTTGACGAAATTCGCCAGCGAGCGCACCTCCTTCTTCACTTCGCCCAGTCCTATCAGGTCGTCGAGTTCCTTGTAGGGGTCGCCCTGAAGGGGCTCATTCACGATGACCGTGTCTTTCTTCTCCACCTTTTCCGGCTGTTCCGTCTGCTCTGTTTTGTCGCTATCGTCCTTGCTATCGTCATCGCCAGCACACATGCCCACGATAGCCAAGCCGACTAAGCAGATGGTCATGCAACCACAGCCCTTGAGCGTCTTGTCGAATATCTGCTTAAAATCCATATATCAGCCATTATTTTGTAAAGACAGGCTATTCCGCGTAATCTGCAAGCTTCGGCTTTCGTTCGATATTGATGCCGTGCCAGTTCTCATAGAGGTCCACCGCACTGCCCAACGACTCATAAAGTTTCTCGCCCTCTTCGGTGGGGATTTCCTTACCGTCCTTCTCCCAACCGTTCTCAGAGAGTTCTCCTTCCATGTTGTACTCCTCCATATTGTTAAGGGTATAGTCGAGGCGACTGTTCTTGAGCACCACGATTTCAGCCATGTTACAGCCTGTGCCACAGCCACCGCTCGACTGGATGGCACCAGATAAGAATGAGATGGACATACGCTCGTTGGCGTCGATGAGAATATGAGGATCGTTGTCAGCGAGTGAGACGATAATGCTGTATCGCGCCTCGTTATTGCGAAGCCAAAGTTCCGCATGGCCATCGTGATCAACATCGATAAGAGCGTACTCATGAAATTCGATGGGATCGTAACCTGCCAACAATGGCTCGGCCATACTGACCATTTCATCGTAGATCTTGGCGATATCAAACTGCTTGTCGGCTTTGTGTTCCCAGCCATAATCTCTGAGATTCGCCAACAAGTCCATACCATCGTTCTTCTCGAAGAAGATGTTGGCCACACGCCACTGGCCATCCTCCACCCGCATCATCCAGCGCATGGGAATGCCTTTGATGGTAACGGCATCCTTCACGAGGAACTTCACCTCGGCCATACCGTTAGGCAGGATCGTCGCCTTGATGCTGTCGGCACTGACGCGGCCTTCATAGCAGTCGTAGGTCCAGGGATCAAGCGGTCCCTCATCACCAAAATCGAAAAATCCGCCACACTCGCAGTCTCTGTCGGCCTCCAGGGCATCATGACGCACCTGCTGCCACTCCTTGGTGCCGAAAAGTTCATCGAGCGTAGGCATGCCTTCCTTGTAGTTCTGGCGCTGGTAGTTCCAATAGGCATAGACAGAATCGACCTGCTGGATAACGGCCTCGACGCTGTTCAGCGTATCCGGGACCTCAAATACTTGCGTGGAGTCGGCATCCGTTGCAGCACTATTGGTCTTATTACCACAGGCTACCATCACAAGGGCAGCAACGAAAATAAAGAGTTTTTTCATCATGCTTCTATAGATCTATACATCAATTTGTAATCTTCTGGAATATCATCACTAACTTGCGCACACGGTCTTTGTCAGCTTTGCCCCCATCCTGCGGGTCGCTGTTGGTCTTTGTCTCGATGCACTGGCCGTTCTCATCGAAATAGTAGCGCCACTCGTTTTGCTCACCCTCCTCTTTGGCATTGGTGTAAGAGAAGATCAGGTGATGGCTCTTGGGAGCAAAGAGGTACTCATTGTAGATATCAGAGCCCATATTATTGTGGTGAAGGCGCTCGGAGATGAAGTAACAGAAATGATCTGTAGAGGTCGCATCCGGCTCCACCTGATCCGTAAACGTCTCGTAATAATAGTTCACCGTGTGCGTCGATGGTGGTCCCCACGACTGGTCACGTATCACGATCTGCACATCCTTCCGGATATCAGCCTTATCATTCTTGGCAACCTTGTCCTTGGCAGCGGCATAGGCACTGCGGATCGTTTTCAGACGTTCGGCCTTGGGGGCTGTCTTTTCGACAGGCCAGGAGAGTTCCGCAAGCTCATGGCCAGGATTCATCACCCAGTCGAAAATATCCAGAAGATCGGCAACAGATGCCTTGTCGCCATCGCCTTCATCCCACTGGACATCGCCAGGTTTCAACTCTCCACCACCAGCCTTCTGCTTTTGTTCGATCACATTCCCATGACCATCGTAATAGTAGCGTGACTCCGTGACATAGCCCGCATGGGTCTCTGACTTCGTAAGGCTGAAGAGCAAGGTACCCTCATTGGGATCGAGAAGAATCTCACGATAACGGGAATGTCCGTTGGCAGACCATTTCTCCACGATGAAATAGCAGATTGAAGCATCAGGGTAGTCGAGTTCTGAGTTGACACGATGCTTGTTGAAGTAGAAGGTCAGTTTCCGTTCTTCGTTAATGATGAAGTCCTCGTCCACCTGCGTGCCGTCATTCCACGTAACCGTCACGTCGAGCGGTGCCATGCCGTTCTTTCCATTCTGGGCTATCTGCGCCTTTGCATCAGCATACGCCTTGCGGATCTGCTTGATCTGCGCATCTTTCGAGGACTGAGCTCCTGCAGCAGCAACACCTATGAGCAGAGCCAAAATTACCGTTTTCAGTCTGTTGTTCAACATCGTCGATATAGCTTTTTACGATCTATTATTCTTTTACAAACTTGCTGCCGTTCCAAGTAAAACGGGTTGGAATCTTACCCGAAGCAGTATAGTAATAGAGAGTCATCGTCTTGCCCTGACGTGGCAGCGCATAAGAGACACCATTGCCACCTGGTGGCAGTTCGATATCCATGCCGAGATCATGAGCATAGACAAGATCCATCTTACGGGTGGCACTGTCATACTTATAGAGCGTGAGACCTGTCGATTCTGTCATGACAAGGAGCGATCCCCGGAAGTATTCATTGGTGAAGGCCACCAGCTTATGCTGTTTGTCGGCATAGTTCCAGTAACAGCACTGGATGACCTCTCGTCCGTCATCATTTTTCGACTCGTAATTGATGTAGCCATTCTGCACATCTACCGTAAACGTATCACCAGGTATCAGCTTCATGCCGTTCTGATACAGTTTCCAGCTCTGTGCGATGCCAGCCCATGCCTCTTCCGTGCCTGAGTCTGAGAGAAAGGCCGTCAGGAAGTCCTTGACGTTGGGCTGTGACCCCTTAGGACGCACACGGATGGTAAAGTCGTCATACGCCTTGTCCTCCGACTTCGAGAATACAGGCTTCATGCCGTTCCAAGCAAAGATATGACGACGTAACCCCTCGTCAGCCCATTCTTCGAGAATCAGGTCTTTCCCCTGCTTCGGCAGATTGTAGCTGTAGGGTTCCTCCACGGTCCATGGCCTGAAACCTGCCAGAATGTCCGGCTCAGGGATCAGGGCTTTCTTCTGAGGGTCGTAATCATAGAAGCACACGAACTCGATGTAGGGATCGGTGGGGGAACTCATGCAGACTGCCAACAGTTTATGACCGTTGGAGCGATTCCAGTAGCAGGCCGACATAGACTCCCCATCAGTGCCGGCATCGCTGACTCCCACATAGCCGTTCTTGCTGTCGACGATGACGGTGAGAGCCGTTTCCTCATCGAGCACCACCTTCGAGAGTCCTTTCTCCATCGCATCCCTGACGGAAGCCCCCATCCATGTGGGCCACGTCTGGTCGAAACGCTCCAGCATGATGCCTAAACTGCCGTTCGCCACGTTGCTGATGGTCTTGGTCTTCCAGCCTTTCTCAATATCTTCGAGTGATACCGTCTTCTGTGCCCAGACAGAACCATAAGACAAGAAACATAATAATGCTATTAATAAAGACTTATTCTGCATAGTTTGAAAGTTTTGGTTTCGCTTCATCACGATACTTAAAGTAACCTTTGCGCAAGGTGATAGGTCCGCTATACTCCTTGCCCTGTGGATGCTTCAGGCTACAATTACCCGTCAGGTCGCCATTGGCATCAAGACGGAGGAAGAGATTCAAATACCTGACAGTCTCCATTTTCTCTTCATCAGATTCTTCTTCGTATAAAGACAATTGCTCGCCATCGAATGTGACTCTTGGGTTATCAAAACCATACATACGATAGACATCACATTGCTCTGTCTTCAACCCGTGATCCGTCATCTTCAGGTTTACTATCAGTTCAGGACAATTGTCGCCCACCCAGCACCATTCGCCGACGAGCGTCTTAGCCTTCTCCCTGATTTTAAGACCATCGCTGATAATACATCTGAAATAGACCTGATCAGCCCCTTCACCATCTTTCGGGCCAAACTCGTCGACATACCAGTCGCCTCGTTCAAAGAAGAGTGAAAGAGTCACGTCGTTATTTTGACCGAAGTTGACGACATTGACCTCAGCAATGGCAGTCGAATCGGTGATATGATGAATCTTCCTGATTTGATAGTTCCAGTCTTCCGAATAGTCCTGTCCACACACCCAGTGATCATATTCAAAAACAATCTCACCCGTTTCATCGCTGATTTCAAGTGCTTGCTTCAACAGACTGTAATAGCGCGAAGAACAGTAGGCACTATCGAGGTTGAAGTAAGGCTGAATGTATGAATCACCGCCATTAAGATCATTAATTACCTGCCGTCTGATAGTACTATAGATAGTGTCGAGACGCTCACGGATATAGGTCTCAGAATGCCTGTCGATAGCGTCGGATGTGGTGCTGTCGACTGTCAGGGAGTCTGTTGCACTTCCACCTTTGGTCTTATTGCCGCAGGCTGTCATCATCAGAATGAGCACTGCGAAAAACAGTATTCGTTTCATAAGCGCTTAATAGTCACGGTTCATCATTTTGTCAAACGCAGCCTTCAAATCTCCCGCCAGACGAGCAGCAAAGGCGTCATCCATCGTGCGCTCACCTTTGACCATCTCGTGGAAGAAGCCGTTGACACCCCAATAGTAGCGCGTCTCATTGCCCTCATTCTTACAGAAGTAGAAAACGAGACTGCCTTTGTCAAACAGAAACTCCTCATAATATTCCATCGCCCCAACATTATGCTTACGGGTTATAAAATGGGGTGTATAGATATAGGTGCTGATTTCCTCATCATAATCACAATCATAGAAATAGTGAGTGACATCCTTAATGGGACCTGCACCTGGAGCCATATAGTCACTGGTCACCACCGTCTCGTTAGGTGGCAGTTCCGCCTTCTTCCGATGTTCTACACTCTCCTTGGCCTCAGCATACATCTTGCGGATCTTTGCCAACTGCTCATTCTGGGCCTGTGCTTGGACTGTGCCAAGCAACAGACAGAACAGTAATGATAATCCGATCAATCTTGTTTTCATAATTTCTCAATCTCTCAATTTACTTCGGTCCGATGCCTCGTGGCATGATATTCTTGTCGAGCGGATTCTCCGAGAACCAGTTCTTGGCACCCGACTGGTCGGCCATGTCGATGGTTCCCAGATTCTCCGTAGGGTGATAGATCATGCAACCCGCCATATAGAACGTATTGTCGAGACCGAATAGCGGTGCGTCGCCGTCGTTGGCATAGAAGCGGCAATCCTGAAACGATACCCCCTCACAGCCCGTAGCCTCAATCAACGTGAACTCACGGTTGTGGAAGAAATCGTTCCTGTCAAACCTGATGGCCATACAGCTGCGCATCTCCATGATGCCGTAAGTGCAGTTATGTATGTTGGAGTCCATCAGTCCGAAGTCGCTCGTCTCAATCAATTCCAAACCGTATGTACCGCAACCGTAGAGGTCACAGTCCTTCACCACATTGTGCTGACCGCCCCTCACGCCAATCACGCCACCAGAGCAGTTACCGCCCTCAGTATGGCCGATGATCAGATTAATCAGCTGGCAGTGATCGCAGTTGATGAAGTTGAAGCAGAAGCTATAGCGCGGATCCACCTCGATACTGGCATTCCTGCCACCCTTGATGGTGAGGCCGCTGAAGTTGACGAGCGTCAGCTGACGTCCGTCGAACACATCCTCGCTGACCACCAGCGGCTCCTTAGAGATAATGGCGCTCGCATCCGATGACCAGCGACGACCCGGACGATTCTTGAAATGCGTGTCGTTCTCCAGGATACGCGTCAGATTCAAATGCACGTTGTCGGGGATATAGACGGTTCTGCCTGAACGAAGGTTAGCGAGGAATTGAATTTCATTCTCCACCACATATACCTCCTCACCGTCGATGATCTCCGGGCCGCGACCGTCATCTGCCAATCCTCCGGGGAAATCCTCGGCTATAGCCTGACGAGCAGGCAGGTTCTTGAAGAGGCCGCTCTTGATTCTGTCCTTCTCAGGCACGGCCTCCTCACTCTTGATAAGCTGGAGATTGGTCTCCTCTATCACACTCAGCTTGATCTGATTGTTATTGGCCACAGGCTTATACCACGACTGTTTCCCGAAATGGTCCTTCAGATCCTGCGACTGGAAATTCCAGCCGTGACGAGCCAGAATCTCATTACGCATCAGGCGCAGCTTCGGCTTGGTAAACCGTCCCAGATAGGTCGTATTGAGAAGCATACTGTTGAGTATGTCACTTACGGGCTGCTGTTCTGCCCATTCCTCTTGGGCCGTACAGTTCTCCACATTGTCAGGCGTCAGCACCAGTATATGACAGATATCACCATTAGGTTTACGGATGGCAATGAAGTTCATCCCGTCCTTGCGGATATAGTCAGCATCCCACCCCAGTTCGCCGCGCACTGGCAACACAGCGTCTGGCGCATCTGCTGAAAGACAATACGGATGCTTGTCACCCTCCACGGGTGAAAGACTAAACTTGAAGTGTCCCGGGTGTGACCAGATGCCATTCATGTTTACGACACCAAACTCATCGATAGTAGCGGTATAGAGCACCATGCCGTCCCACCACTTCGAGCCGTTCTTGATGGTCTGTGCCTCTAATCCCAACACCCCCATCAAACCAATTATTGCATATAAGACTATCCTTCTCATTCTTTCATTCCTCCAATTTTTCTATTCTTCACTCCAATCCTTCCCAAGAACCACGAATCTGCTTACACTGCGTATAGAGCGATGGACAATTGAACACCTGATACTGCTCACGTCCCGGTTCAAGGATAATTTCCACCTGACGCTGCTGAGTATCCCAGCCACCACCTATTATATATATATACATTACCGTTCCGCTACCCACAATCTGCAATTCCTGATGTTTGTTTACACTTGCATCCATCTCCACGGTATAAGGATGCTGAGGACAATAGCCGTTAGAAGGCGTCGCTCCCTTCAGTACTGCTGCAGGCAGATAGCGCTCACCATAACTGTCACTGGGTTCGGTGCCAAACTTATCCCGCAGGCGGGAGATAAAGGAGTTGACGTTGGTCTCGTAGCAGAGCAGTTCGATACACTTCTTGCCCTCTGCCCTGTCGCGGGCATAGATTTCCATTGCCATCGGAATCATGGCGGCAGTGCCGTGAGGTGTCAGTCCAAGGAACTGTGTATAGACAGCCTCAAACTCCTCGTAGCCGGAAGGGATATTGGTAAACGTCACCTCGCCTGCGGCATACTTGTCGTAGCGGCTGGCCTTGAATGTCCCCTTCTGGGTATATACATGCCCACCATATTTGAAGGTAGTCTCCTTGGCACTATTCTTACGGGCATTCTGGACAGCCTTCTTGGCTGCGTTCTGCGTCTTGGGTGACCTCACAGCCTTACTGGCCTCCTGCTTTGCCCTGTTCAAATGGTTACCCCATTGGGCATGTGCCTCTGTCTGCACGCCCACGAGGGCACACAGACTGAGGGCTATTGCAATTACAGATTGCTTCATACGCATAATAGTAAGCCTTTTACAGTATTATTTATTCATCAGGGCATCCACATCGTCTGTCTTCATCCCGATATACACGGCGACGTCGCGCAGGGCATCGACCTCCGTGTCGCTCACGTCGGCATCCGACTTCACGATGCGGGCCAGCATGGAGAGCATCTGGTAGCGCAGATCCTCGGAGAGCGTGCGGGCTATCTGACTGCCGCAGTCGCCGATGAGTTGCAGGAAAGCCATCGGCTTGCGGGCCTCCAGTTCCTCATGCTTCGCTATCAGTTTCTTCACTACCGTCAGGCCCTCCTCCTCGGTCTCGGCACCGAAGTTCTCGCGCAGGAAAGTGCCCAGGAACTGGTACTCCTCTGGCTCCACCTTGCCGTCGGCTATCACGATGTGCGACGCCATGACGAGCATCGAGAACATGAAACTGTTCTTGATATTCTCATTCACAGGTGCATCGACGGCGAACGTCGAACGGAACTCGTCGCTGATCTGCACGTCGTCTGCAGAGAGTTTCAACTGTGGGGCCTCTGCCACCTCATCCGCCAGGTCCTTCATCGGTCCCTCGGCGAAAAGCCCTTTCAGGCTGCTCAGTAATTGTCCTATAGCCATGATCCTATTATTCGTTAGTTTGTTTAGTTTGTACTGCGGGTTGCGGTTGCTGCTTGGTGCTGGCGCCCAGTTCCTTCAACTTGTCCTTGCCCTTGAAGGCGAACACCCATACGAGGAAGCCAGCGACGGCCAGCAGGGCGATGCCCAGGAGCGGGCGGTAGAACAGCCAAGCCAAGGCGATAATGACGAGACTCCACGCGATGCCAATCACCGTGCAGATGACACCCACGCCCCATCCGAAGATATTGGCAACGAACGGCACCACTTTCAGGATCGTCTCAATGAAGCCGAAGATGCCCTTCAGACCGCCAATCACCATCATGATGCCGATGATACGCAGTGCCCAGAGAAGCATGCTGTTGGCCTCCTTCTCGGCATCGATGATCTCGTCGCCGCTCTTCTTACCCATCACGAGGGTCTGGAAGCGCTTGCCGTTCTTGGCTTTGTAAGGCTTGAACGAGTCACCGTCGATGACGGCCATTACCGTCACCTTGGCGGGAACGATCTTCTCGAAAGTGACACGGACGTCGCCCACCTCAGGAGCACCAGGCACACGCCCGAAGTAGAGTACATTGTTAGCCTGATGGACATATTCCAGATCCTTCTTGTTCTCTGCAGCCTCCATAGCCTTGTTGATGGAGTCGTTCACTGCCTGTAGGGAATCGAGGACGGCCTTGACGGAATCAGGAAGCAAAGCCTTTATCGAGTCGGGGATGGCCGGTTGAGGGGCGGGCTGCTGTACGGGCTGCTGAATGTTCTTCTGCACACCATAGAAGCGCTCATAGGCGGCCTGCGTGCTCTTGTCGAACTGTTTCAGCAGATCCTCGGCGAGTGCCAAATCCATGCCCTCACGTGATGAAATACGGTGAATCAGGCTCTCCGTCAACTGATAGGCACCCCATGACACGTTCTCGGCCCATTGCTCGGCATCCTCCACGGTGGTCAGCACCGTGTTCTTCTGCTGATAGGCAGGATCCTTGAACTGGCTCGATGCTATCGGACGGTTCACCCACTCCTTGGTGTAGGTGTAGGTCGTCGTAGTCACTTCCTTGCCACCCAGTTTGTCTTCTTTCTGTTCCTGTGCATGCTCCACCCACTGGTAGTATTCCACTGAGCGACGTAAAGAGATAGCCTTCGCACCGATGCCGAACTGAGCATCGACGAGCGAATCCTCGGTGGTGGCCAGAGCGGTACCACAGATCAGTTCACCTTCCAGCGAGGCGTCTTTCTTGTTGGGGTTCTCCATCTCCACGTAGGCATTGCCTGCCTCGTCGAGCATCTTCTCGGTCTTCACGGCACGGCCTTCGTTCCACCACAGCAGTGCCGTACCCAGGCAAAACAGCAGGATACCGCTGCCAATTGCCTTGAATGAATTTCCCACTCGGGTTCCATAACCCGTTGTCGTTGTCTCGGTATAAGCCATAATTATATTTTTTTAAAAGTTAAGGATTCTGTGTGCAAAGATACACAATTTATCTGAATCATCCAAATAATTCTAAAACATAAACATAGAAATAGTATAGGCAGTTGATTTGCTACGATTGCCATAAAACAAATACGACTGTCGTAACATAATTTACGGCAGTCGTAATTCGTTTTGATAATCTAATAAGGATTATTTCAGTTCAGCGAGGTACTTAATGGTGCGAACCATCTGAGAAGTGTAAGAGTTCTCATTGTCGTACCAAGAAACAACCTGAACCTGATAGGTTTCGTCGTCGATCTTGCTAACCATGGTCTGAGTTGCGTCGAAGAGAGAACCGAACTTCATACCGATGATGTCGCTAGAGACGATCTGATCCTCAGTGTAACCGAAACTCTCAGTACCAGCAGCCTTCATGGCAGCGTTGATACCCTCCTTCGTGATGTCCTTACCCTTCACAACGGCAACCAGGATAGTGGTAGAACCGGTGGGAGTCGGAACGCGCTGTGCAGAACCGATCAGTTTACCGTTCAGTTCGGGGATCACCAGACCGATGGCCTTGGCAGCACCTGTTGAGTTAGGAACGATGTTCTGGGCACCGGCGCGGCTACGACGGAGGTCACCCTTGCGCTGAGGACCGTCGAGAATCATCTGGTCGCCAGTGTAAGCGTGGATTGTTGACATGATACCAGAAACGATGGGAGCATAGCCGTTCAGGGCAGCAGCCATAGGAGCCAGACAGTTGGTCGTGCAAGAAGCGGCGCTGATCACGGTGTCAGCCGGAGTCAGGGTCTTGTGGTTCACGTTATAAACAATGGTGGGCAGGTCGTTGCCGGCAGGAGCAGAGATCACAACCTTCTTGGCACCAGCCTGGATGTGAGCAGAAGCCTTCTCCTTAGAAGTGTAGAAACCTGTGCACTCGAGAACAACATCCACGTTCAGTTCACCCCAAGGAAGTTCTGCTGCGTTGGGCTTTGCATAGATGGTGATCTTCTTGCCATCGACCACGATATAGTCCTCACCAGCCTCTACAGTGTGCTTACCCTCACCGAACTTGCCAGCGAAACCACCCTGAGCGGTGTCATACTTCAGCAGGTGAGCAAGCATCTTCGGGCTTGTCAAGTCGTTGATTGCTACTACTTCATAACCTTCAGCCTCGAACATCTGACGGAAAGCGAGGCGACCGATACGGCCAAAGCCGTTAATTGCTACTTTTGTCATTTTACTTAATTATTTAAATGGGTTTATACCTAAATTTACTAACTTTTTACACCTTTCGTGCACTTTTTTCTATTTTCGGCTACAAAGTTACAATTTTTTTTCTAATTTTGCACTCGGAATCATTCTTAATTAAGATTAAACATTCGAGATTAAACATTAAAGATTGAAAAATCCAAGATGCAAAGTCGGAGATTGCAAAACAAAGATTACAATTCAAACATATACGTTAAACATTTAAACATTTTAGATTATGGGATTTATTAAAGAATTCAAGGAGTTTGCCATGAAGGGCAACGTAATGGACATGGCAGTCGGTGTCATCATCGGCGGTGCTTTCGGTAAGATCGTCACTTCGCTGGTCAGCGACGTGCTGATGCCTGTTATCAGTCTCGTTACCGGCGGTATCGACTTTACCAACCTGTTTATCAACCTCAGCGGCGACGAGAAGTATGCCACGTTGGCAGCCGCCCAGGAGGCTGGCGCATCGGTCTTTGCCTACGGACAGTTCATCCAGAACATCATCGACTTCCTCATCGTGGCCTTCTGTATCTTCCTGATGATCAAGGGCATGAACAAACTGAACAAGAAGAAGGAGGAAGAGCCCGCTCCCGAGGTGCCTGCCGGACCTACCCAGGAGGAACTGCTCACAGAGATCCGTGACCTGCTGAAGAAACAGTAAAACCAGCATGGGAATAAAAAGGCTCGCCAAATGGCGAGCCTTTTTATTCCCACTCGATCGTAGCAGGTGGCTTGGAGGAGATGTCGTAGCAGACGCGATTCACTCCGCGTACCTTATTTATTATTTCGTTAGAGACCTTCGCCATGAAGTCGTATGGCAGATGGACCCAGTCGGCAGTCATTGCGTCAGTGGAGGTCACGGCTCGCAGGGCCACTGGATGCTCATAGGTACGCTCATCGCCCATCACACCGACACTGCGCACGGTGGAGAGCAGTACGACACCGGCCTGCCACACCTTATCGTAGAGCCGCTGACCATCGGTATCGACATACTCGCGCAGACCACGGATATAGATGTCATCGGCATCCTGGAGAATACGCACCTTCTCAGGGGTAATATCGCCCAGGATACGGACAGCAAGACCAGGACCTGGGAAGGGATGACGGGTGATAAGATGCTCCGGCATACCCAACTGACGGCCCACACGACGCACCTCGTCCTTGAACAGCCACTTCAGCGGTTCACAGAGTTGCAAACGCATCTCTTCTGGCAGTCCACCGACATTATGATGACTCTTAATGACCTTACCTGTAATATTCAGGGACTCAATACGGTCTGGGTAGATCGTGCCTTGGGCCAACCACTTGGCATCGGTGATTTTCTTGGCCTCGGCGTTGAACACCTCCACGAAGTCGCGACCGATGATCTTACGCTTCTGCTCGGGATCGCTCACATCAACGAGGTCACCAAAGAATTTCTCCGAGGCATCCACACCGATCACGTTCAGGCCCAGCACCTTGTAGTCCTCCATTACCTGCGTGAACTCATTCTTGCGCAGCATGCCATGATCCACGAAGATACAGGTGAGACGGTCGCCGATGGCGCGGTTCAGCAGTACGGCAGCCACCGAGGAATCGACACCGCCGGAGAGACCGAGAATGACGCGATCCTGCCCCAGTTGCTGTTTGAGTTCCGCCACCGTCGCATCAACGAACGAAGCGGCACTCCATTCCTGGCGCGAGCCACAGATATCCACCACGAAGTTCCTCAGCAGTTGCTTACCCTGCAAGGTGTGAAACACTTCGGGGTGGAACTGCACGGCCCATACCGGCTGTTTTGTCGAGGCAAAGGCTGCATTGACCACATCCGCCGTGGAGCCAATCACCTTGAAGCCTTCGGGAATAGCGGTAATCGTATCACCGTGCGACATCCACACTTGCGACTGGCGCTCAAAGTGCTTGAAGAGCGGGTTTGAGGTATCCACCGTCTGGAGGTTGGCACGACCATACTCGCGCGAGTCGGCCTTCTCCACCTTACCACCGAGGGTATGGGAGATAAACTGTGCACCATAGCAGATGCCCAGCACAGGCACCTTGCCAACGAACTGCGACAGATCGACCTTAAACGCCTCTGGGTCGTGTACCGAGTAGGGCGAGCCACTCAAGATGACGCCAATCACGCTCTTGTCGTCCTTCGGGAACTTATTGTAGGGCATGATCTCGCAGAAGGTATCGAGTTCACGCACGCGACGTCCAATCAGTTGCGTGGTCTGTGAACCGAAATCCAAAATAATAATTTTCTGTTGCATATTATAAACTATGTATTATCAACTATAAATTTCTCCGCCAGTTCGAGGGAATCGAGTTTGCCGACATCAAGCAGACGGAGGTCGCGCTGCTCATGGCCGATGAAAGTCAACTGCTGACAGTACTTCAGATAGAAGTCCATGATCGGGAAGCGCTCGGGCATCGCATCGAGTAGCGGAAAGGCCGACGGCGAAAGCACGTGGATGCCAGAGAAAGCCAACTGCCTAAGATCACGGGGGGGCTGTCCCCCGTGTGCGGAGCCTGCGGGGCATACGGGGACTGTCCCCCTGTGATCCCGCACCTCGCCCGTCTCGATATTCGTCCATCCACGAAGCCGCATGCCGTCATCAAACAACAGATACCTCTTCGTCTGTCGCTGACTCACCAAGAGAACGGCATCGGGGCGGGAACAGTCCCCATGCGAGAAATCGGCATTGCTCAGAATATCAACGTTATGGATGAGCACGGGTTCCGAGGTGTCAAATAGTGGCAGTGCCTTCTTGATGCCACCGCCTGTCTCGAGCAATCTGTCCGTTTCATCGCTGATACGGATATCAAGGCCAAAGTTCCGGTTCTCCTCTAGGTAGTCGATGATCTGCTGTGCAAAGTGGTGCACATTAACTACGATACGCTCGTAGCCTGCCGACTTCAGTTTCATGACAATGTGCCAGAGCAGGGGCTGTCCCCCTACCCTCACCAGAGCCTTAGGCATCGTATCGGTCAGCGGCTTCAATCGGGTTCCCAATCCCGCCGCAAAGATCATCGCCTGTCTCACGCGTTCTTTTTCGTATAGAATTCATAATACCACTCGGCGAAATGCCTTAGTCCTTCGCGTAGCGTGATCTTGGGCGTAAAGCCGAAGTCACGTTCCAGGGCTGTGGCATCAGCATAGGTCGTGGGCACATCACCAGGCTGCATGGGTACGAGTTGCTTGTGGGCCTCGAAGTCGAAATCCTCTGACAGCACACCAGCGCGAACCAGTTCCTCCTGCAGGATCTGCACGAAGTCCAGTAAGTTTTCCGGTTGTCCACCTCCAATGTTATAAACTGCGTATGGAGGCAGAGGCAGTCCATCTTCGCCATTCTGTCTGGAAGGAGCCCCCTGCATCACACGGACGATACCCTCTACGATATCATCCACATAGGTAAAGTCACGGCGACAGTTGCCATAGTTGAAAATCTGGATGGTATCGCCCTTGATGAGTTTGTTGGTGAATCCGAAATAGGCCATGTCAGGACGACCAGCAGGGCCATAGACCGTAAAGAATCTCAATCCTGTCGAGGGGATGTTGTAGAGTTTGGAATAGCAGTGGGCCATCAGTTCGTTCGACTTCTTCGTGGCAGCATAGAGGGAAACGGGGTTATCCACCCTGTCGTCTGTCGAGAAGGGCACCTTCTTGTTACCTCCATACACGCTCGATGACGAAGCATAGACCAGATGCTCCACAGGCCAATGGCGACAGGCTTCAAGGATATTGTAGAAGCCTATCAGGTTCGACTGGATATAGGCGTCGGGATTGGTGATTGAGTAGCGCACGCCTGCCTGGGCTGCCAGATTGACCACCACGGCAGGCTTATACTGTTCGAAGATACCATCAATGGTCTGTTTATCAGCGATGTCGCCCTTGATAAACGTCCAGGTCGTTCCCTGAGGAACACCCGCATTCAGTTCGTCCAGGCGGAAGTCCTTGAGGGCTACGTCATAATAGTCGTTCATATTGTCGATGCCGATGACGGTGGCATCCTTCACATCCTTGAAGAGTCTCTTCACCAGATTGCTGCCAATAAACCCGGCTGCACCTGTCACAAAAATGGTCTTGTTATTTAAATCAATTCTTTCCATATTTCTCTATTGCCTCATAATAAGTATCCAAACTACCAATATCGAAACGGCCTGCGGACATGCGCCAGGCATGCATCGTGGTGTGCTCCACCATATAGTGAGCGAGATTGCCAGGGGCATCCTTGCCACAGCCATTCTCTACGGAGTGGCGCACCAAGTCAAGATCCTCCTTCCTATATATATAAAAAGGTGGTACGGCCCAATGGCTCTTCGGTTTCTCCGGTTTCTCCTCCATGCCCAACACCTGCCAGTTGGCATCAAGTTCCACAACACCCGTGCGCTGTAGTTTCTCTATCGACGGCTGTTCATGGCACATGATACACGACGACTGTTTCTGCTGGGCGAAATCCACGAACTCACAGAAAGAGAAAAACAGCAGGTTATCGGCTGCCACGACCAGCATGTCATCGTTAATCTGCAATTTCTCCATCGCAAAGAGAAGGTCGCATACGGCCCCCAAACGCGTCTCATTAGTCTCTGTCCCATCATCGACGATGGTAACAGGCTTTGTATAGGCCGTTTCGGCGGCCCATTTTTCAAAGATGGGGGCAAACTTATGGTTGGTGATGATGATATGCTCATCGATCTCAGGGATCGTATCGATATCGTCGAGCATCCGCCCCAGGATGGTATTCTCACCAATCTTCAACAAAGGCTTTGGGAAGTTCTTCGTCAACTCACCCAAGCGTGTGGCATAGCCAGCAGCAATGACAATATTCTTCAATTTCCTAATCTTAAATTATTCATTCTACGAATCTGGCTCCATCATCGGGATGAACCCAGAACACCTGGAAGGTTTTCTCATATTCAGGGAACTGTTCCAGATAACGCTTTGTTAGTTCTCTCTCAATATCCTCCTTATGGGCAGGATCGACCAAGGCGATACAAGCCCCCTTAAAGCCTGCTCCAGAGAATCGCCCGCCATAGACCCCTGGTAATGAGCGCATGATCTCATAGATCGCGATGAGTTCGGGGGAACCACACTCATAGTTATGGATAGAACTCTCGCAGGAATCGAACGACAGTTTGCCGAAGAGTTTCAGGTTACCCGTCTCCCAGGCTGTCACACCCTGACGGACACGACGATACTCAGAGTAGAAATGTTCTGCCCTACGGGCAAAGCGCGCCGGCATGGCAATACGCGTCTTCTCGAAAGTGGCCTTAGGGATGTCGCGCAGGAAGGTCTTGTCGAAAGTCTTCAACGGCTGATCCGTATAAGCCAGCATGTTCCAGGCAGCCGTCTTACACTCCGAAACGCGAAGGTTATAGTCGGAGTTGACCAGACTGCGCGTCAGGCCAGAGAAGAAGATGCCCAACTCAAACGGTGGCATATCGGGATGACGCTTGATGATGCGGTACTCATTGGAGTCACAGTCGAGAAACAGCAGGCCGTCTTTCTTGCCAAGTGCGATACAGGCCTGATCGAGCAGACCATTGTTCAGTCCGATATACTCGCGTTCTGCCTCAGAGGCAATCTTCACCACCTCAAAAGGCTGCAAGGTGATATCGTTGGCCTTGGCCAAGGCCATCACGTATGCGATTAGCACGGCAGCACTGGATGAGAGTCCGCCCACTGGGAGGGAGCCTTGAATGATGCCCTCGATACCCTTCAGCAGTTCGAATCGCTTCTTCAGCGCATACTTGGCACCACGGGCATAGTCGCCCCAGTGGTGTGCCCTCACCTGCGAAGGTGTATTCACATGGAAGGCCACATCGCCCTCGAAGGCCTTTGACGACAACTGCACCAGACTATCCTCGCGCACGTTAAACCAAAGATCGACACCCTTGTCAATAGCAAAACCTGTTACCAGACCATGCTGGTGATCAACATGTGCCCCCAAGGGACAGACGCGATAGGGGGAAAAGATATGATACTGATAGTCACTCATAGCGTAAACGATGATTTTTTTGAATGAAATAGTTAACGGTATAATCGAAGACCAGCCATATAGCCAAGTCGATAAAGAAAATCCACATTGTTGCAACATGTGCGATGACACATCCCAAGGTGACCAAGACTATAGCCAGCGAAAGCAGTACCAGTATAAGCATAACCCAACGTGCCCCCAGGCCCGTACGCAACAGTTTATGGTGGATATGGTTCTTGTCCGGCAGGAAGGGATTATGATGGTTACGGACACGAGCCATCACCACGCGGACGATATCGAACATCGGAACCACCATCGTGGAGAGGCCGATGACCAACATCTCCGAAGGGAAGGTGACACCGGAACCGCTCGCCATAGTTATCAGAAGGAAACTGACCAGATAACCAAGGGTAAGACTACCTGTGTCGCCCATGAATATCTTGTTGCCTCGCTCTATGTTCCCGAAGACATTATAGCACCAGAACGGGAGCAGAATCCCCAACATACCGAAAGTGATCATCATATAGAGATACTGATTCCTGACCGCAGCAGCCAGGCCCAAAGTAAAGAGAGCCACGAAACAGATTCCCGCTGCCAGACCATCGACGCCATCTATCAGATTGATGGCATTGGTGACATATACCACAATGAAAACCGTCAGGGGGATACCCACCCAGTCGGGAATCTCATACGCCCAGAACAATCCTGAGAGGTCATGGATCCAAAGTCCAGACAGGGGGAACAGGACTGCACAGGCGATCTGCACCATGAACTTGGCCTGATAAGACACACCGATGAGATCGTCAACCACACCAACAAGGTATAGCATCATCATGCCCACGAAGAGCAGCACAAAACGGACAATAAGGGTAGTTATTCCACTGGAATGGAAAGGCAGGCCCGCGTTCATCCAGATGCCCAACACCAGACAAATGCATATCAGGAGAATCGGCAGGAAGGTGATTCCCCCCAGACGCGGTACGGGCATATCATGCGTCTTACGCTCGTCGGGCATGTCAAAGAGACGCTTGCGGTGACTCAGAATAAGCACTCTAGGAATAAACAGCCATCCCAACAACGCTGACAAAAGGAATGGGAGAAAGGCCGAGTAGGTCGTTGTTATTTCGTCCATACGTCTATGATGTCTCTATTTTTATTCTTATAATAACTGATTACAACCTGTATGACAGACCAGACAAGCACGTCGGCCACCATAAGCAAGGACAGATTCCACTCCTGCCATACGCCCACCATGTTGAATACCACGAAGAAGAGGGTGATGACCAGGATGGTGACCAGGACAGCCATCGGGCGCATACCTCCTTGGATAAGACGATGCTGGATATGGTTGTTGTCGCGCTGGAAGATATTGCGATGGTTGATCATTCGGGTAATAGAAACGCGCATCACATCGAACATGGGAATGATGAGTGCGCCGAAACAAGCCATGACAGCGCCCTCGGGCAACTCCGCGCCGCCCATCCTACTGAGAGCGATTACCACAAAGGACAACACATAGCCGATCGTGAGACTACCCGTGTCACCCAAATAGATGTTGCGCCAGCCAATACGAGGCTCCATCACATTGCGGTAGAAGAATGGTATGAGCATGCCACACATAGCCACACAGATGATCATCAGAAGAGAAGCACCAGCCAAGTAAGACAAACCGCCAAGAGCCGCAAAGGCGATGATTGCCAGACCAGAGGCCAGTCCATCGACATCATCGAGCATGGGAATGGTATTGGTGATGTACATGACTAAGAAGACGGTCAGGGGCATACCAATCCAGGCCGGCAACTCGAAGATACCTAGTAGGCCATGGAAATCATTGAGCCACAACCCTGAAAGGGGGATGACAAGGGCTGCCAGAAGTTCGATAAGCAACCGGGAAGTGACGGAAACGCCCAAGAGATCGTCCATCACCCCCAGGAGATACATCGTATTAAGTCCTGCCAGGCCAAACATATACTGCACGAAGGTCGTCTTATCCTCTTTATCAAGGATGGATGATGAAAAGAAGGCCAGGAGCAGCACGATAGTAGTACCTACACTAATCACAAGGATAGGGAACAATGACACCCCTCCCAAACGCGGAACCCGCAATCGCCCCTTACTCTTGGTTTCAGAAGGTATCACCAGATCCTTCTTCACGCTTACCACCAGGATACGCGGAATGATATACGTGGCAAGCACGATGCTCAGTAACAGCGGAACGAGAATTGAAATATACAGCATTTAAAGAAATTCAAATAGTTTGTAAATATATCGAAGACTCAACAGGAAGCGGTTGGATGCCACCCCATACATCTTCATGATCTGTAAGTGCTCTTTCATGATAAGCGACCAACTGCCATACCCCGTAGTGGAGGCTCCCCCCATACGCATCGTGACAAAGTCCTTCTTGATATAGCGGGTACGGATGCGATGAATAAACAGCAGGCGCAGGAGTATCTCAAAATCTGCAGCGATACGATAGGTCGTGTCAAACGAGCCATACTGGTTATACACAGCCCTCCTACAATAGAAAGAAGGATGGGCCGGCATCATGCCAAAGCGCATCATCCAGCGGCGGAAGATACCAGAGGAATAATAGCGGATGCTCTTCGTGAGATCTTCGGAACTGACATAGTGGATATCAGCATAGACTGCATCCACATATTCCCCACCAAAACCGTCGATGACAGCCTGAAGCACATCATCGGAGGTATAGAAATCATCGGAGTTGAGGATGCCTATAATATCTCCCGTTGCCATGGCAAAGCCCTTGTTCATCGCATCATAGATGCCCTTGTCGGGCTCACTGATATAGCGCATCTTACCACCAAAGCGCGCTTCATACTCACGTATCAGGTCCAGTGTCCCGTCCTTTGAGCCCCCGTCAATGATGATGTACTCATAATCCTGCCAGGTCTGGCGCAGAATACTCTCCATCGTATCCTTGAGTGTACGTTCACTGTAATAGGTAGCCGTGATAATGGATATCTTCATATAAGTATTACTTTCTTAAGAGTTCGTCGTACAATTCCAGATAGGACTGGTAACTGGCATGACAATCAAACAACTGGAGGGCACGCTGACGACAGGCTTCCTGCACCGTAGGTTCCGGCTTTTCACATATCTGTCGGACTGCTGCAGCCAACGCCCCCACATCACCCAAGGGGACTGCCTTACCAGTCACCCCGTCGATCAGTTCCGGACAGGCCGTAGTCTGATACACCACGGCAGGCGTGCCACAGGCCAGAGCCTCAGCCGTCGTCATCCCGAATGTCTCAGCCCTCGAGGGATTAACATAGACGGAAGCCCTCCCATAGAGATTCACCAGGGCCTGGGCACTGTCAGTACGCGGAATGACAGAGATGCCCTTTGGCAGCCGTTTCTTCTGTCTGTCAAGGCCGACGAGCAGGATCTCATAGTCAGAAGGCAGGAGTTGGCGCAGACGGTAGAAATCCTCAAGTCCCTTCCAATCATACCACTTATTAGCCACTCCCAGTACAAGTCTGGATTTCTTGTTGCTGCCGGATGGTTTGAACACGGAGGTATCGATACCGTTATAGATGGTGCGCACATCGACATCCTTGAAGAAGGATGCCCTGACCTGCTGTTCGAGCCACTTGGAGACCGTAACGATATGCAAATTGGGTACGGAGGTAAATTCCTTCTGCTTCTGCAGGAAATTCTTCGTACTCCTGTCAACAAAATAACTCTTCGGATAGGCGGAGTGCGTCAGTGGACAGTCCTCACAGAGGTAGGTCCACCGGTTACACTGGGCATAGACCGGCTGGGCGCAATGCCCTGTAAAGGGCCAGCAATCATGGAAGGTCCATACTACCGGTATCCCCGATTCAGAGAGATAACGGAAGAGCGTGGGATAACTGAGATAGAATCCATGAATATTATGGAGGTGTATCACATCCGGAGATACCCATTCTATCTCACGGATCAGTTTCCACGTGGCACCAACAGACCCCAATCCATGACGATCCAGCATAAGCGACTGGAAGCCATGTATCATCTGATCGGCCGCCGATCCCACCTTCACCAGATGCGAACGGCTGGAATTGGCATAGCGTCCATAGGCAATATAACTTTCCCAGCCCTCTGCCATGACCTTCTTGCCGATTTCCTCAGCAATGCGGCCATGGGAGCCCCAATTAGCCGCGACATTAATCTGAAATAATATTGGCATAACCGTATTATATTGTTTGGTCCCCCGCCTCTTCTCCGACATTCACGTGAACACGCAAGAGCCAGTCGAGGAGGACGAAGAATACGAAATAAGCAATCCAACTGAAGATATCCGCACGCACCAGGAACACACTATTGGCGAAAAGCGACAGATAGACGAAATACTGATATTTGGTTTTGGGAAACTCCACCCGAGCGAGGATCAGCCCCAGGACGAACATCATCACACAAACGCCCACGAGCGTCAGATTCAGGTAGAGGTCACCAATCATATTCGTTCCCAATCCATACGTTGACTCAGCAAAATGAGACAGGATAAATCCCGAGGTCAGATCCTCCGTAGGTAGTCCTGTCACAAGTTTGGCGAAGAAGGAGCCGCCCATGGGAATAAAGACAAACAGATACTGGATATAGGAGATACCATAGATGTACCCGTTCACATTGGAATAGTCGATGGCCTCATAAAGGGTCTTGGCATTCACGACAAAGTCCGTCAACAGCATCCACAGGATATTCGGAGACTCCATCAGTGTCTTAAAGCCATATTCCATGGACTCTACCAGCGAGACATCCAACAGGCTATAGTCCGACACACGGGTGATCATCAATAATCCCATTAAGATCACGCCCAACACAATAGCAGGGAGCAGCACCTTCAACTTAATCTTTACATAATAGGCATTGACAATCATCATGATCATGAATATCAAGAGGAGCACCTCACTTCTACTTCCGATATACAAATGACTAACTGTAAACAATGCCGTGGCCAGGATATTCAGTTTATTACGTTTCAGCAACACAGACAGTCCGCGTTCTCCTTCTTCCAGCAACTGTGCCTGATAATACCAGGACAGGCCCATCAGGCACATGATCAACGCTATCAGGCGAGGATACAAATGTCCCCACTCCTGTACACGACCCGTCAGGAACACGAAGGCAAAGATACCCATGCAGGCAAATACCGAAAAATAAGCCGCACGGTTGACAGCCATATCCGAGACCTCTATCTTCCAGTCCCTGCGATTATTACCGATCTTTTCGAACGTAACGCTAGCCAGCATATACATGGCAATGCCCAGTTGCGCCACTGCCAGTGCATAAGGCATCACCTCCGGATGGGTGGCAAACTTAAATGCAGGCAGGAACTTGTCGTCGGGATAGATGAACACCGCATGTGCATAATTGATGAGCAGATAGGATGGCATGAAGAATGTATCGAAACAGATAAGACCGTTCCGTTTGATCTTGTGTCCCAGGAAGAGCCCTCCGAAAAACAGGAAAAGGATCATCTCCATCACACAGAACTGCTTATCAAACACGTCTGGTGAGAAGGCCACTCCGAACACGGAGAGCAACGTGAACAAGAAAGTGATATATACGATCATTACTTCTTGAAGTGACTGATTACATGGAACAGGAAAGAATCCCATCCCCATGAGGCCAGCGTCAATAGAATCTTATATCTCAGTTCGATAGAGGAACGCCATACACTGATATCGGAATAGAGCGGTCGGAGAAAGCCATAGTCTGCCTGGGCTGCCAGACCATACAACGTAACCTTATTATATAATTTTGCCTGCTGCAAGGTCTCTTTGAAAACCTCAGCATCCTGCACCCGGGAGAAATAATCGTCAAGGATATCCATTGCCTTGATCGTTGTCTCCAATCCTCTGCGGCGGACCACGGTAGAACCCGACTCCGTGTTGTATCTGACATAATTGAGCAGTGGGGCATCTACCCTGACCACCTTATTAGCCAAATAGGCCATTCTCGGCGTCAGCACATAGTCTTCCGAGAGATCAAGTCCCTCTGGTGCAAAGAGTTCATGCCCGATTACGAAACTACGCCGCAGGAGCAGTCCCCATATCTTGATGGCCGTCTTACGCAACAGCATCAACCTGACTAATTCGATACGGTCATCAGGTACGGGAATCACCCGATGCGTGCGACCTTCGAGAGAAACAAAATAGAAATCGGCAACCACCATGTCAGCATCCGTCTCCTTGGCTTTCATGACATAACGCTCGATGGCATCAGGCTCCAGATAGTCATCCTCATCGATATAGAAGAAATAATCGCCGGTAGCAGCCATCACCCCCGTACGCCGGGAAGCAGCCAAACCGCGGTTCTTATCGTGCTGCACGATCTTCAGTGCCTCCTTACATCTGGGAAACTCCTCGGCCACCTGCTGCACCACCTCGATGCTGCGATCCTTCGTACAATCGTTGACGAAGATGAACTCAATCTCCGGATAGGTCTGTCCGAACAGGGAACGGGCACACTTCTCAATATATTTCTCACCGCCATAGACGGGTACACATATAGAAACTTTCAGGTCATTCATTTCTGTATCATTTTACAAGCGTCCTGTCTTGCCATAGAGATTGCCTAATGTCAGCAATAGCCCGAACAGGCGATGGCGGATCAGGAAAGTAATAACATGCGATGAGAGTCCCTCTGGCTTGAACCCCACGCCAAACCAGTAGAAATACTCTGCTGGTATCTGCCGAAGACAGTCCAACTGCTGAGAACGGGTATAGTGATTGACGGGCGCATAAAGGCATTTCGGACATCGGATAAAAGCCTCGGACACCCTATTGCTCCACACCAGCCTCTGTCGTTCGTCTTCAGGAATCTCCAGTCTGTCCACAAAACGCGATATCTCCTGCAGGCATATTTCGAAGCAGGCATATTCCGACTCAAAACTATTATAGCGGGTGCTCAACGACCCTTCACGCAGACTCACCAGATAGTTTTCCTTACGCCGGAGCACTATTTTATCAACGACATTCAGATAACGGTAGAAATACACCATATCCTCGCCATAGCAGATATTCTCCGGGAACGTCAATTGGTATTGTGTCAGGATACGGCGCAAGAACAACTTCGCCACAGGTCCGGAATCGACAAGAATATGATGATCCAGGAAATAGCGTACCATCTCCTTGCCAGAGACCGTGATATCTTCGGGGATAACCCCTGCATGCCTGACATGAGTGATGCTGGACATGACCAGTCCGGTATCATCGTCGGCAGCCTCTACCATATCCTTGAGATAGTCTGGCAGAACCGCATCATCACTATCCACATAGCAGATCCATTCACCTTGAGCATGACTGACGCCCAGGTTTCGTGCAGCACTGACTCCCCGGTTCTTCTGATGGAACACACGAATGCGCTCATCACGGGCTGCACAGGACTCACAGAGTTCTTCGCTGCCATCCGTACTCCCATCATCCACCAGGATCAGTTCGAAGTCGGTAAATGTCTGAGCCAGCACACTCTCAACGCACTTCAACAAGTACGTCTTCGTATTATAGACGGGTATGATGACACTGATTTTCATCGTTCGGATTTCTTCAGGTAATAAGCCAACAGCAGACGTAAATAAGGCAGGGCCAGAGGCATCGGCAGGGCCAGATGGAAATCACGTATCTGCTTACGCAGGTCGCTGCCATCCAGGCACATGCTCCTGAGCCATGAAACGGCCATGGTATCACGCTGGGACTTATAATAATCACTAAGTTGCGCTGGCGCATACTTACTTATTCTGCTCAAACAGGCAATGCGGAAATTCTCGATAAAGTGGTGCACCTCGGCATCTGCCTGTAAGCCATGACTGTCGGCAAAGTTGCACATATCCTGCAGGATAATGTTCAGCGACTGGGCCTTGCGCTCCGTAAAATCGTTGACAGTGATGCTCCCCTCCCTGAGTTTATAGACATAGGTCTCACGCCCTACGACGGCCATGGAGTGTGCCAGGCATGCCACCTGAAAACTCCAGAGTTCGTCCTCATAGAGGATCCCCTCCCTGAAACGCAGTTTCCTGGATTGAAGGAAGTCTAGACGATAGAGTTTATTGACAGACATCATATACCATTCCTCATGACGGTAGGCATGGAATATCTGGGAATCCCTTAACACAGTCCCATCTTTAAGTTTCAGGGTCACATCTGGTTTGATGCCATTTCCTTCCAGCCGACAGTCCGCAATCGTAAGGTCGTAGGCCTCTTGCCTGAGCGGTGCCGCCAGGGCGCCGATACAATCCGGTGTCATCTCATCATCGCTGTCGAGGAAATAGACATAATCGCCTACGGCTGCATCAATACCCGTATTACGAGCGGCAGACAGTCCACGGTTATGATCATGGCTGACAATCCTAAAGTCTATAGGCCCATGATAATCCTCTGTAGTCCTACGCACAATTTCCATGCTATCGTCATTGCCACGATCATCCACGAAAATACACTCCAACGATCCCTGCCAGTTCTGGCGCATCACACTGCGGATACAGTCCTCAACATAAGGAGCGACATTATAAACAGGAATGACTATCGAAATCTTCATCCTTCGGAATAGAATCAAACAAGTTCATTGAGATGTCCACGTCTATAGAAGCACCACAATATTGAAAGTGCGCCCAGCGTCACGACTACCTTCAGCCAAATAGCAGCATGCATCAGTTCATTGGCAATCAACAGGTCAGAAAGGACGAGCAGGAGCACGACAAAAATGAGCCAACGCCCTCCCAACCACTGTCGCACACTCTTCCTGTAATATCCGACGAAGAACGGAATCATGAGTTGACTCCAATAAGAGATAATCGTGGAATAGATGGCAGCCCTATAGCCAAAAACGGGAATCAGTATGTAACAGAGTAACAGATTCAATATGCCGGGAACAAAGACCAGCCAGAGCAACTGCATTGTATTTTTCTCAATAAAGACCGGGGCACTCATAAACACATAGAACGAGAAGACCACATTGGCGAAACAGAGCAGACAGGCAATATCGCGCGACTGGGCAAGATGGGCATTACGGATCAGCAGTCCATATATCTCCGGCATCCAGACACAGATCATGAATGAAGCGACCAGTGCCACGGTCTGACAAAGGAAATACAACTTCCGGTATGAACGGTAATCCGAATTACGGAAAGAGCGCTGGATCTGAGGGGTGAGAGCAGTAGCCAGTGCTGTGGTGATGACCACGGCATAGTCTCCCATTGTACTGCCATGACTAAACAGACCGATCTCATCATACGACACATGGTACTGGCTCATGACAATACGTGCGGAACTTGTCAGCAGGACAAAACCAAGCGTATGGGGCACCAACGGCAGTGCAATCTTCAGCATCTTCAACACCCGCTTCCTGTTTCGGTCCCAGATCGGTCTGATATGAAAATCGCTCCAGACGAACTTCAGGAACACCAGAAAGACAAATACGCCAGACACTACACCTGAGGACACCAGGCCCCAGTAACCCATACGGAAGAAATAGATCAGCACAAAGGACACCAGCATTCCCAGCAATGCCCCCATCAGGTTGGTAAACACCAATGGCTTCGGGCGTTCAACTAAAGGGAACAGATGCTGCGCCAGCAGACCGTTGGCCAACAAGAAGATAGGAACAGAGCCTGCCACACTGAGGAGCAGTCCTTCTGTTCCGCTAACAGGAAGCGTAAACAGCAATATCCCCACATTCAGCATTCCAAAAAGGAATGAGGATAAGAGGATCATCTGCAACACCCTACCCCACACCAGATGATAGGAACGAGGATACTCGAAGAAACTGTTAGTCAGATGGACATGCAGTCCTAATGGGGCTATGGATACAAACAGACTGGTATAGGAGGTCAGCACGCCATACACGCCATAATCGAAAGTCGTCAGGAAAGGCGTCGTCAACGGTAAGATGATGATGCTGATCAGCATCGTCAACTTAGGGACGACTCCATAATAGAATGTACTTGTGACGATCTTCTTGGTGGACATGACTGACTACCTCTGACTTCCTGACTTAATTGAATCCTTTCAAAAGAGGTCTGAAAAGGTCTTCTTTATACATCACCCAGATGGTCACGAAGACGAAGGCCATAAAAGTGCATAATATCACAATGAGCCTGCGGTTGGGACCTGCCTTGCCCGTGGAAACCGTTGCCCGCTCCAAAGTGGTGAAGGCCGGTGTCTTTTCCTGTACTTTGGCAAGGGCGGCCAGCAATTGGGCACTCAGGGCATTGTAGTTGTTATAGCGCAATTGCATCTCGTTTTCCAGCCGCGTTTGCTTCTGTCGTACACTCTCCAAGACAATGTCGTGGTTTGAGTCCATAAACTCCGCATACAAGTCACACGCCCTTTCGTAACTCTGCTTCGACTCCTTGTGGAGTTTCTGGATATAGGCGAGGTCATGACGCGCCTTGCTGGTGCGGTACTCGGTCAGGCTTTCCTGAAGACGGTTCCTAACGGAATCTGCCACGATTGCTGCCACGACAGGATCCTGATCCTGAACCACTATGGAAATAATACCTGACTTGGAATCCAGTTGACAGGTCACTCTCCCCACGATTTTTCCCATAACGCTCTTTTGCTCGGATGTAAGACGGAATAAGTCCAGTGGCTGCTCCTCCTTCTTTTCATCGCCGACAAAGCCTAGCAACTCCCAGAGTCCATATCCCGGCTTATCCCAGAACGGCAGTTCCTGATAATCCCTGAGATACTCATAATATGTCATGGCATGTAGGTCACTGTCTCTCTGAACCTTGATGTCAAACAGCGAGGTAACGAAATCCGTTGACTTCATCAAATCCGGATACAAGTCTGGTGTAATGGCATCTGCATCCTTTCCGCCACCGCCGCCGATATTCACGCCAAGCGAACTGGCCAGGGATACCAGAGAGCCCATACTGCTGCTACCACTGCCAGACTCTGGCACCAAAGTCACCTTACATCTGTAATAATTGGGATAGCAAAGGGTCAGGAGCCATACTACCAACATCGTTGATAGCATCACCACGCCATACAACCTCCAGTTATTCTTCATGGCAAGCAACAACTTGCCGAGTTCGAGCGTCGGAGTCTCCGGACGCCGTTTCTTCTGTTCTTCTTCCATCTCTATCGTTTTATAATATTCTCTAATTATCCATCATCACCAGAAATGCCGAGGGAATAAAGGCTATTGCCACCGCTGCCACATGGGCAATCTGCACGACCACGCATTTATTCTTCTTGACACGCCTGATGACACCTTCCACGCCAGCGAAATCCCCATCAACAACCTTCACACGCTGTCCAGGCTTTCCCGCAAAGTCCAGATTATCCAAATAAAAGATCCGGTCGTCGGCAACAGAGGCAACACGGATAAAGTCCTCCATCTGCTTGTCGGGAACGGTCATGACATCATGCCCGATCAGATTGTCTTTCTCATCATACAGCGGCTTCATCATGTAACGAACAGCCGCCATCTCGCGCTTGGTCATCTTCAATTCCGTAATCATCGCACGAGTGGAATGGAGGAATATCAGATTACGGACAACGGGCTTCAGCACCCGATGCTTTGGATGGCTATCATCCGCCGTCTCATAATGCATGGGAATGAAGTTCTCTATGCCCTGCCCGTCAAGAAAGGCCTTTACCGACAACTCACGAGCATAGGTAACCCGCATCGGAAACCAATACAGTTCGTCCTTATCCCGCAATTCTTCTTTTTGAAAAGAAACAAAGGAGGGGGACACCGTGCCTTGGGCTACAGCGAGACTATTCTGCTTTTCTTTTATTCCAGTATCCATATTGCACTGACATTCAGCGACATCACAGTACCGTACCCGTCTCCATCACCCATCCTGAAGGATGAACCTGACAGAAATTCGGCACAAAGGTACAAAGAATTATCGACAAAAGGACTTTTTTCCCCACAATTCTGGCAAATAAATCTAAAAATTATTATCAAAAAGAGAAATATTAGAAAAAACAAGGTATATTTGCAGCATGTTATATAAGAAAATGCACAAAAACGCCATATTACCCAGAATCGCGGGGCTGATCATGCTGCTCTGCGCAACGGTCCAGATGGAAGCCGACAAACGGATAATCCTTCTGGCCGACATTCATGTCATGGGGCCCTCGCTCCTGGACAGTAGCGACAATATCGCATGGCAAGAGGAGTTGGCCGACCACAGGAAGATGCAGGACCTGAGCGTTCCCATCTTCGACCTGCTTATCGAACGGATCATCTCAGAAAAGCCCGACCTGCTGTTCATCTGTGGAGACCTCACCAAAGACGGAGAGCAAGAAAGCCACGAATATGTTCAAAATAAGTTGACAGAAGTCAAAGACGCTGGAATCCGCGTTTACGTCATTCCCGGCAATCACGATCTAGACCAGCCCGAAGCGGCCAGGATCTATGCAGACAACACCTACACCGCCGCTACGAGTTATACCGACGAGATGTTCCGTGAGACGTACAAAGACTTTGGATACGGCGAAGACAGCGAGATACATCCGTCTTCTCATTCTTATTCCACAGAATTATTTCCTGGGCTCACGCTTCTCGGTATTGACACCGGACATACGGCGCATGTCAGGGAAAGGAACATTCCATGGATTACCCAAGAAGCAAGAAAAGCACACGACAGAGGCAACCAGATACTCGTCATGGCCCATCACTCACTGATCCCCCATTTCTACAATCAGGAGTCGTTCATGGTCAATTCCGTCATTGACACCCATGAGCAATTACGAGACAGTTTGATGGCTGCAGGTGTCAAAGTCGTGCTCACAGGACATTACCACATTTCAGACAACACCCGCTATACCAACGATCAAGGACAGGAAATCTACGATATCTGCACAGGTTCCCCACTCTCCTATCCATGTGACTACCGCATACTGACATTCGACGATCAATTTAAGCAGTTAAAAATCACGACAGAATCCGTCACCGAACTGGAAGGATATGATGACTTTCCAGGATATGCAAAAAGCAGGCTCCAGTCTGCCTTCCAGAGGTGGGCCACCAATTGGTTCAAAGAACGCTCTGTTGACGAGGCCATCACATCCATGATGTCACAGTCTATTGCAGATGTCTATACCATCCACGCTGAAGGCAATGAACCTCAGAATCCCGCTTCATCCGAAGCCGTCGCCTTATACGATGACATAATAACCCTTTCTCCTCTCTTTGAAGGGGATTTCGCTGACAAGATCACAGAACTCAGCCTGTCGATGAAAAGCATGCTGGGCGACTATCCCTCTATCGAAGAAGCAGACAATATTGTGGATGACCGCGAACTGACCATCACGATGCCTGTACTCTCCACTGGTATCCGGCAAATAGAGAATCACGACCGCTTCGATACGCCGTGGTACACGCTTCAAGGCCTCCGCCTCCAGGGCAAGCCCACCAAGCCAGGCATTTATATCCACAATTCCGTTTTAGTAAACATCTAAAGGAAACCTATATACTTTTCCCTCGTAAACTATATACTTCTCCCTCGTAAACTATATACTTTTGGAGCATAACCTATATGGGCGCACCTGGATTTTTCCGTGGCAACTCCACAAAGATTTATTAATTTGATGAAAATTGACGAAACCTACATATTTCCTTTTATCATACTGATTATTAGAGTTTTAGATTATGTAGGTTTGTAAAATTAAGAAGGGCAAACCTACATAAATTAAGCCTCGCTTATCAAAAATCAGGTAAGGATCTACGTCGTTGAGATATTGTTTCGCTACTTTTTCTCTTTAGGAAACAAATTGTTTCCTTGGGAGAAACACTTTGTTTCAAAAGGAGAAACAGATTGTTTCCTTGGTTTATGTGATAGTGGAACTGTCTTATTATCAAGTGGATAGATACTATTTTACTAGAAATAAGGCTTCTAAAGTAGCAAATCATGTAGGTTTACATCAATAGAAAATATAAACCTACATATTTTAAGTTTCTAATAATCAGATGTTTAGAATAAAATATGTAGGTTAATCAGGAAAATGAAGAAAAAATTCATGAAGAATTTAGTCGGTATCCACAAAGATCTTCAGGTCCATCATGTCGCGCAGTTTCTTATGGTGCAGCGTCAAGATGCCATCGAGTATAATGACGGGCTTCGGCTCCAAATGGACGGTCTCAGGCAGACGGTTTGAGATGATGGTATAACAATGAAATCAACAGCGAAGCCAGAAGGCTGCGACGAGACGCAAAATAGCATTGTAACAGAGTATATTTTACGGGCATCATTGAGTCAAATTCATCTGTGACTCAATGATGCCCGTCCCAGCTACCACTCTTCTATTTGAATAGTGAATCTATAGTCTTATCTCCCATGTTCTTTCTTATCTTATCTGGCGCAAGTAGTTCTATGAACTTGGAAAACTGTTCCGTGTCACTGAAGAAGGAAACAACCTCTGTGCTTGCTTTAACTCTCTTCCGGAAGTTGGAATTGAAATAGTTGAAATGGGAAATCATGTGTATATGCAGACATGGAGGATCTTTTTGATTAACCTTGTCGAATATGAACCTATTCTTATCAACAGACATCAATTCAAACTGCGGTTTGTCTATATTCCATATCGAGACACCTGCTATGGGAAGTTCGACTGGAATTTCCTTCTTGAATGCTTCTGTTAAGTTGTTCTTTGCGACTTCAGTCCATTCCTTGTACTTATCCTCTACTCTTTTTAATGTATTATAAAGAGTGTCACTGTATTGGAGATAGAATACAGGTCCGTCACATTTCAATCCCAAAGTTCGTATCTCGGAATTTGTGGGGACTACACCTATTAAATATATATTAGATGTGTCTTTGGATGCTATCGCAAAGACCCTCTTCACCTTGTTGAATGTAGTATATGGGCCTATATCAACCTTTATACAATCTGCATAGTCTGTTTTATTGCCCTGACTAAAGCAATATTGCAGGCTGAGCAAGAATATCAGTAGTGCAGCTATGGTTCTCATATCCGTATCATGTTCATTTTGCATTGTCGTGTTCATGTATTACTGCCTTTTGAGCATCATTATATAATTCCCATTGAGTTTGTGTTTTATTTTGGGACTTATTTCCTGACAACATATTGATGATATATAGTGCACCAAGAAGTTGCATACCTTTATATTTCTCCTCTGGATATCGTTGCGTATAATAAGCTTTCTGAGCTGTTTCATAGTTGAACGTTTCATATTCACGATGATAGCCTGTGCGAACTCTATCTGTTGGAAGATTGCCTTTTACCATTTTGTATTCAGGATTAAAGTATGACCACAAGCTATTGTTATTTGTATAATTTTGGATACCGAGTTGAATGAGTGCCTGATCAAGCCACCGTTCCCTATGATAAACTACCGGAGTCTTTTTTTTATTTAACGAATTATCCAATATAGTGTCAGCAGTTTGTTTGTCAATAACAGTAAAATAGAAATTACGCTCTTCATGCTTGGGGTTGTATTTCAAATAATACAAGGTATCATTATCGGTGAAGCGTTGTACTTCAATGTTTCGATAATGTATGCCCCGTAATTTGTAACCCTTTTCTGGAAAAGGTTCATTCAATGTGAACGATTTTTTAATTCTTGTTAAATCCATCAAATCGTAATCAGGATTAGCCAAGATAGTGTTCACTGTCTGACATGAAGAAAACAGGACACATGCAAACATGGCTATGATGTTATATCTTCTCATGACAAAATTACGATGATTACTCCACTCCGAAAGTTGAAACATAAGAGAAGTCTGTTGTCGTGAATGCGTACTCTCCTGGTTCTGCATTCTCGATGATTACCATATAAGACTCTGTGCCGTACTTCTTCACCTGCGTCGGTACCGTGTTGAAGTTTGTTGTGGACTGTACTCCACCAAGTAAACTACCCTCTGCCAGTACGAACTCACGGGTCTTTTTCTTCACCTCGAACTGGAACACGCCGAATACCGACTTCGGATCAATGTCATTCTTGCCAGCCTTTACGATGAATGTCAGGCGCCCGCTCTTCAACTTCGTCTGGGACTCCTTACCCTTCACGGTCATGTTCACTTTGCTCTTGTCGAGCAGACTGGTGCCGGGAAGCGGTATGTACCCGAACTTCGTAGAACCCGTCTTAATCATCGTAGCCTCCTTCTGAAGCAGCGTTGTCGTGCTGTCAGCGTTTACCACTACTACCTGACCGATAAACTCAGGCTCTAACTTCTCTGACTGTGCATAGGCTGCTACTGTGAGCACAACTAATGCGATTGTTGAAAATAACTTTTTCATAAAGACGATATTTTACGAGTTAATACTTACAATAAAAGTGGACTGCGCCATCCGTCACACCTCGTAGAGTATCGCCAAACACTCGTCTATATGCACAGATGGGCAGTCCACATATATGAACTGCCGTCTGTGCCTCCATATAGACCCATGTTTCAATTGGCGATTTTAACTAGGGTGAGACACATTCGTCGGTGCAAAGGTACAAAAATTATTCGATTTGTATTCCAATTTGCATCATAATTTGCATTCCGACGAGCATAATAACTGAAAAAAAGCCACCCACTCGCCTTCAATGGATGGCTCACGGTCAGTTTCCTGAGTAAACAGGAACTGGAACAACAATTTCTATCCTTCTTTTCTAACGATTTTGTATTGTAGATTGACTACTGCCATATTGTGTCCGTGATGGTTGCTGCCCCGTATTAGGCGATTGCTGTTGTCCTGCTGAAATGGATTGCTCTTTTCTGGGTTCCTGATACACATATCTCTTACCCAGATTAAGGAACTCTGCATTAGGTGCCTCGACCTGAAGGAATATGTCATTCTTACTTTTACCAAGAATCTTCAGAGTAAACTTTTCACCAAACTCAGACTGAAGATTTAGCAAATCTTTCCCTGTGACTTCCTTGGCAACAAACACCATGACCAGACTACCCTCAGCCTTTGCTTCTGTGAGTTCTGTATCAATCTCTTTTGGCTGGAAATTTACCTTTTCCATTACCCGAAGAACAGCAGCTTCGATTTCCAAAACGCTGCTACCTTTTTCTATTCCGTTCAAGCCTTTCCATTTCTTCTTTCTTCATATTCGTCACGCTTTTATAATTGTGCCTTTTCACAAAATTCTCCATAAGCATCATATAAATAAACGCCTTATATACAGAAAAATAAGACAAAAATGATGCTTTATAAACTGTAATATAGACAATAAGAATAAAGTGTAAATACCTGCAATAATAATCCATCATTAATGAGTATTAATTGCATTCAGATCTAAGGAAAGAATGTGTAACTTTGCACCCGAAAACGAAAAGTTAGTGATATGGCAAAGTTTAATGTAGAGACCGCACAGAATGTAGAGCAGAGCAAGAAAATACCCTGCTGCAAGCCACTGATGGAACAGTTGGAAATCATGGAGATGTATACCAATACTCATCAACTATATACCAACCATTCAAAGGAACGTCGTGAGATAGAGTGTCTGAAGGTGCTCTATCCAGCGCTGTTCCGTCCCATTGAGGATACCGACCTCATAGCAGGTAGGCTGGACTTTCTGCCCATCGGCTTTGGTTGTGTGACATCAGTTGGAGGCGTGGGGCATTATTGCGTATTTCGCAAGCTACGCCAGTTCCAGCAACAACTGCCAGAGCAGGAACGGGGTAGGGTAGACAGACTGTATGACTACTGGCTCGACCACGATGTGAAGACGCAATATAATAAAGAGGTGTTGACGGACGACACATTAGGGATGTTCATCGATACAAAGTTCCCTATGATTGCTACGGCCCGTCTCTCTGGGATGATGCTCGACTATCCGATGTTGCTCGACAATGGAATCGACGGACTTCGGCAGATCATCAGCGACAGGCAGAAAGATGAGCCTGATAATGAGTTCCTGAAAGCCGGCTTGGAGTGTCTGGATCTGTTTGTGGTCTGTGCAGAGCATTTGCGCCAGATGGCAAACTCAAGGCGTATGGCAGATGCCCTCGATGCTATCAAGACCCGCAAGCCTGAGACCTTCGTTGAGGCGCTGCAGCTCTTCTGGCTCTATGCGCTTTTGGCAGGTGTCATCAACTACGGACGACTGGATGATTTCCTGGGTCCATATCTCGCTGCCGACTTAGAGGCTGGCAGGATAACGGACGAGGAGTCCTATGAATATGTGAAGTCGCTCTGGACGCTGATTGAGAATCGTCGTACGACGGTCAACGGACGTATCATCGTTGGTGGCCGAGGTCGCAAGCATCCCAAGGAGGCCGATGTGTTTTTGCACTACTGCATGAGGGTGTGCAAGGATACCCGCTATGTGGAACCCCAGTTTACGCTCCGTTTCACCAAGGACACTTCAGAGCAGATATGGGATGAAACTCTAGATGCCATCGGTGCTGGAGCCACCTATCCAACACTCTATAATGACGATGTTAATGTGCCTGCAGTGGCCTACGGCATGCGTGTCGACGAGCAGACTGCAGAACAGTATGTACCATTTGGATGTACGGAGTTCGTCATCCAAGGCCAGAGTACGGGCACACCCAATATCTGTATCAACCTGCTGAAACTGCTTACCATCTATATGAATGGTGGTATTGATCCCATCGACGGTATCCGTAAGGACGGTGGAGTAAGCATCAAACCGTTGGAGGAGTATACCTCGTTTGTAAACTTTTATGCAGGCTATAAACGACTGCTCGGCTATTACATCGACCTTTCGGCCAAGGCTCAGTACCACAGTTATAAGGTGATGAACCGCTACGTATCGTTCCTCTTCTCGTCGTTGCTGACCAATGACTGCATTAGTCGTGGCAAGGCCATTCTCGATGGGGGTGTGCGCTACTTAGGTGGCACCAACGAGACCTACGGCAATATCAACACCAGCGATTCGCTCTGGGCCATCAACGATCTGGTATTTCGCAAGAAGAAATACACGCTGCGACAGATCAATGATGCTCTGCTTGCCAATTTTGAAGGCTACGAGCAGTTGCGCAAAGACTGTCTGGCCTGCGACAAATACGGCAACGACCTCGACACGGCAGACGCAATGGCCAACGACCTCTATGAGTATGTAGCCAAGGGTGTGCGCCAGAAGGGTATCGACATCGGTATGCAGTATTTCCTGATCGTCATCAGCAACAACCAACTCAACACCGAGTGGGGCAATATGACGGGAGCCTCACCTGACGGACGACTCTCAGGCATGTATATGAACCCCGCCAACAATCCGCAGGGAGGAGCCGACAAGAGCGGACCTACGGCGATGCTGAACTCGTTGACGCGCTTCAGTCCGAAGTATCACGCAGGGAGCGTACAGAACATCAAGTTTGGAAACAAACTCTTCAATGGTAACCGTCCTGTCATCAAGTCGCTGTTGAAAACCTATTTCGCCAAAGGGGGCTGCCACCTGATGATAACGGTGGTGGATCGTGGTGTGCTGGAGGATGCGATGGCGCATCCAGAGAAATATCCTAATCTCATTGTGCGGGTTGCAGGCTTCTCAGCGGTCTTTGTCGAACTGCCACGCAATGTGCAAGAAGAACTTCTTAGCCGCTCATTATATGATTAAGGTGCCTTTGATGGAGATTGAGCGGTTTGCCATCCATGACGGTCCAGGCATCCGATCGGTGGTCTTTCTGAAAGGCTGCCCGTTGCATTGCCCCTGGTGTGCCAACCCAGAGTCGCAATCGCCAGAGCCTGAAAGGCTACGCGCCCTCACCGTTGGCCAACCTGTTAGCATCGATGCTGTGATGGCAGTATTAGAGCGCGATGCTGACTATTACGAGCAGTCTGGTGGTGGCATCACCTTTTCTGGTGGTGAATGCATGATGCATGCAGATGCACTTTTAGGGCTGCTGAATGCCTGCAAGACTCGTGGCTGGCATACGGCTATCGAAACCTCAGGAATGGCTCCAAAGTCCAGTTTCGAAAAGGCCATCCCATACACAGACCTCTTCCTTTTCGACCTCAAACACACCGATGCCCAGAAACTGAAAGAAGTAACGGGAGCCAACCTCGACCTTATCCTCCGCAACCTCCTCATTTGCACAACGGGGTCAGGAACGCTGTGTAATTCCCGTTTACACAGCGTTCCTGACCCCGTTGTATTCCGAATGCCTTGCATTCCTAAGTTTAATTTGGAGGATTCCCATTTTGAGAAGGCTTTCGCCATTGCAAAGGAGTATGGAATCAGCCGTATTGACTTGCTGCCCTATCATGTATTAGGAATGGAGAAATATCATCAGTTAGGCAGAGAATACACCTATCCTGTAACCAAGGGTCTCAGTCCTGATGCCTTGAAGCCATACGAGCAGAAAGGCCAATCATTGGGCCTTGATGTTCGTATCGTCGGCTGACTTTTTACTCTTCACTTTTCACTCCTTCACTTCTAAACTCCTTTGGCGAAACTCCCGTCATCTTCTTAAAGAACCTGCTGAAGTAATAAGGATCGTCGAAGCCCAGCTTCATGGCAATCTGGTTCACCTGCAAGCGAGTACTGCTGAGCAGATAACAAGCACGGGTCACTTTCAGATGCATAAAATAGGTCATGGGCGCATACTTCGTCTGTTCATAGAAGAGACGATAGAAGTGTGACTCGGAGTAACCCAAGTGAGATGCCATATCGTGGATGGTCAGACGGTCCTCGATATGTTCGTTCAGATAGTGCGTGGCACGACTGATAAACGAGATATTCTCCGACTTGCCTGACGGATACTTCGCCTCACGATAGGAATCGACAAATAGGAATGAGGCCAAAAGCTGATGAAAGCACATGTTTACATAGCAGATCGATTCACTATCCATATGTCCCTCCATCACATTCAGCATCTCGTCGAAGAGTGCTGTGCGATCTGTCAGTCTCGATGACTCGCTCTGACTGATAGTCTGCAAACCCTCTAACCTCTCATACACACTCTCAGCCTTCTCCCCCTTGAAGTGTGCCCAGTAGATATGCCAAGGGTGGTTATCGCTGGCACCATACTGATGAGGGACATTCTGTGGCAGGATAAAGAACTGGTGGGCCTTAACTTCCTGTCGCTTGCCGTTCAGCGTGTACCATCCCTTACCCTTCACACAATAGATCAGAATATACTCATCCGTGCCCGATGGACGATCGATATAGTGATGCTCCGCATCTGGGAAATAGCCCATTGAATGGATAGCCAACCCTGCCGTCAGCGGATTCTGCAGCGCCTCCTCTATAATATAGAGAGGAAACACCACCAGCCGTTGCCCTGTAAATCCGTGTCTGATCTTAATCATAGTGCAAAGATACGGAAAAGGATTCATGTTACCAAACATTATGCAATGATAATCCATTTTTAGGGAAAGATTTTTGCATCCGACTTATTGTCCTTTCTTCGTACCTTTGCAGCATCAATTAAACGAAGGTATGAAACAATATCATTTAGGACTGGATGTAGGCGGCACGAATCTTGTGGCAGGAGTCGTGGATGAAAACTACAGAATTCTCACCAAGTGCAGTTGTCCTGCAGGTGCAGGACGGAGTATCGAAGAGATTACAGGCTCAATGGCACAGGTAAGTCGTGAGGCTGTATGTTTGGCAGGGCTGAAGATGAACCAGATTGCAGGATGGGGCATTGGAATGCCAAGTTGTGTGAATCAGAAAACCAATCTGTTGGTACATGCCAACTGTTTTGGCTGGAAGAATATACCTATTTATAAATATTTAGAGCCGTTACTGCCATTACCCGTGAAGATTGAGAACGATGCCAACTGTGCGGCATATGGTGAGGCACTCGCAGGAGCAGCTCGTGGGTATAACGACTTGCTGATGCTGACGCTGGGAACAGGCGTTGGTGGAGGTCTTATTATCGACAAAAAAATCTATAAGGGCGCTGATGGTATGGGTGCAGAATTAGGTCACACGAAGTTGGTCTATAATGGTAAGCTTTGTACTTGTGGACAGCGAGGATGTCTGGAGGCATATTGCTCGGCTACGGCACTCATTCGGCATGCTAAAGAGACAACAGGAAAGGATATGGATGCCAAGATGGTGTTCGACGGGGTAAAGGCTGGCGATAAGATGTGCATGGAACTCGTCGAGGATTATATCGCTCACTTGGCAGCAGGTATATCAACCTTTATCACCATCTTCCGTCCTGAGATGATTATTCTCGGCGGAGGTGTGGCGAATGCTGGCGATGCACTTTTTGTCCCACTGAATGAACAACTGAAGGATTGTACCTTTGGGGCAGCAGAGATTGGAATTCCAAAGGTCATTCCTGCCACCCTCGGCAATAATGCCGGACTGATTGGGGCTGCATATTTATTCCGATAACAAACCAAGATAATGATGAGACATACAAAAGAACAGATGATTGAACAGCTGCGTGGCGGACTGATCGTGTCGTGCCAAGTGCAGCATGATGACCCTTGTTACTCAATCGACTTCGTGGTGAAGATGGCGAAGTCGGCCAAATGGGGCGGTGCCGTAGGACTGCGTGCCAACTCGCCAGACCAGATTGCGGCTATCAAGGCCGAAGTGGACCTGCCAATGATTGGCCTCTACAAGATCTGGCACGACGATACGGATGTGTTCATCACACCAACGCTTGAAGCAGCGAAACAGGTGTGGGAAGCAGGTGCCGACATCATTGCCCTCGACTGTACGGCACAGATTACCCATGAGGGGCGTCCTGCCTACGAGTTGCTTCCTGTCGTGAAGCGTGAGATACCAGAGGCACCGATCTTCGCCGATGTATCGAACTACGAAGAGGCAGTTCGTGCCGTTGAGATGGGAGCCGACCTCGTAGGGCCTACGCTCTATGGCTACACCGAACAAACGAAGGACATCACAGGTCCCGACTATCGTGAGTTTGCCCGTATGTGCCACGACCTCAAGGACAAGGTGCCTGTGGTGATGGAGGGACACATCTATTCGCCAGAGGATGCAATGAAGGTGCTCTATCTGGGTGCCCATTCTGTCGTGGTAGGCAGTGCTATTACCCGTCCCCACCTCATCACCGCCCGTTTCGTCGATCTGCTCAGTGGCTATCAGCACAACTGGCGCGAGGCAGAACGAAGCAAACATTGAAGATTGAAAAGACAGCCATGTCAACAAACTTCTGAACCGATTATGATGTAGTTTGAGTTATTTTTCATATCTTTGCACCAAACTTAGAAACTATGGACATCAGACTGATTATTTTCGACTTCGACGGGACGCTTGGCGACACAAGAGGGATAGTGGTTACAACTATGCAACAGACGCTTCAGGAGTTGGGACTTCCTGTTAGTAGCGAAGAGGATTGTGCAGCAACTATTGGGCTGCCATTGGCAGGGTGCTTCCGTCAACTGATAAGAGAGGCTACGGATGAGGTGCTCCTGCAATGTGTCGATAGCTATCACCGAATCTTCGACATCAACAAAGAGCACATCAAGCCTCAAGCCTTCCCGCATGTAGAAGAGACACTGGCAGAATTGCACAAACAAGGTATCCGTATGACGGTAGCTACTTCAAGAGGATTAGATTCTCTGAAGGATTTACTGGCAAATATGGGAACCGTCCAATACTTCGAGTACCTCTTGGGGGCTGATAGCGTCACCAAACACAAGCCCGACCCAGAGCCTGTACTGCAAACGCTCCACGAACTCCACGAAGAAGCAACTCATACCCTTGTGGTTGGCGATATGCCCGTCGATATACTGATGGGGTCAAGAGCAGGCTGCAAAACCTGCGGTGTCACTTACGGCAATGCCACTCGCGAAGAACTCTTGGAGGCTGGTGCCAACTATATCATCGACGATTTCTTGGATTTAAAAAGCATAATAAGAGACTTGCAATGAATATGAAACGAATCATACTTGCCATATCCTACGGCTGCAAGCCATCAACGCATGGCAGAGCTGTGGGAGGAAAAGTGTCTAGAAATAATTAGATGAATAATATAATATGAAACGTATTACAATATTGTTATTAGTGCTGACATTGAGTATGACAGCAAGTGCAAAGAAGCAGACAGTCAACAGTCCGATTGGTGAGTGGAGACTGGATCAGGCAGGTCTGCCGTGCTTTGAGTATGTAGGCAGTGTGCCATACAAGGCTACGCTGGCTAATGGTGACAGCGTAAAGTTGGATCCAGACCCTTGGTTCGTGCTGGGCAACTATCAGTTGACGGTATTCGCCCATGTCAGCGGGCAGTATGAACTGATTACAGGTCAGCGTGCCTGGGCTCGAATGAATCAGGGAGACCGACCCAACACAGGAAAGAACGATGCGCATCTCGAAGTGCTCTCGGCAGATGGCGACGTGGCGAAGACATATCCATTGGTAGGTATAGGCTCACTCAGTGCTGACTCCACGAAGAGTCGTCGCTCCTTTGGCTGTGGCTATGCACAATATCAATATCAGGCAGATAAATTGCAGGTGAGTCGTACGCTTAGCGTCAAACCCTCACTCACCATTGATGGCGGTGCGTCAGCCTTCCTGCTCACCGTCACCATTAAGAATCGGACTGGCAAGCCTCAACATCTGCTCTATACAGAAAGCATCCGTGCCCGGTATGAGACGATGATGCAACAATCGACGCCAAAAGAGTGGCGCAAGGTGAAATATACGCCTATTATCGATGCCAATCGAGTGGAGGCCCGTTTCGATGTTAAAACGGACGACCCTATGCTGTTTCTTTCGAAAAATGACCTCTGCAAGTACGAAGGTTTCCCGCCAATCCTATATATGGAGGATCTGAATGGAAATGCTCGACCTAACTGCACGGACGAAGATCTTGGCTATGCCTACGATCTCACCCTCCGTAATGGAGAAGAGAAGCAGATTCAGATGCTCATCGGCTTCGATATGGAACGTGACTATGCAAAGCGGTCAGATGCTAAGACAGAGCTGAAGGGGTCGCCTCTTTTCTCTGAAGATTGGAAGAAGATATTGCCAGACTATACCGATGAGACGGATACCGAGTTGCGCCGTGAACTGACCTGGCATGCCTATATGCTGGAAGCGATGGCCACCTATAGCGATTACTATCATGAGACGAAGATTCCTCAAGGTACCATCTACGACTATTTCTGGGGACAGCATGCCTCGGCTCGTGACAACTTTCAGCATGCCTTTGCCACTATCTATTATCATCCAGAACTTGCCAAGAGTATTATGCGCTATATGCTCCAACGCACTCTGCCAAACGGCGATGTGATGCTGATAGAATACGGCAATGGATTCGCTGAGCCTACCTGCTACCAGACCAGCGACCAACAACTATGGTTCTTCCTGTTGCTCTCGGAGTATCTGCGCGTTACCAAAGATTACGCTTTCTTGAATGAGAAGGTGGCTTGTTATCCAGTGAAGGACATGCCCAAGTTCACCATTCTTGAGCATGTCCGGCATTGCTATGACTATCTGAGCAATCAAGTAGGTACGGGTAGCCACGGACTCATTCGTCTGCTGAACTCCGATTGGTGTGACGGCATCTTCTACTGTCTCGCAGAACCCTACAATGTGGTTCAGCCACAAGGTGAGTCGCACATGAATACGGCGATGGCGCTCTCAATTCTGCCCGTTCTCGCCGACCAACTCGAAGCCGCATCAGCCGATACCCGCCTTGTAAGTAGTATCAGGGTATGGCGACAGCAACTCTATAATGCCTACATGAAGGATTGGGGCAGCCGCAGTTATCCGCGACGTATGTACTTCGCTGGGCGCAACTTTGGTGAGAACAATCTCTTCTTAGAACCGATGGGCTTCACCCTTCAAGTAGAGGACATTCCGCTGGAGCGTCGCCAACAGCTTTATCGTGAGATGCAACAGAAACTCTATCAGGGAGAAAAAATTGCTGCCCGACAGCAGGAAGATCCGGAACTGACCAGTGATGACCTCGACTATGGCTCACGCGAGAATGGTGGCATATGGTACTCGCTCAACGGTCCTGTGATCTGTGGTGTGGCTACCTTTGATAAGGCTGAGGCGATGCGACTGCTCAAGCAGATGTCGCTGGCCAATCATGCCCGCCAATCCCCACAATATTGGTCAGCCTACTGGTCATCAGCCGACAATATCGAATCGTCACTTGTTGCCCCTGAAAAGGGTGCCCCGGGCCTGCCCGACCAGACCGCGTCCTATGCAGAGATAGCCATTGCCTGTGCCCATCTGCATGCCTGGATGCTCTATTGCTACAACAGAATCAATAAATAAATGAGCATTTAAGATTTTCTTATTCGGAAGTTAATGGTATAACCGCCTTTGCGGGCTATCTGCAAGTCGGTGAAGCCTGCATCGGTGAGCAGTTGCATAATGTGGGCACTAACAGTTTTATAAACAGCCGGGGGATGTTCATCCGCCCGAAGTCCAATGTGTCTCTTTCCATAAAAGCGTAAGCGGTGGAAAAGCCGAGCGCGTTTGACCCCCGAGGGCAAAGCGATGTTGACCCCGAAAACTTTTTTATTTTGCCCCCTCTAAAGTCCTGACTGGCGGGGTCATTTTTATTTTGCCCTGTTTACTTCTTGGCCTTCATCTTTCGGATGCTTTCGCCGAAGTTATGGAAAGATTTACATAA